>ERZ809074.4845-NODE-4845-length-10666-cov-5.138818_pt1 | contig 10666 bp, 6 predicted proteins | sample MGYA00520795_ERZ809074 | MGnify/ENA primary metagenome ERZ809074 (study PRJEB31570, sample SAMEA3212989) | Homo sapiens | biome: human-gut; feature: human gut; material: fecal | place: Sweden | collected 2011 ...
ATCTTGTGTGCCTCCGTTGTCGCAAGAATAAATATAACATATTCCGGCGGTTCTTCCAATGTTTTTAACAATGCATTGAACGCACCGATCGACAGCATATGCACCTCGTCGATGATATATACTTTATATTTTCCTTCTGTCGGACGGTATGTGACTTCTTCACGGATCTCTCGGATATTATCCACACCATTATTCGATGCCGCATCGATCTCGATCACGTTCATCGATGTACCCGCTGCGATCGACTTGCACATTGCGCACTCCCCGCACGGACTTCCGTCTACCGGATGTTCGCAGTTGACTGCTTTCGCAAATATTTTTGCAACCGTCGTCTTACCGGTTCCTCTTGTCCCGCAGAACAGATATGCATGTCCGATACGGTCTGCATTGATCTGGTTCTTAAGCGTCCGGACGATCGCATCCTGTCCTTTTACATCTTCGAATTCATCCGGACGGAATTTACGGTATAATGCCGTATATGACATTCTTTACACTCCTTGTCTAAATGCAGATCCTGCTTAACCTGTGTATCTTATTCATCACCGAAGCTGATACCGATGGTTTTTGCTTCTTTAATGATCGATGCCTTTGGATCTACATATTTTAATTTTCCGGCAACTTCTGACAATGGTACACGGATAATCTCCTGATTCTTTGTTCCTACCATACATCCAAAATCACCTTCCAGAATTGCTCTCGCAGCTTCTGCACCAAGTCTTGTTGCAAGCACACGGTCATATGCACACGGAGAGCCGCCTCGCTGTGTATGTCCAGGCACAGTAATTCTTACTTCTTTATCTGTTTTTTCCTGAATCTTCTCAGCAAGTTCATATGCAACAGAAGGGTATTTCTTCTTTGCTTTTTTCTCTTTTAATTCCTTCTTTGAAAGCGCTGCATCTTCTTTTGAAATCGCACCTTCTGCAACAGCAATAATTGTGAATCTCTTTCCTGCTTTGCCGCGTTTTTCAATTGCTTCAACTACTGAATTGATGTCATATGGCATCTCCGGAAGCAGAATAATATCGGCACCGCCGGCAATTCCTGCATGAAGTGTTACCCATCCTACTTTGTGCCCCATTACTTCCACGATAAATACACGGCTGTGAGACGTTGCTGTTGTATGGATCCTGTCAATTGTATCTGTTGCAATGTCTACCGCACTCTGGAATCCGAATGTCATGTCCGTTCCCCAGAGATCGTTATCAATCGTCTTCGGAAGTGTTACCACATTAAGTCCTTCTTCTCTCAGCATATTGGCTGATTTGTGTGTTCCATTTCCCCCAAGGATTACCAGGCAGTCCAGATTCAGCTTGTGGTAAGTGTGTTTCATTGCCTCTACTTTGTCAATTCCGTCCTTATCTGGTACTCTCATTAACTTGAACGGTTGTCTGGATGTTCCCAGAATCGTTCCACCAAGTGTCAGAATCCCCGAAAAGTCTTTTGACGTAAGCATCTTAAAGTTCGAATAGATCAAACCTTTATATCCATCTTGAAATCCATAAATCTCTACATCATCTCGTTTTGAAAAAAGCCCCTTTACGACGCCTCTCATCGCTGCATTCAGTGCCTGACAGTCGCCGCCGCTTGTAAGCATTCCTATTCTTAACATATGTCTGCTCCTTTCTATGTTGCCTGTGTATAACTTTATCATTACTATGAACCATAATAGTTTATCCACATTCTGTATACAATACCAGTAAAATTATAACTTATTTTTATGGTGGAGACAATAAGGGACAAAGGATTTTTCATTTGCGGCAATCCTATTGACAAAAATTCCCCTGTCTCTTTTTCCAAAACGTGCTATAATACATGTGGAAAATTTGTGTAGAAAGCAGGTAGTATTGTGGATAAGTTAGATATAAAATTGTGGACACTTGCGTCCAAAGGCCAGATCGTTCCTGACCGTTCATTACTGAAGACACCGGAACAGATTGAAATGATCAAAAAAAGTGCAGAACTGAACACCGCAGTTCTCGACCATGTAGCAGCTCATATTCATGCAGGAATGAGCACTGCCGAAATTGACAAACTTGTATATGATTTCACAACAGAGCACGGAGGAATCCCGGCGCCTCTGAATTATGAGGGATTCCCGAAGAGCGTATGTACTTCCATCAACAACGTCATCTGCCACGGTATCCCAAGTGAAAATGAGATTCTAATCGATGGAGATATCATCAACGTAGATGTGTCTACGATTTTAAACGGATATTTCTCTGATGCATCCCGTATGTTCACGATCGGTGACGTATCACCGGAAGCCGAACGTATTGTCCGTGTTACAAAAGAATGCGTAGAGCTTGGACTTAAAGCAGCAAAACCTTGGGGACATCTTGGAGACATTGCTTATGCGATCAATTCACATGCACAGGAAAATGGATATTCTGTCGTAGAGGAGATCGGCGGCCATGGAATCGGTCTGGAATTCCACGAAGAGCCATTCGTAAGTTATGTTACTCCGAAGGGCAGTGAGATGGTTCTGGTTCCTGGTATGATGTTCACGATCGAGCCGATGATCAATCAGGGTTCTCCGGAATTCTATGTAGATGAAGACAACGGATGGACCGTTTATACGGATGACGACGGTCTTTCTGCTCAGATTGAATATATGGTTCTTATTAAAGAAGATGGTGTAGAAGTTCTTACAAAATAATATAATTTTGCATTATCGAAACCAGATCTCACATTATTATGTTTGTATAAAAACGTAAAAAAAGATTACCGGAAACGCACTACATTTTCCGGTAATCTTTTTATTTTCTTTATTTCACTATTAGTCTGTTTGTATCTTCTTTACAAAATTCACTATTAGCCGGTCCATACCCATTCTACAAAATATACAGCCAGTCATGATCCTCTTCATTTCTCATTCCCAGTACAAGTGCCGAATGTGGTCCCATGTTCGCAACCACTTCTCCGTCTTCTACCAGATACTCTTCGTACTCTGTTGTATATCCATCTTTGTAAGAATATAGCAGACGTTTCATGCGGCATTTTATCGGAATCTCTGCTTCCCATACAGGAACTTTTACTTCCGCACGTTCGCTGCGGTTATTGATCACAACAATGATCCGGTCATGCCCTTTAAATCTCGCATAAGACAGGATATTTTCCTCTCCGCCAAGGATCTTCAACGAACCGGTCTTAAGTGCCGGATGCTCTTTGTGGATGCGGATCGCCTCTTTGTGGAATGCGATCAGTTCCTGATCTTCATGTCCCCACGGATAGGTTCTTCTGTTATCCGGATCTGTAAATCCACAGACACCAGCCTCATCACCATAATATACCGTCGGAGCTCCGACCCAGGTCATCTGCATAACAACCGCTTCACGCATAACCGCTTTATTCACATACTCGTTCGCAGCTTCCGGTCCCAGATGTTCCACACGGCCAACCATGTGATTCGTTCTCGTTAAGAATCTGGAATGATCATGGTTGGAAAGCTCATTCATCGCCACCTGAAGTGACGGAGTCAGCATGTTCGACATGTGATGTGCCATCGAACCGATAAAGTTATCGATGTTACCAAGGAGCTCTTCTCTCGCCTCATCACTATGCTTTTCCATTCCGGTCAGGAACCATGTAACCGGCTCCATGAACGCATCATAGTTCATAACGGTATCCCACTCATCCCCCTTAAGCCAGTCACTCGGATCGCCGTAATGTTCGGCAAGGATCAGTGCATTCGGATTTGCATCTTTCACGGCTCTTCGGAATTTCTGCCAGAACTCGTGATTGTATTCATTGCTGCGTCCCAGGTCTGCTGCCACATCCAGACGCCATCCATCTACATTATACGGCGGCGATACCCATTTCCGTCCGATATATAAGATATAATTTTCCAGTTTTACAGAATCTTCGTAATTCAGTTTCGGCAGAGTATCATGTCCCCACCAGCCATCGTAATTGCCATTATACGGCCAATTCTCCGGTCCTTCTTTGAAGAAACGGAAGTAGCTTCTGTACGGACTGTCTGCCGATACATAAGCACCCGGTTCATAATCCTCTTCACCTTCGTAAATTCTCTCACGGTCCATCCATTTATTGAATGAACCACAGTGGTTGAACACGCCGTCCAGAATCACTTTCATTCCACGGCGATGTAATTCCTCCACCAGTTTAATGAACAACTCATTACTTGCTTCCAGGTTCTTAAGACCTGTCGTGCGTTTTTTATACTTCGTTGCCTGACTGTTGTCCGTCACACCATTCGGAAGCACCTCGCCTCCGTCATCTACGATCTTTCCATAATGCGGATCGATATAATCATAATCCTGGATATCGTATTTGTGGTTGGACGGTGACACAAATAACGGATTAAAATATACGACTTCTACGCCCAGATCCTGCAGATAATCAAGCTTATCCATGACTCCCTGCAAGTCTCCTCCGTAGAACTCTCTTACACCCATGTTCGCCGGATATTTGTCCCAGTTCGTTACTCTCTGCGAATAATCCCCAATGTAGTAATACTCATTCGTCTCTACATCATTTGACTTATCTCCGTTATAAAAGCGGTCTGTAAATATCTGATACATAACCGCTCCCTTTGCCCAGTCCGGTGTGGAAAATCCGGGTACTACAACAAAATTATAGTACTCCAGGATCTCGCGAGAGATTCCACATCGTCCATAATAATATTTTTTTGTCCCAGACTGCACTTCGAAACAATATCTGAACGGCTCTTCCCCCAGACGTGTCTCGAACGTATAATAATCAAACTCTCCCTGTGTGCATTCTTTTTCCATTACATATGTGTCAGCCGATGTCACAAGCCCTACTCTGTCTACATCATCCTTCGCCGTACGGAACCGAAATGTCACCAGTTCGCTTTCTTTCGGTTCAGGGGGATACACATATCCTTCTGTTCCATCACAAAATAAAGCCGTCTTATTCATATAACTAACACCTCTCTCATTTTTTGCTCTCGGAAAGGAGCACGCTTTCTTCTAGTCTTCTGATACATCTTCCGGGAACAGCGCTTCAAATTCTTCCCGGGAAATCTTTTCTTTTTCCAACAGAAGATCTGCGCATGCATGCAGAACATCATCATATTTTCTAATGATATGTCTTGCTCTGTCATAACATTCATCAATAATTCTCTTTACTTCCTGGTCGATCACAGTCGCCACGCCCTCTCCGTAGCCTCTTGCTGTGTGCGCCAGATCACGTCCGATGAACACCTCATTGTTGTCATCATCATAGTTAATAAGTCCGACTGCCTCTGACATACCGAACTTCGTAACCATGGATTTGGCCAGGCCCGTTGCCTGCTTGATATCCTGAGATGCACCGGTTGTAATATCATCAAATACTTCTTCTTCGGCTACACGTCCGCCAAGTGCTACCGTAATATCCTGAAGCATCTTTCCTTTTGTATTAAACATCTCATCCTTTTCCGGAAGCGGCATCGTATATCCGCCCGCACTTCCCGTCGGGATGATTGAAACACTGTATACAGGTCCCACATCCGGAAGCACATGGAACAAGATCGCATGCCCTGCTTCGTGGAATGCTGTGATTCTCTTCTCTTTTTCGGAAATAACGCGGCTCTTCTTCTCCGCACCGATTCCGACTTTGACAAATGCCTTTTTTATGTCTTCCTGTTTTAAGAATACTCTGTTATCCTTTGCAGCCAGAATTGCTGCTTCGTTCAAGAGATTTTCCAGATCAGCTCCGGTAAATCCTGCCGTTGTCTGCGCGATCTGCTGCAGATTGATCTCTTCGCTTAACGGTTTCCCCTTCGCATGTACCTTGAGGATCTCTTCACGGCCCTTAATATCCGGTCTTCCGACCATAACCTTACGGTCGAATCGTCCCGGACGTAAGATTGCAGGGTCAAGAATATCCACACGGTTTGTAGCCGCCATCACAATGATGCCTTCATTGACGCCGAATCCGTCCATCTCTACCAGCAGCTGGTTCAGTGTCTGCTCACGCTCATCATGTCCGCCGCCCATACCGGTACCACGCCGTCTTGCCACCGCATCGATCTCATCGATGAAAATGATACACGGTGCATTCTTCTTCGCTTCCTCGAACAAGTCTCTGACACGGGAAGCTCCGACACCAACGAACATTTCCACAAAGTCTGAACCGGAGATCGTAAAGAACGGAACTCCTGCTTCTCCGGCAACTGCTTTGGCAAGCAGCGTCTTACCGGTTCCCGGAGGGCCTACCAGCAACACTCCTTTCGGGATTCTTGCTCCCACCTGGATATATTTCTTCGGAGACTTCAGGAAATCAACGATCTCCTCCAGTTCCTCTTTTTCTTCTTCCAGACCTGCCACCTGGGCAAATGTCACTTTCTTGTCACGGTCTGTGCTCAGTTTTGCACGGCTCTTTCCAAAATTCATTGCTTTCGAATTGGCCCCGCCGCCCTGACGGTTCATCAGACCAAAGATCAGGAACACTCCGACCAGTGTAAGGATAACCGGCAGAAATGTAGTTGCTGCCCAGCTGTCCTGTGGAATATCCGGCATGGTATAATCCACATTCTGCTCTTTCAGGTAATCCTGGATCTCATTTACATCGGAGACATACAGATATCTGACATTATCGGAACTGTCATCTCCCTTCAGCGTAATCTCCACGCGCCCCGTCGGAACGCTCTTGTTCTGATTCACTTCTACAGACTCGATCTTGTCGTTCTGAACCAGCTGTTGGAATTTCTTCCAGGAAATTTCTTTCTCTCGTTGATCGAACTGATTGGTAAACCACAGTGCTGCGAACAAAAATACGACAAACACGAGGAATACAACACCATTCAGCCCTCTCGCTTTCTTATTATTCAATTTTCAGGCTCCTTTCTTATGCCGCGCCTTATTCCACGCCCTCTACCACTCCGATGAATGGAAGATTTCTGTATCTCTGGGCGTAATCCAGTCCATATCCCACAACGAATTCGTCCGGGATATTGAATCCGACATAATCTACTTTTACATCTTTTACTCTTCTTTCCGGTTTATCCAGAAGCGTACAGAGCTTCATGCTCTTTGGATTTCTCTTAGATAAGATGTCCATCAGATAATATAATGTTCTTCCGGAGTCAATAATATCCTCCACGATCAGTACATTTTTTCCTTCCAGTGTCTCATCTAAGTCTTTTGCGATCTTAACAACACCGCTTGACTTCGTTCCGTCACCGTAGCTGCTGACACTCATAAAGTCCATTGATACCGGAACGGTGATTCTCTTCGCCAGTTCGCACATGAAGAATACGCCACCCTTCAATACACAGATCAGATGTACCTGCTTTCCGGCATAATCTTTGCTGATCTGTTCGCCAAGTTCTTTGATTCTCTTTGCAACATCCTCTTCAGGAACTAATACTTTTACTCTCTCTGCCATCTTCTTCTCCTCCGTTAAATTCTATTTCCAGAATTCTTCTGGTTTTATCTGTAACCTGATATGCCTGGTTCTGTCTGTATCCGATGATCCACAGGATGTGGCTGCCGTCTGCTGCCAGCCAGATCTTCTCCCTGTCTTCTCTCGGGACTTTCACATTGACAAAATACTTTTTCAGGCTCTGTGTACTGCCGTTTTTGTCAATCGTAATATAGTCTCCAGGCTGCTTATGTCTTATTTTTACAGTGCTCTTAATTATATCATAGTCAAACCATTTCGTGTAGGTTTTTTTAGGAAATACACTGGTTTGTGGTGTTCGTTCCAGTATGCGCATCTGTACCGGCGGCTTAGAATTTTCTCCGGATTTTTCTTTATCCTTCACTTTATGAAGCCAGATTCCTTCGTAACACCTTTCCCCGGTCATCTCATAAGGCAGCATAATCTTCCGTCCGGTCTGATGTTCCATCAGTTCTTCCACCAGTTTTACGTGGATCTGTTCAATATCTTTTTTGCGTCCTGCCGTTTCGCACAACAGTTCATGGATCAGAAACGTCCGGACAGTCTCATTTACACTTCGGAAACCCTCTTCCAGGATCACTACTCCATCTGCTTTATCTTGTTTGGGTTTTACGCAGTATTTTCTGCATTTTTCCACTTCCTCTTCCATAAATGCCCACACTGTCCGCATTTGCTCCATCGTATCTGCCATATGTGAAACAGCTCTTGGATTAATCTCTCGTTCCAGGTATGGGATCACATGATTTCTAAGACGATTCCTTGTATAATGGTCTTCCAGATTCGTCTCATCGGTACAATAGTCTATATTATTTTCTTTTAAATATTCTTCGATTTCCTGTCTTCTTACCCCCAGAAGCGGCCGGATATACTTTCCGTCAACCGGACTGATCCCGCCGATCCCTTTAAGACCACATCCACGGCTTAAATTCCACAGAAGTGTCTCCGCATTGTCATTCTGATGATGCGCCAGCGCGATCCGCGTTCCGTTTTTCCTGTGACAGACTTCTTCGAATATATGTCTTCTGACATTCCTTCCTGCCTCTTCGAGCGTCAGCTTCTGTTCTTTCGCATATCTTCCGACATCTTCATGAAAAGCCAGAAGTTCAACATCCAGCTTCTCACAAAGGGCTCTGACGTAATTCTCATCTACATCCGCACTTTCTCCGCGAAGTCCGTGATGAATATGCACTACCGTCAACCCAAACCGCATTTCCTTTTGAAGTTTTACAAGCATGAAAAGAAGGCATACGGAGTCTGCACCTCCCGATACGCCTGCAATTACATGATCTTTTTCCTGCAGCATATGGTATTTTTTCACATATGCCCTCACCCGTTCATACATTCCGGTCTTCCTTTTTATCTGATTTGTTTTCATATTTTTTCGAAATATATAACTCTTTTATTTGTTTCGATATCATGATAAATATATATAATTTCTTATAGAAAGTCAACTTATCGTAAAGTCAGCTCACGCCCCACAGGCCGATCACAAGGATCGTCATATCATCCAGTGGCATTTCTCCCGAATATTTCAACACCTCACTTAGAATGCTTCTTGCAAACTCTGTCGGATTTACAATATTCGTGTTTTGAATAATATCTATCATCTGTTCTTCCTGTTCTTTTGCCGGAAGTGCATCCAGAACTCCGTCCGTCACCATGACCACATAATCCCCGGATTCCAGATCACACACTTCCCGGTCAATCTCAATATTCTGTATAACCCCGATCGGAAGTGTTGTTGATACAATTTTTTCAACTTTATCCTTCTTTTTGATAAATGTTGCGGCCGCGCCCGCCTTTACAAATTCACAGCTTCCACGATACAGATCAAACAGACATACATCCAGTGTGCAGAATTTCACTTCTTCCCTTCCGATCACCAGCGCCGTATTCATCATCTGCACCGCCGTCTCTACCGGGAATCCTGCCTCTAACAGTTCTTCTAACATTTCTACCACCATCGTACTGTCCCGGAATGCTTCTTCTCCCGATCCCATTCCATCAGAAAGCGCGATTCCTTTGCGGCCTCCCGGCAGATCTTTCATAAGAAAAGTATCCCCCGATATCTGCTCCAGTCCTTTTCCGATCCGGGCAATCCCCTGAAGCGTCTGGAATTTCGCACCTTCCACACATGCAATGGTTCCATATTCCCCTCCTATCACAAGTCGTTCTCCCTGTCTTGGGATCATGGTTCTTCCTATACATTTTCCCACCAGAAATGCGATATCTTTTGCAAGGATTACCCGTCCCTTAACCGCTTTTACCGTCAGATGTACCTCATATTTTCCCTGCTGGGTCATATAAAATACAATCGATAACATCTTTACATTCTCTTTTTTTAAGGCTGTTTTTATACGTTTTTCCAGATATTCATCCTGAAAGATCCCCGCATCCAGTTCTCTGGTTGTATACTGTATCATCTTTGCAAAGCTTGTAAGCTGTGTGGCATATCCTTCTCTTGTCTGCAGCATCCTGTGATTCCACATCAATATCTGTTTGGCATTTTCAAACACTTCCAGACTTTCCCTTAGGAAACGCGGCGCAAGCATGCATTGCCTTTTCAGTCTTTTTTTCAATTCCATATTCAGTTCTGCACCATACTCTTCTGCTGCACACATGATTTCATACATCATCTGATATGTTTTCTCCCGCCTCTCGCCGAGACACACTTCTTTTCGCTCACAACCGGCACAGACATTCCCCGTTACTTTGTCAAACATTTCATCAATTTCTTCTTTGGACAATGTTCCTTTATAATGTTCCATATTTAAAAATGTTTTTGATAGATGCTGCAGAGACTCCGCAAATTTGTCCATCTGCACCACATATGGATTCACAAATATTTCCTGTTCTTTTATCCGTGCCACTTTATTGCTCCCCTTTCGACCTTTTCTTTTTATTTCCCCGATAAACAGAAAAAAGCTTCAGGAATCTCTTCCTGAAGCTTATCATTTGTTCCGAGTACTCTTATTTTGCTTTGAAAATTATCTCATTATTATGTACCAGACCCAGCTTTTCTTTCGCCACGTCTTCTACGTATTTGTCTGTTCCGACATATTTATCTAATTCTTTGATCTCTTCTGACCGGTCTTTTTCTGCCTGGATCTGCTCTTTCAGTTCTGTCTCCTGCGCCTGATATTCTCTGTTCTTCGCCTTTAACGTCATACTGTTCGCAGACACCATAACTGTCAGCAAAAGAACAACAGCACTAATCGCCAGCACACTTCTCTTATGATCCTGAGAACGCCTGCACTGCCGTCTTCTGCGGTTTCTCTGTTTTACATCTTTCATCTTA
>ERZ809074.4849-NODE-4849-length-10659-cov-4.603829_pt1 | contig 10659 bp, 5 predicted proteins | sample MGYA00520795_ERZ809074 | MGnify/ENA primary metagenome ERZ809074 (study PRJEB31570, sample SAMEA3212989) | Homo sapiens | biome: human-gut; feature: human gut; material: fecal | place: Sweden | collected 2011 ...
TACGATCAAAAGTAAGGAGTCGGCCCTGCGCTCCGAAGTGAAGAAGGCGAAGGACTCCGCAAGCGACTACCGTCGTCGGCTCGACGCTCTGAAGGCCGAGTACGACTACATGGTGTCGCTCTGGGGAGAGTTTGATTGTGACCTCCTGCGCATTGCCGACGTCGATTTGTCGGTCCAGAAAATCGCGGGTGTGCGCACGCCCGTCCTGCAGGAAGTGAAATTCGAGGAGAAACCCTACGATCTGTTCTCCTCGCCGGTGTGGTTCGCCGACGGAGTCGGCATCCTCAAGCGCATGGCGCAGCTGGGGATCGAGTTCGAGGTCTACAACCGGAAGATGGAACTGCTGGACCATGCGCGCCGCAAAACCACTCAAAAGGTGAACTTGTACGAAAAGGTTCAGATACCCGGGTACGAGGACGCCATACGTAAGATCAAACGCTTCATGGAGGACGAGGAGAACCTCTCCAAGTCGGCCCAGAAGATCGTGAAAACCAAGCAGCAGGCCGCCGGGGAGGGCGCGATGTTATGATAGCCAGAATGTCAAAATACAACTTTGTGCTCTTTGCGGCGCAGAGTGAGGATTTCGTCGAGAAGCTGCGCGGCCTCGGGCTGGTGGACATCACCACCGCGGGTTGGGAACCCTCCGAGGAGGACCGCCAGTTGCTGCTGGACATCGAGAGCCTTGCGAAGGCCGCGGAGTTCCTGAAGAACTTCCGCGCCGGGGAGCGCTGCGACGCTGCCGCCGCGCCGTTCGCTTCGGGCGAGGAGGCCTATGCGCATTACGCCGCCGCGCACCGCGAGGCCGCGACGCTCAACGCCGAGATCGGGCGGCTGGAAAAAGCGGCCGAGGAGCTGCGTCCCTGGGGGGCGTTCGACGTGGAGGCGACGCGGAAACTCGCCGCCCGGGGCATTGTCCTGCGCTATTTCTTCACCCAGCGCAACACCTTCGACAAGCAGTTGGCCGAGTGGTCGGAGCGCTATACGGTTTCGGAGGTCAGCCGCACCGATGCCATGGTGTGGTTCGTCGTCGTGGCCAAGCCCGGCGAGGAGGTTACGCTCGACGCGCAGGAGATGAAGACCCCGACGATGGACATTCGCGAGGCGGAGCGCCGCATCGCCGAAGCCGAAGGGAAACTCCGGACCCTCGACGCTGAATTTTCGCGTGCGGCCGCTTCGGAGGCCCTGCTCGCACAGCACGCCTGCTCGCTGAAGGAGCGTTTGCAGGGCGTGCGGGTGAAGGCTACGGCGCAGGAGGCCGCCGACGGTACGCTGGTCGTCATGGAGGGCTGGGCCGAGAAGGAGACTTCCGGTCGGGTCGACGCCCTTTTGGAGGAGTACCCCAACGTGGTCTTCCTCAAATCGGACCCCACGCCCGAGGACGAAACGCCCGTGAAGCTCAAGAACCGTTGGTTCGCGCATGTCTTCGAACTGGTGGGCGACATGTACGCCCGCCCGAAATACGGGACGATGGACCTCACACCCTTCTTCGCTCCGTTCTACATGCTCTTTTTCGGCATCTGTCTCAACGACGCCGGCTACGGACTGATCCTGACCCTGATGGGGTGGTGGATGCTCGCCAGGAACCGAAAGCCCGGCATGATGCGTCAGGCGGCGTGGTTCGCCACGCTGTGCGGCGTGTCGACCGTCGCGTTCGGACTGCTGTGCGGCTCGTTCTTCGGCATCAACATGAACACGTGGTTCCCCTCGGTGAAATTCCTCGATTTCCAGGGACAGTTCTTCTCCATCGCGCTGGTTATCGGCGTGGTGCAGATTCTTTTCGGCATGCTGCTCAACATCTGGATGACCGTTCGCTGTTTCGGTTTCGGCCGTGCGCTGGGACTGCTGGGGTGGTTCATCATCCTCGTCTCGTGCTGTCTGGCCATGGGCCTTCCGATGGCGGGTCTCGCCATTCCGGGCTTTACGGCCGGATCGGTGGCCTTCTATGCGGCGCTGGGCGTCGGCGGCGTGCTGATGCTGCTTCTGAACAATCCGAAGCGCAATCCGCTCATCAACCTCGGCGCGGGTTTGTGGGACCTTTACAACAACCTCACGGGACTGTTGAGCGACGTGCTGTCCTATATCCGTCTGTTCGCCATCGGGCTTTCGGGCGGTGTGCTGGCGCTGGTGTTCAACACGCTGGCGTCGGGATTCGTGCCCGAAGGCGCGAACATCGTGGTCCGGCTGCTGATTATGATTCCGATTCTGCTGATCGGTCACGGCATCAACCTTTTCATGTCGACCATCTCGTCGTTCGTGCACCCGCTGCGTCTGACGTTCGTCGAGTTTTTCAAGAACGCCGGTTTCGAAATGGCCCCGCGCAATTTCGACCCGATTCGTAAAATGAACGATACTAACGAATAATAACAATTAAAAAAAACTCAAAACATTATGGAAACAACAGCATTGGTATTGGCTTACGTCGGCGTAGCGCTGATGGTGGGTCTGGCAGGTGTCGCTTCGTCGATCGGTACCGCAATTACGGGTCAGGCCGCAGTAGGGGCCATGAAGAAGAACGGCGGCGCTTTCGGCAGCTACATGATTCTTTCGGCGCTTCCCGGTTCGCAGGGTCTCTACGGTTTCGTCTGCTTCTTCCTGGTGCAGAAGGGTCTGACGGACCCGACGATGGTGCAGGGCGCGGCTATCTTCGGCGCCGGTCTGCTGGTCGGTCTGGTGAACATCGCCGCTTCGATCTATCAGGCAAAGGTCTGCGCCAACGGTATCGCCGCTATCGGCAACGGTCACGACGTGATGGGTAAGACGCTGATCCTCGCGGCTTTCCCCGAGCTGTACGCCATCCTGACGGTGGCCGCCACCTACCTGATCGCAACGCTCGACGGCGTGAATCTCTTCTGACGGGGCGGAACGCCCGTCACCGGAAAGGGAGACCCTGCGGGGCCTCCCTTTTTCGTTGCCGTCCTGCGGTCGGGGCGCTCTCCGAATACGAAGGAACGGTTGTCGTGGGACACCACGACAACCGTTCCTTCGGGGGATATGGGTATTACGGCCGAACCGGCGCTCGTTCCGTGACTACCGTCCTTTGCGGCGCGACGAGGTGCGCACCTTCGGGCCTTTGCCGCGGGGCTCTTCCGTACGGCGCGCCGCGGCCCCGGGCAGCAGCAATTCGAAGTCTAACTGGCGTTTCTGCAGGTCGGCGCGCTTCACGCGGATGCGTACCGGGCTGCCCAGCGTCATGCGGATGCCCGTCGAGCGGCCGATGATTTCGTAAAGCTGCTCGTCGAAGGTGAAGAAGTCGCCCTCGATGTCGCGCAGGAACGACATGCCCTCGATGTGGGTTTCGTCCAGCTCGACGTAGACGCCCCATTCGGTAAGCCCCGAGATGTGTCCCTCGAACTCCTCGCCGATGTGCTCTTTCATAAATTCGACCATCTTGTATTTGATCGACGCGCGTTCCGCCTCGGCGGCCACGACCTCGCGGTCCGAAGCGCGTGCGCAGAGGTCTTCCAGTTCCGTTTTGTCGGCCGGCTTGCCGCCCGCGAGGTAACGCGCCAGCAGGCGGTGGACCATCATGTCGGGGTAGCGGCGGATCGGCGACGTGAAGTGCGTGTAGTAGGGGAACGCCAGACCGTAGTGTCCGATGTTGTCGGTCGTGTAATAGGCTTTGGCCATCGAGCGCACGGCCATCGTCGCCACGGCGTTTTCCTCCGTGGTTCCCTTTATCTGTTTGAAGAGCTTGTTCAGTTCCTTGGCCACGGCGCGGCCCTTCGTAGCCTTGAAGATGTGCCCGAAGCGGAGGATGAACTGCCGGAAGCGGTCGAGTTTCTCCTCGCTCGGGGTGTCGTGCACGCGGTAGACCATCGTGCGCTCCGCCGAGCGGCCGCTCTCGGTCCTGCGTTTGCCGCAGAACTCCGCCACGCGGCGGTTGGCCAGCAGCATGAACTCCTCGATCATCTGGTTCGACTCCTTCTGCTCCTTGAAGTAAACGCCTAACGGTTTGCCGTTCTCGTCGAGGCGGAATTTCACCTCTTCGCGGTCGAACGAGATCGCGCCGTTCCTGAAGCGCTCCTTGCGCAGCGCCTGCGCCAGCCGGTTGAGCGTCAGCACCTCCTCGGCGTAGTCGCCGCGTCCCGTTTCGATGATCTCCTGCGCCTCGGCGTAGGTGAAACGGCGGTCGGAGTGGATCACCGTGCGTCCGAACCACTCTTCGAGGATGTCGAGGTTTTCGTTGAGCGTGAACACCGCCGAGAAGCAGAGGCTCGTCTCGTGGGGGCGCAGCGAACACAGCTCGTTCGAAAGCCGTTCAGGAAGCATCGGCACGGTGCGGTCCACCAGATAGACCGACGTGCCGCGCTCCACGGCCTCGTCGTCGATTACCGAGTGGGGCCGCACGTAATGGGTCACGTCGGCGATATGCACGCCCACTTCCCAGACGCCGTCCTTTATTTTGCGCACCGACAGCGCGTCGTCGAAGTCCTTGGCGTCCGCAGGGTCGACCGTGAAGGTCGTGACACCCCGGAAGTCGCGCCGCTGGGCGATCTCTTTGGCCGTGACGCGGGCGTCGATGGCCTGGGCGGCCTCCTCGATTTCGGGTTCGAAGCGGTAGGGAAGCTCGTATTCCGCCAGGATCGAGTGCATCTCCGTGTCGTTGTTGCCCGCCATGCCCAGCCGCTCGACCAGTTCGCCCACGGGGCTTTTGCTGCCCGGGAGCCAGTCGGCGATGCGCACCACGACCTTCTCGCCGTCGCGCACGTCGGGATAGGTGCGCTTCGAGAGATAAATGTCCATCGGCATGCGGCGCGAGTCGGCCCGTACGAAAATCTGGTGCGCCCCGACTTCGGCCACGCCCACGTAGGGCTTGCGGTTGCGTTCGATGATCCGCGTGATCTCGCCCTCCAGCTGTCCGTTGCGGCCGCGGTGCATCACCACGACCTCGACGCGGTCGCCGTTCAGGGCGTTCGCGGCGTTGCGCTGGTTGACGAAGATGTCGCTCTCCTGCCCTTCGACCTTCACATAGACCGAACCCGAGGGGGCCATGTCGGCCACGCCCTCGTAGTGGGGCAGGTGGGTCTGCATCAGACGGTATTTTTCGCGCGCGCACTCCTCGACGCCTCCCTCTTCGAAGAGGCGTCCGAGGATTTCTAACGTTTCGCGGCGGCCCTCTTTCGTGGCGCCTCCGGAAGCCGAAGCCAGGTGCTTCAGCGAGAACTTATTGTTGGGGAATTCCCGGAACATGCTCAATATGATCGAGGTGCGGTCCGTCTTCCGTGCTCCGTTTTCGGAGCGTTGTTTCTGTTTTTTCATCATTTCTTAAAAATTTGCAGGGCTTCGGTCCTCCGTCGGATTTCCGTTGTGCCCGTTTTGCCGCTGTCGCGGCCGGCCTGTGTGCGTTTTGCGGAACCGGGCGTTATTTTTCCAGGAGTTGCAGGGCCAGTTTCCGCATGTAGGCGATGCCCACGCCGATAGCCGCTTCGTCGGGGAAGAATGTCGCCGTGTGCGGGCGTCCGGCCGCAGCGCCCACGCCCAGCCGGTAGAACAGCGACGGGTATTGCTTGCAGTAGAACCCGAAATCCTCGGCCGTGGTGCGCAGGGGCAGCATCTCGACCTTCAGCTTCTCGGCTTTGGCCAGGGCCGTGGCCTGCTTCACGAGGATCTCGTCGTTGACGACGCACGGATAGCCGCGGCCGATCGTCACTTCGGTCTTCACGCCGTGCCGGGCGTCGATGTCCGCGGCGATGATCTCGATGCGGCGGTGGATGATGCCGCGCTCGCGTTCGTCGAACGTGCGCAGCGTTCCCTCCATGTAGATCTCGTCGGGCACGATGTTCGTCGCGCCCCCGGCCTCCACGCGGCCGATCGAGAGCACGCACTCCTCGCCGTTGAGCGCGATGAGGCGCGTCAGCAGTTCGGCGCCGGCCGCCACGGGGTCCTTGAGCTGCTTGCGCATGGCGCCGTGCCCGCCCGTGCCGCGGACGCGGAAGCGCAGTTCGTCGCTTGCCGCCATGTACTTTCCGGCCCGGAATCCGAGGGTCCCGACTTCCAGCTGCGGTTCGACGTGTTCGCCGACGACGGCCCGCACGTCGTAGCCCTCGAACGGCTTTTCGGCCAGCACCAGCGAGGCTCCGCCCGGGTTGCACTCCTCGCCCGGCTGGAACAGCCCGAAGAGCGTGCCCCGGAAATCGGGCGCCTCGGCGAAGGTTTTCAGCACGCCGAACAGCACCGCGGCGTGCATGTCGTGGCCGCAGGCGTGCATCACGCCCTCGTTCTGCGATCTCCACTCGCAGTCGTTCCGCTCCGTGACGGGCAGGGCGTCGATGTCGGCGCGCAGCACCGCGGCGCGCCGGTCGCCTTCGGGGGTCTTGCGGCCCTTGATGCGGGCCACGACGCCCGTCGATGCGATCCGGCGGTGTTCGATGCCCAGTTCGTCGAGCTGCTGTTCGATGAACGCCGCCGTGTCGTGTTCCTTGAACGACAGTTCGGGGTGCGCATGCAGGCGGCGGCGGAATTCGACAGGTTCCATTGATTCTCTGTTTTATCGGTTTGGGTCAGAAAACCGCCTTGACGATTTTCTGTATGTTCGTCGTGCGGCTCATCGTGTAGTAGTGCAGCACGGGCACGCCTGCGGCCATCAGTTCGCGGCTTTGGGCGATGGCCCACTCGGTTCCCACTTCGCGCACGCCGTCGGGATGCGCCTTGACTTCGCGCACGAGTTCCTCGGGCAGCTTCACGCCGAACGTTTCGGGCAGTATTTCCAGGTGGCGCAGCGTCGAGAGGGGCTTGATGCCGGGGATGATCGGCACGGTGATCCCCGCTTCGCGGCAGCGGCGCACGAAGTCGAAGTATTTGGCATTGTCGAAGAACATCTGCGTGATGACATATTCCGCCCCGGCGTCGACCTTGTCGCGCAGGCGGGCGATGTCCGAGGTGATGTCGCGCGCCTCGGCGTGCACCTCGGGATAGCCCGCCACGCCGATCGAGAATTTCGAGTGGTGGCACTCCTCGACCTCGCCGTCGATGAATTTTCCGCGGTTCATGTCGGCGATCTGCCGCACGAGGTCCACGGCGTGGGCGTGGCCCTGCGGATGGGGCATGAAACGCTTTTCGTTCTGCGACTTGTCTCCGCGCAGCGCCAGCACGTTGTGCAGGCCCAGGAAGTCCATGTCGATCAGCGTGTCCTCGATGTCGTATTTCGACAGTCCGCCGCAGATCAGGTGCGGGACCACCTCCACGCCGTAGCGGTTCTGGATGGCCGCCGAGATGCCCACCGTCCCGGGGCGGCGGCGCACGACGTGCCATTCGACGCTGCCGTCCTCGCGCTCGGTCTCCTTGATTCCCTCGCGGTGGAAGGTGATGTTGACGTAAGCCGGGTCGAGGGCCATCAGCGGCTCCACGGCGGCGAATATCTTCTGCATGCCGTCGCCCTTGAGCGGCGGGAGCAGTTCGAACGCGAAGCGGGTGCGCCCGGAGGCGATCGCTTCGTTGATGATCTCTACGACGTTCATACGTTGTTCGGTATAATCTTTTTTACGGTTTCGGCCTCCATTCCGCGGCGGCGTGCGTAGTCGAGCAGCTGTTCGGCGCCGATGGTCCCGACCGAAAAGTAGTCGGCGTCGGAGAACATCAGTCCGCACAGCGCCTCCCCGGGGTCGATCATCCAGTTTTCGGTCAGCCGCATTCCGGTCGTCACCTCGACCGCGAGCAGGTCGAAGACCTCGCGTTTGAGCGAATGGTCGGGCGAGGCCGGGTAGCCGAAGGCCATGCGGCGGCCGCGGTACTGGCCGCGGACTGCCTGCTCGGGGGTGGGCGGCGTGCCCGTTTCGTAGCCCCACATCTCGCGCCGCATGAAGGCGTGCACGGCCTCGGCGAAGGCCTCCGTGAGGCGGTCGGCCAGCAGTTTGGCCATGATGGCCGAATAGTCGTCGCCCCCGGCGCGGAACTTTTCCGCCAGCTCCTTCAGCCCGATGCCGGCCGTCAGGGCGAAACAGCCGATCCAGTCGCCGTCCGGTGCGATGAAGTCCGCCAGCGACAGGTTCTCCTCGCCGCGCGTCTGGTTGCGCAGCATCGGGAGGCGTTTTTCGCGCCCTTTCGCGTCCGTCACCAGAATGTCGTCGCCCTCGGAGCGTGCCGGGAAGATGCCCGCGACCCCTTGCAGCGTCAGCAGCCGCTCGTCGCGGATGCGGGCCAGCAGGGCCTGGGCGTCGGCGAAGACCTTGCGCGCCTCGGCGCCCTTTTCGGGGTGGTCGAGAATCTCGGGGTAACGCCCCTTGAGTCCCCACGCCGCGAAGAAGAAACTCCAGTCGATGTACGGTTCGGCGTCGGCCACGTCGAAGTCGGGGAAGACCATGCGCCCCGTATGGAGCGGCACGACGGGTTCGTGCTGCGCCGCGCCGCGCCGCGCCGCGCGCGCTTCGGCGATCGGAATGAGGTCGCGCTCCCGCAGCCGGCGGGCGTACTCCTCGCGCAGGGCCTGCTGGTCGGCTTTCACCTTGTCGGCGTAAAGGTCGCCGTCGGGGCCGAGCAGCTGCGCCAGTATCTGGCTGTTGCGGCTTTCGTTCGCGGAGTGGTCCGCCACGCCCGAATAAACCGGGGCGATCTTCACCGCCGTGTGGAGGTCCGAGGTCGTCGCGCCGCCGATGATGACCGGAATGCGCAGCCCCCGCCGTTCCAGCTCCTCGCAGACGCGGGCCATTTCGTCGAGCGACGGGGTGATCAGCCCGCTCAGGCAGATGCACTGCGCGCCCCACGCCACCGCCTCCTCGACGATGCGTTCCGGCTCGACCATCACGCCCAGGTCCCGGATTTCGTAACCGTTGCAGGCCATCACGACCGCCACGATGTTCTTGCCGATGTCGTGCACGTCGCCTTTCACGGTGGCGATCAGCACTTTCCCCGAATTATGCGCATTCGCGGCCGACCCCTGTTCGATATAGGGCGTCAGCGCCGCCACCGCGCGTTTCATCACGCGGGCGGTCTTCACCACTTGCGGCAGGAACATCTTGCCCTCGCCGAACAGCGTGCCGACCTGCTCCATGGCAGGCATCAGCAGCGTGTCGATCACGGCCATCGGGCTTCCCAGCGCCTCGTAACCCTCCAGCGCATCCTGCTCCACGTAGTCGGCCACGCCCTTGAGCATCGCATGGGCGATACGCTCTCCGAGCGTCCCCGCACGCCATGCGTCGGGGGCCTGCGGCTGCGCCTGGGCCGTCTGCTGCACCCCGTGGGCATACTCCGCGAGCCGCTCCGCGGCGTCGGCCCGGCGGCAGAGGATCACGTCCTCGACGCGGCAGAGCAGTTCGGGTTCGATCTGGCTGTACACTTTGAGCATCTGCGGGTTGACGATGCCCATGTCCATTCCGGCCCGGATGGCGTGGTAGAGGAACGCCGAGTGCATCGCCTCGCGCACCGTGTTGTTGCCGCGGAAGGCGAACGAAAGGTTCGACACGCCGCCCGAGACCTTCGCATGGGGAAGGTGCTCCTTGATCCAGCGCGTCGCGTCGATGAACGCCTTGGCGTAGCCGTCGTGCTCCGCAATGCCCGTTGCGACGGCCAGCACGTTGGGGTCGAAAATGATGTCTTCGGGCGGAAATCCGTTGTCCGTCAATAGCTTGTATGCCCTCTCCGCAACCTCTGCTTTACGTTCGAAGGTGTCGGCCTGGCCCCGCTCGTCGAAGAGCATCACCACGGCCGAAGCGCCGAAGCGGTGGATCTCCGCGGCCCGGCGCAGGAATTCCGCTTCGCCCTCCTTGAGCGAGATGGAGTTGACCACCGACTTACCCTGCGTCACTTCAAGTCCCGCTTGAAGTACCTCCCATTTCGACGAGTCGATCATCACCGGCACGCGGGCGATCTCCGGCTCCGAGGCCATCAGGTTGAGGAACGTGCGCATCGCCGCCGGACCGTCGATCAGCCCGTCGTCCATGCAGACGTCGACGATCTGCGCCCCGGCGTCGACCTGTGCGCGGGCCACCGAGAGCGCCTCTTCGTAGTTGGCTTCGCGGATCAGCCTTGCGAAACGGGCCGATCCGGCGACGTTCGTGCGTTCGCCGACGTTGATGAAGTTGGCTTCGGGGACGATCCGCAGCGGCTCCAGACCGCTCAAGGTCGTGATGTGCTTCGGCGCGGGAACGGGCCGCGGGGCGTAGTCTCCGGATATTTTCGACAATTCGAATATGTGGGCGGGCGTCGTGCCGCAGCAGCCGCCCACGATGTTCACCAGTCCGCGACGCATATACTCGCCGACATCCCCGGCGAACATTTCGGGCGTCTCGTCGTAACCGCCCATCACGTTGGGAAGCCCTGCGTTCGGGTGCGCCGAGATGCGCGTTCCGGCCACTGCCGCCAGCCGTTCGAGGTAGGGCAGCAGCTGCTTGGCCCCGTAGGCGCAATTCAGTCCGACCGACAGCAGGTTCGCATGCGACACCGAGACGGCGAAGGCCTCGACGGTCTGCCCCGAGAGGGTGCGGCCGCTGGCGTCGGCGAGCGTTCCGGAGACCATCACGGGGATCGCGCGGCCCAGCCGCTCGCAGAGCGTGTCGATGGCCCAGAGGGCCGCCTTGGCGTTGAGCGTGTCGAAAACGGTCTCCACCAGCAGGATGTCCGCCCCGCCGTCCACCAGTCCCCGCACCTGATCCGTATATGCTTCGACCAGTTGTGCGAAGGTCACCTCGCGGGCCGCGGGATTCTGTACGTCGGCCGACATCGAGG
>ERZ809074.4855-NODE-4855-length-10647-cov-5.981212_pt1 | contig 10647 bp, 8 predicted proteins | sample MGYA00520795_ERZ809074 | MGnify/ENA primary metagenome ERZ809074 (study PRJEB31570, sample SAMEA3212989) | Homo sapiens | biome: human-gut; feature: human gut; material: fecal | place: Sweden | collected 2011 ...
CGACGCTCTCACCGAATGCGAGCGCGGTCCATGATTTGCCGCACCACTTTGTGCCTCGAATCTCGACCGCTCCAAAAATCTGGAGCAGGGTTTGCAGCCGTTCGTCCAAAAGGCGAGGACGGTAGGATTTGGGCTGTTCCGAACCATAGGAAATCATGATTTGATAAACCTCACTACCTGCGCATACTCGATTTTCGAGGATAATCATACTCGATTTTCGAGGATTTTCACACTCGATTTTCGAGGAAATCTGGACTCGATTTTCGAGTTTTGCCCTACAGGTAGATCCCCTCGAACAGGCTCTTGTGGAACTGGGTGTGGTGGTCGCGTGCCCAGGTGAAGAGCGCCTGGTCGAAGTTGCCTTTGGTGGCAGGGATGCCATAGACGCCGGCGACTTCCACGCGCACGAACTCCAGCGCGGGCAGCTTGTTGATGGCCGTGAGTGCAAACGGCGACGTGGGCTCCTCGAACAGGTAATGGCTACCTTGCAGCGCGCCGCAGCCGGTGCAGGTGCTGGCGAGCGATACGGCCTTGGTGGTGCGCGACGTTACGGGCTTGTAGCCGCAGCGCTCGCGCAGGTAGTCGCGGATCTCGGCCGGCACGCAGCCCAGCGCGGGGACGATGGCAATGGCGTTGGCGTGGGCGGTGTCGATTACGATGTGGCCTGCGTTGTCCATGGCGGGCGCAGCCTTGCTGCCCGAATCCTCGGCCGCCCAATACGGAATGCCAAAGGCCGCGACCGTTGTCTGCTCGTGGCATTTCCAACACTCGCGCTTGCCCAGCACCAGGTAGATGTAGGGCGCGCTGGGGTCGGAGCGATCCACGCCGGGCAGCCACGCGGCAAAGGGCTCGGGGTTGACGCCATCGGGCACGTACCAGATCTTCTTGGCCCGGTCCCACTTGGCGCCCAGGGCCTTGGCCTCGTCTTTGTGCGAAAAGGGAACATCGAGCTCGGTGCGCATGGCGGCTCCTTTGTGCGGCTTGCGGTGCATGTGCTCCAAGGATACCCCAGCGGCGGGTGTATGGTTGCTAAACGATCACTTCGACCGCCCGAGAAGTCGCGGACCGTTTTGGCGAGGGCGCGCCGTCAAGCAAATGGGCAAGCAAATGGTCAGCTTTTGGTCAGTTGAGCGGCAACCTTGCCAAAAGCTTGACGGATTTACATTTAGACGTCGACGAATGAGCGCTTTGAACGCGCCGCGGCAAAAAGCCGCCGGTCGTTTGCCGAAAACTTAGCAGGACCGCCATCGGACTCCGACGCGCGTGCTATCTTCGCGTCATGAGGTACTTTATCGTTTCACATAACGCTGCGTTGGCGCTTTTGGCGCACATGCCGAACCCTCGCTTTGGGGATTCGGAACCAGAGGTCGTGTCGATCGCGGGCGCCTGCGCGCTCTTGGATCAAGAAGCGCAGGAGGTTATCGATCGCTATGACCTGGGGGTCGAAACGCTGGATTTGCTGGTGCCGTCGCGCGCCGACCGTCGGCGGAGCCAGCACGTTAAGACGCACCTGTGTACCAACGAGCTCCCGGCGGGTTCGTTTATCTCGCTGGGTCACTGGATGGGCGACTTGGATGCGTATGTGTGCTCTCCTGAGCTGGCGTTTTTGCAGGCCGCCCATGATGGCGATGCGGCGGAGGCCATCTATGCCGGCTATGCCATGACATCGGACTATCGGCTGGATAACTTTGCTCCCGGTGGGGTAACAAGCAGGGATGCGGGCATGCGCGATGGGAAGCTCACGACCAAGGAGCTCATTGCGGCGTACCTTGACCGGGCGTCAAAGGTGAGAGGCGCCGCCAAGGCGAAGGCGTTGCTTCCGTATGTGGAAGAGGGCTCACGGTCTCCAAGGGAGTCGGGGCTTTGCATGTTTATGTCGCTGCCTGCGCATTACGGCGGGCTTGCACTGGGCAAGGCCGAGCTGAACAAGAAGTACTTCATTCGCGACGGTTACAACGATGGGCGCAACCGCAAGCTGCGCGTGTTGGAGCGCACGCCCGACATTACGCTTACGGCGAAAGCCGAGGTGGGCCTGGATAAAGTAAGGGCTGGCTTGCTGCCCGAGGTGCTTACCGCGCTGGTCGATTACGACAGCGACGCCATCCATGATGGAAGCGAGAAAATCCACAAGGATGCCGAGCGCCGCAACGAGCTGCAGATGCTCAATGGGGTCGCGTACTTTACAGTGACGACTGACCAGGTGAGCGACTACGAAAAGCTCGTTCGCCTGTGCGAGCGCATCCGACGCAAGCTGCATCGTCGCAAGCGGCCCATATTTTACAAGCCTATGACTGAGGAAGCGCGATATTTGGCACAGGCGCGCCTCGAGACAAAGCGGTTTAAGCTCTGGCAGTCCGTTATTGAGGCACATCAGCATTGGTAAGTGGGCCTTTGGCGGCGGAGGGGGTGCTGCCGTATTGAAGGTGAATGGTTTCCTGCGAAGTGAACGAGTGTTTTTGGACCTCCGAAGCATCCACACTTTTTGGCGCCAAAACCGCAGGAAATGAGCCGCCAAAAGTGTCGATGCTCCGGGGGTTCGTTTTGGCTCGTTCACTTCGCGGGAAACCATTCACCTTCGATTTGCGGGCTGTCCGGATACGGCTACGAGGGCCACATCTGGGTCTGATCGAGGTGATCGCTAAGGTTGTTTGGGCGATTTTGGGCCTGATCGAGGCGATTATCAGGGCTGTTGGGCGGCTTTGGGCGCTGTTGGGGTGTTTGCCGGCGCTGTCGAGGCGGCATCGGCCTCGTCTGGGATGGTTATTGGAGCTGTCGAGGCGGTTTGGCTGCTGCGGCGCCCGCTTGGCTTGGCGGCGTAAAACAAAACAGCTCAGAGGCGAAGCCTCTGAGCTGCGAACATTTGGTGGGCGTTAGAAGATTTGAACTTCTGACCTCTTCCGTGTCAGGGAAGCGCTCTCCCCCTGAGCTAAACGCCCGATCAAGGGTGCGCGAGTGCGCAGGGAATAATATAACGGAGCTCCCGCCCAGTGGCAAGAACTATTTTTAAAAAGCGGCGATTTGCGACCCTATCCGCCCCGATGCAGCGCGAACAGCACGCGGAAAGTCGCGATTGTACCCCCGATGAACTGCACATTCGCGTAAAATAACTCCATTATGGGCAAATGGTGTCCAGGTAGTTTACAGCACAGCATCTGGGGGAGGGGCATGTCGGACGCACGCTCGCTGCGAAAACAGTTCAATCGCATGCTCGCCACGTTGCTGGTGGCGCTTGCTGCTGCCGGAGCTGTAACGTATGCCTGGTACATCTACAACGCCAACCGCCATATCACCGATGTCAAGATGGCCGCGGGTACGGGCGTGACCTTCCTCATCTCCAACGAGTACGACGGCGAATACAAAACCAACGCTGGCCTGAGCTTTGCAGGTCTGCTCGATCCCGTCTCGACCGACAACGTGCTCAACGGCTTTCAAAAGGTAACGGGCTTTACCGGCGGAACCACGCAGGACTCTTTGTTTGCCAGCATGTTTGGCGCGGCTGAGCATTCCGACTACTACAAGACCTCTCTGTACCTGGCCACTAACTCGGCCGCAACCGACGTGTACCTGTCGGGCATCGACTTTACCGAGCAGGATCCGGCAAAACCCATCTCCACCGCCCTGCGCGTGGGGCTGGTTGCCTATGCTCCAGGGCAGAGCGACACCGTTACGGGCCAGTACGTCTTTGAGGTCTCGGGCGAGCACAATCCCCAGGCGCGCTATAACACGCTCGATAGTAAGGACGCCGGCGAAAGCGAGCAGAACCACCTGGTACTCGACAGCACCCGCTCCGATGGTGCCACGGTCCATTTTGACCAGCTGACCAGCGCAAACTTCTGCGACTACAACGAAGACACCGGCATCGTGGGCCTCAAGGAGGCCACGACCAAGATCTGCAGCCTGCCAGCCGCCGCCAAGGGCGCCGACCGTAGCACGCCCGTGCGCGTGGATGTGTACGTGTGGCTGGAAGGCTGCGACCCCGACTGCACCAACAACCTAGTCGCCACCAGCCTGCAATCGCTGGCGCTGCGCTTTGCCGGCAAACGTTCGTAAGGGGGCTAGGGATGAGTGCATCGAACACCAAAGATATCCTGGGCTCGCGCCGTCGCATGGTTGCCGCGGCCGCATGGATGTTGGTGCTGGTAGCTGCCCTGAGTGCCGCCACCTACGCCTGGTTTAGCAACTCGCGCTACACCAACGTGACGCCCGTGGCGCATACGGTAAGCGACGAGAGCTCCGACTTGCAGATTGGTCTTTCGGCCAACGGACCCTGGGACACGACGGCCGCGCTTGCCGCGGCCGACAAGACGCTCTATCCCATCTCGACGTCAGACCTTGCCCGCTTTTGGCGCGGCACGTTCCAAAACGCCGCGGGCATCACGACCGACTACGCCGACTGCACCGCGCGGCTGGACGACTATGCCCTTTCGGGCACGCTGTACCTTAAGGGCGGCGACAGCGCGCTCAACGTGTACCTGTATCCGGGCCAGATGAGCGTGACGAGCGACCCGCAGCTGCTGGCCGCGCTGCGCCTGGGTCTGGTAATTACGACCCAGTCGGGCACGCAAACGCATATCTTTACCTGCGACGACCTGGGCAGCACCGCGGGTGCCACTAGCAGGCGCACCACCGCGCAAGACGGCGTTGTCGTGGCAGCGGGCGCCTCGGGCTGGACCTACACCGCCGACCCTGCGCGCGCCATAAGCGCCTGCAGCATGGACGGCACCGGCGCCACGCCCATCTGCACGCTGGCCGCCAACGAGGTGGCAAGCGTTCATTACGTTGTGTACATGGAAGGCTGCGACGCCAATTGCATCGACGAGGCCCAGGCCCGCGATGTGGTGCTGCAGCTTGCCTTTGCCGCGGCCAAGGCGTAAGGGGGCGAGCGACATGAAAGATCAGAAGCACATGCCAGCAGATAGCCGCGAGGCCAAAACCCAGAGTGAGAGCCCCGCGGGCCTCTCCAGCGCAGCTGCCGAGCGCTCGCACCTCGAGGGCGCCGCCTGCCGCCACGCTCGCCGCGCGCGTGCCTACATCGCGCTCGTTATGGTGGCGCTCGCCGCCACTTTGGGCGCCGCGACCTACGCCTGGTTTACCAACAACATGAAGGTCAACACCAATTCGGTGAGCGTGCACAGTGACACGTCCAAGCTGGTGCTGGAGCTGGGCGATGCCGACCGCGGCAGCTGGTCGCAGCAGGGCGACGTTTCCCTAGCTTCTATCGCGACCGGCGCCGTGACGCTCTACCCGGTCTCGACCTTCGATCTCAACGGCTTTGCTGCCTGTGCGCAAAACAACTCTGCCGGCGATGCCACAGTGTTTGAGCAGGCAAAAGACAACGGCTCCGCCTTCTACCACGGTTGGATCGACCTGCGCTCCACCATTACCGGAACGGGCGCCAGCAAAGTAAGGGGCAAGGTCAACCTGTATCTGGCCGAATCGCTGGTCCCGCAGGGTGCCGATGCCGAGCTGCTGCGCGCAGCCCGCGTGGGCATCAAGATTTCGAGCGGCAACCAGGTGCTTGCCACCAACATTTTTGAGCTCGACAGCTCTGATAGCGGCCATCGCGACGAGCATCCCGCGACCGCGCCTTCGGGCCTGGCGGGCTACACCGAGGGCATGCTTCTGGGTTGGCAAAACGGCCAGCTTGCTTGCGGTGCCAACGTAACGCAGGACCCAGCCGCCTTTACGCTGGACACGAGCGAGACGGCCGCGCGTCCGCAAAACGCGCTTGCCACGCTTGGGCTTGGCCAGACCTATCGTTTGGATATCTATTACTACATCGAGGGCACCGATCCCGATAGCGCCGACTATCTCTATCAGGATCCGGGCACCTTGCACCTGGCGCTCTTTGCGACCTTGGACGGTGAGTAGCAATGGCACGCGTTGAATCAGACGACCGCCGCTCGGCTACCGGCGACCGCCGTCCAGTCGCCGCCACCGGCAAGCCCAACGCCGCCGCGCCCACCGACACCGATCTGCGCCGCAAGCTCACCACAACCGTGGTGTTGGTGCTGTTTGCGCTGGTGGCGATAGCCATGGCAACGTTCGCCTGGTTCTCCATCGCCGATAGCGCCAAAACCCGCATGCTCATGATCGACGCCAACGCCGATGGCTCGCTGCGCTTTGACCTGGACGAACACGCCACATTCGACGAATACGTGCACAGCCTGGGCTTCGATCAGATCTCGGCGCGCATCGCTAGCGAAAAGGGCGTGGACATCGATGCGTCCAAGCTCAAGCCCGTCACCACGAGCGACTACCAGACCTTCACCTTCGAGGACGGTTCCACTGCCGATCCCGCCACCGGCGCCTACCTGGAGTTCACGCTGCACTTTATGAGCAGTACGGACCTGCGCGTTCGCCTGACCGGCCAGGATGGTGACGGTGGCGTGTCCGGCACGCGGTTTAGCTCCGACACGCAGGGCATGGCCAGCGCCATGCGCATGAGCTTTACCGCCGACGGCCACACCTGGGTCTACGACCCCAACGGGGGCGGGAGCTCGTCCGGCGCGGCCACCGTCTTTGGGCTCGACTCGGGCGCTGCCACCGCGGCCAGCGATATGTTCGACCTGATAAAAGATACGGATAAGCCGGTGACCGTTCGCATATGGCTCGAGGGAACGGACCCAAATTGCACTAATATGCTAAAGGGAGCTAACTATTCGGTTTCGATGCGCTTCGAGGGCATCGAGGAACAGTAGATATGCACGGCGGCTGCCCGGCCGCGCACGACCTAGACAGACACGGTAGTAAGGGACATCATGCAATCTGTTAAAAAAGTCGCATCCATCGCGTTGAGCGTCGTCATGTGGATCATCATCCTGGTGGCGGCCCTGTATGCGTTTACCACGCTCGCCACGCGCGAGGACGGCAGTGTCTCTGACATCGCCGGCTTCACCCCGCTTGCCGTGCAGTCCGACTCCATGGCGCCCACGTTTAACAAGGGCGACCTCATCTTCATCAAAAAGTGCGACACCTCCAAGCTCGAGGTGGGCGACATCGTGACGTTCCATACCATCATCGACAACGAGTACGCGCTCAACACGCACCGCATCGCCGCCATCGACGAGGTTAACGGCATGCGCAGCTTTACCACCAAGGGCGATAACAACGACGTGGCCGATACGCACATCATCAGCGATGGCGACATCGTTGGTAAGTACCTGTTCGCGTTGCCGCAGATGGGCAAGGTCATGGACTTCCTGTCCAGCTCCATGGGCTTCCTCATTGTGATTGTCCTGCCCATGCTGCTGTTCTTTATCTACCAGGTGTATCACCTCATCGTGGTGGGCATGAACCTCAAGCGCGCTATGGCCGAGGAGGACCGCCTGGCCGCCGCGGCTGCCATCGTGGATGCCGAGGGCAAGGGCGACACCGCAACCGTCACGGCCGATAACGCCGCCGAGCAGCTCGCCCAGGCCGAGGCCAAGCTCGAGGAAGCTCGTCGTCTGAAGGCTGAGGCCGAGGCGGCGATGAACGCGACCAAGCAGGAGGGTACCGACGGTGAGTGAGTTTCTGGGATTTGCCTGGGAGCTGTTGGCAAAGGTCGTCTACAACGTCGTTGCCGTCGTGAGCTCCATCCTTGACCTGCTGGTGTTTGGCTGGGTTGAGTACTTCAACATCTTTATGACCTACTTCACCACGTTTGACCTGGTGGGCAAGATCGGCGCGGTCATTCTGCTTGCCATGCTCATCGCGGTCCCCGTGCTGATTGTGGCCATTCTGGTCCCCCGCTACCGCATCAACCGCCGCCTGCATCGCGACGACACGTCCAACAAGGCGCTCTATCGCGAGATCGGCCGCCTCAACAAGCAGGTGCTCGACCTCATGGACGAGAAGAACAAGCTGCTGGCGCTCAAGGTCAATGCCATGGGCGGCACCAAGCAGATTCCGTACGTGGGCGCCTCGGCCCTGGCCGACGACCACCTGCCCACGGTGGGAAACGGGGTGGGCGCCGCTGCGGGCGCCGGTGCGCCTGCGGGCGAGGGCGCCACGGCCGCCGTGGTGTCGGGCAACGCGTCGCTCGCGCTCGATGGCGATGGCGTCAAGGACGCCGCGGCCGCCATGGCCAAGGCCACCGTCGAGGCCAAGACCCTTGCCGAGGAAAAAGAGATCGCCCAGGCCAACCGCTTCCCCAAGCTGTCCCTTGTGGACCTTAAGTACCGCGACTGGGAGCCCCCGGTCTACGACGATGCCATCTCGCTGGAGGACTTTGTCGACAGCTTCCGCGCGTTCGCCTGCAGCCAGATGAAGCTCTACTACACGCCCGAGGTCATCCGCCGCTTTGTGGCCGGCATGGCCGCCTCCAAGCTGCTGATTCTGGAGGGCATTTCGGGTACCGGTAAGACGTCGCTGCCATACAGCTTTAGCCGCTATCTGGACAACCCCGCAACCATCGTGTCGGTGCAGCCGAGTTTTCGCGATCGCACCGAGGTGCTGGGCTACTTCAACGAGTTTTCCAAGCGCTTTAACGAGACAGAGTTCCTCCGTGCCGTGTACGAGGCGGGGCTGCGCCAGGACCCGTCCATGATCGTGCTCGACGAGATGAACCTCGCCCGCGTGGAGTACTACTTTGCCGAGATCCTGTCGGTGCTCGAGATGCCCAGCCACGACGAGTGGGTGCTCGACCTGGTGCCTACCCAGTGGGCCGCCGACCCCAAGGGTCTGCACGACGGAAAGCTCACCATTCCCGACAGCCTGTGGTTTATCGGCACGGCCAACAACGACGACTCTACCTTTACCATCACGGACAAGGTGTACGACCGCGCGATTCCCATCGAGCTCAACGAGCGCGCCGACGCGTTTGAGTGCGAGCCGCACGAGCGCGTGCACGTGACGGCCGAGCATCTGCAGTATCTGTTCCAGAAGGCCAAGGTCGAGTACGTGATCGACGAGGAGCTGCTCCAGAAGATGCACAAGCTGGACCAGTACCTGCAGACCCGCTTTAAGCTGGCCTTTGGTAACCGTATCATCAAGCAGATGTACGACTTTATCCCCGTGTACGTGGCGTGCGGCGGCACCGAGCTGGGCGGCATGGACTACATCATCGCCCGCAAGGTGCTCAAGAAGTTTGAGTCCATGAACGTGAGCTTTGTGCGCGACGAGATGAAGGGCCTGATCGAGTACATCGAGAAGACCTTTGGCGAGGGCGGCCTGCCCGATTCTGTCATGTATCTGCAGCGGATCCAGAACTTCTACTAATGCCGTAAGCGCGGGGCGTGGGACAAGACAATCAGTAGCGTTTGCCCAGTGTGGTGTCGTCACGCCCCTTACCGATCGATACAACCTATGGAGTAACCCATGTCCGAGACCATTCAGGACCTCTATACCAGCTTCTCCGAGCAAATGGAGCCTATCCAGGAGGACAGCCGCTACTTCCGTTATCTGTTTGAGATGGCGCAGGCCTCGGGCACCACGATCGAGCAGCAGCGCGAGGAGCTCGTCAAGGTGGTGGACGAGGAATGGATCAGCATGATCGAGGACTCGCTCGACGCCATCAACACCATCATCGAAAATCCGCGCCGCTTTATCACCACCGAGGAAGAGGTGGTGCCGGTCTCGCTCGCCAAAAAGATCAGCGCCGACAGCGTCCGTCACCTGAGCCAGAACACGCAGTTCCTGGCGCCGAGCGACGATGGTGGCGTCCACCCCACGCGCATCCTCAACGTCAACACCGTCGAGACGTACGACCTGTACGAGAACCGCTTTATCTACCACCTGATTCAGCGCCTGCTGACGTTTGTAGACAAGCGTACCGACGTGATCTTTTGGTCGACGGGCAACGAGATCCGCAACCGTTTTAAGATGCACAGCAAGATCGACGATGCGTACGAGGAGATCGAGTACAACGTCGAGATGACGGTCAAGAACCGCCAGAGCTTTGCCGAGAACGACGCCGACAACATGGATGTCTTTATGCGCATCGACCGCGTGCGCCGTCTGGTCATGGCGCTGCGCGGCGCGTCGTTCTGCCAGATCATGAACGGCTGCAGCGCGGTCCGCAGCCCCATCCAGCGCACCAACCTCATCATGAAGGACCCCAACTACCGCAAGTGCTACCAGTTGTGGCAGTTTATGGAGCGCTACGACAAGGTGGGCTACAACATCGACGTGCAGCAGCAGGCGCTGGCGTTCGATGACGAGTACATGGTGCAGATGTACACCAACCTCATCAACAACTACACCGTCTTTAAGAGCCTGACCGACGACGAGCGCAACCTGCAGGAGCTCGAGAGCGTGCATCCCGAGCCGGTGGCGCCCAAGTTTATTAAGGAGATTAAGGAGGTGCAGGTCGATAGCCCCGACCTGCCCGATGTCGAGGTCCGTCGCGTGTTTGTGGAGGAGGTCACGCAGGCCCAGCTCGATGCCGAGCAGGCGCTGGCCGAGGCTCGCGAGCAGATTGAGGAGCTGCAGGGGCAGGTCAAGTCCTGGAAGGTGCAGGCGCACGCGCTGACCGACGAGCGCGACGACCTGGCCGACGAGCTGGACGAGGCCAAGACGCGTGAGCTGGCATTGACGCAGCGCGCACAGATGGCCGAGGCCGATGTTGAGAAACTGCAGGGTTCGCTGGAGGATGTCGAGGCGGGCAAGAAAGCTGCCGAGGCCGATGCTGTCGAGGCGCGTGAGACCGCGGCGGCGCAGTTGGCG
>ERZ809074.4860-NODE-4860-length-10633-cov-31.918983_pt1 | contig 10633 bp, 9 predicted proteins | sample MGYA00520795_ERZ809074 | MGnify/ENA primary metagenome ERZ809074 (study PRJEB31570, sample SAMEA3212989) | Homo sapiens | biome: human-gut; feature: human gut; material: fecal | place: Sweden | collected 2011 ...
AAGGAAGGTGAGAAAAAGCAAAAAATCAGGGCCATCGCGATCGCACTGGCGATCGGCGCGCTCGCCTTCGCCTGCGTATGGTTTGCAGCGGAAAACAAAAAAGCTGATGAGGCGGACAATCAAGGTGACAACGTAAAGTACGATGTTGTCGAAATGCCGGATCCAAATGAAAACGGATTTGATTTTGAGTGGAAAGATTAACAAGCAATTAATTCACCATGAACAAAACGAAAAAACAGTACTGACGATACTGGCGATTGCAGGGGCGGTTTTGCTGTGGCTGCTAAGCTACAAAGAAGCGCCGCTCGAGGAAGTGCTAAAAAGTATAGCAAGGATCATTGTGGTTTTTTTGCTGCTCACGCTTATAAATATAAAGAAAAAAGATAGAACGTGAGCGCGAAAATAAGGCCAGATGAAATATTTGATGATTGGCAGTACGATTGAAAGGAGATACTCAATGAAAACGCACCTTCGTATTTTATCGAGTAAAAATGGGAGAGTTAGAAGCGCCATTGTAAGGCATCTTCTTTTAGCAGCAATGCTGAGCGGGATGCTTATGATGCTTTGCTGTGCTGCGTCGGCAAATGACGAGCCTGTGCTCAGCCCGTGGGCGAAGGAGGAGGCATTCGCGGCGGAGGAGGCGGGGATCCTTCCGGACGCTCTGCATGGCGATCTGAGGGGCGCGGGAAATCGCGGACAGGCGGTCTGGTATCTCGTGAAGCTCACGGAGACGGTTTTGCAAAAGGAACTGCCGAATACCGCGGAAGGTGTATTTCCAGACATGGAAAATACATTCTTCGAAGAAAAGGCGGAAAAAGCCTATTCCGCGGGGATCGTGACCGGCTATGCCGACGGGAGCTTTGGCGCGGGAAATCATATCAGGCGCGAGGAATACGCGGCGATGCTGTATCGGCTGTTTCAGTATCTGGAGCGGGAAACGGGGAAACAACTGCTCCCGGATGATCTGCAGACGCGGCCGTATGCAGACGAAAAAGAAATCTCCGCATGGGCACTCGATGCCGTACATGCACTGTCTGTGATGGGCATTCTGGGCGGAGACAGCCGCGGAGACTTTTGCCCCGACAAAAATGTCAGCTTGGAGCAAATGATCGTGCTATCCCGCCGCTGCTGGAAATACTGCACGGATAAAAGCTGAGGAACAGAGCATGATCGCCCGCCTCGATAGACACTGATCGAAGCAGAGATACCTGCGTTCAACAGGTATCTCTGCTTTTGATATGCAGGAACTGCTTGTGATTTTCAACAGAAAATCAGAAAAAATTTGTTGCTTTTCGATATGGATTTTTCGGGCGGCACTGCTATACTGTGTGCATGGGAAACGCCCCACAAAAACCCATAAAAAGAGAAAAACAGGGAGGAAACATCTATGACTGGCATTGGATTGATCATTGTCTTCATTTTTGCCATTGCACTGATGATCTTCTGCATCAGCAAGCTGAAGATCCATCCGTTCCTTGCGATCATGGCCATTTCTCTGGTATTCGGCCTGATTGCCGGTATTCCGCTGGTCAACACCACGGACGCCGACGGCAATACCGTCAGCGGCATTGCCAACGTCATCGGCGCCGGCTTCTCGGGCACGTTCTCGAGCATCGGCATCGTGATCATCTTCGGCGCTCTGGTCGGTACGCTGCTTGAGAGCACCGGCGCGGCGCTCAAAATGGCCGACTGCGTGGTCAAGCTCGTCGGCAAAAAGCATCCGGAGCTTGCCATCGAGCTCATGGGCTGGATCGTCTCCATCCCCGTGTTCTGTGACAGCGGCTTCGTCGTTCTGAACCCCATCCGCAAGGCTATGGCCCGCCGGACCGGCGTGTCGAGCGTCGCGATGTCCGTCGCACTGTCCATGGGCCTGTACATCAGCCACTGCTTCATCCCGCCCACACCCGGCCCCATCGCGGCTGCCGGTACGCTGGGCTGCGGCGATAATCTGCTGCTGGTCATGGGCCTCGGCGCTCTGTGCTCCATCCCGCCGCTGGTCGCGGGCTACTTCTTCGCAAAGTACATCGGCAAGAAGGTCAAGGCTGCCGACGACATCGTCGCGGACGGCGACGTCAAGACCTATGAGCAGCTCGTGGCCGAATTCGGCAAGCTGCCGAGCGGCTGGCTCGCATTTGCGCCGATCGTCCTCCCCATCATCCTGATGGGCCTGGCCTCCGCGTTCTCCATGGCGGGCGTCAAGGCGGATTTCATCAGCTTCCTCGGCACGCCGATCATCGCCCTGGCCGTCGGCTGCATCATCGCCATCATCAGCCTCTTTGCCGCCAATAAGGGCAAGGACTTCTACAAGCTCACCGACGACACGCTGAAGACCGTCGGCCCCATCCTGTTCGTCACCGCTGCCGGCGGCGTGCTGGGCAAGGTCATCGCGTCCTCCGACATGGTCAACTTCATCAAGGCCAACGCGGAGATCTTCGAGAGCATCGGCATCTTCTTCCCGTTCCTGCTGGCCGCCATCCTCAAATCCGCGCAGGGCTCCTCTACCGTCGCCATCACCACCACGGCCGGTATCGTCGCGCCGCTGCTGCCGGTCCTGGGGCTGGATTCCCCGGCGCTGTCCTGCCTGACGGTCATCGCCATCGGCGCAGGCGCCATGACGGTGTCGCACGCGAACGACTCCTACTTCTGGGTCGTCACCAACTTCGGTGAGATGACCCCGCAGGACGGCTACAAGACGCAGACGCTCGGCACGCTCGTCATCGGCGTCGTGTCCATCATCGGCGTGTTTATCGTGTCCCTGTTCCTGCACTGATCGTTCATACACCCCAAGAGGGACGGGCCTGCCCGTCCCTCTTTTAACTTTTTTAACCCTGTTTTAACCCGCTTTTTAACCCTTTTCGTCCTTGCTTTTTCCCGGGATGCTTTTTATAATGGGGACAACTAATAGAATGCCCCCAAGCGAAGGAGGAACTATCATGCAAACTCTCAGACAAGACGCGCAGGCCATCATCGACAAGGCGCTGGCCGACGCGCTGCCGGATTCCGCCGTGCGCCGCGCGCTGGAGCAGTTTCAGAAGCCGGAGGGCCGGCTCGTCCTGATCGCCGCCGGCAAGGCCGCCTGGCAGATGGCCAAGGCCGCCTATGACGTGCTGGGCACGGCGATCACCGGCGGCGCAGTCATCACAAAATACGACCATGTCAAGGGCCCCATCGGTGCGCTGGAGCTGTTCGAGGCGGGCCACCCCGTGCCGGATGAGAATTCCTACCGCGCCACGAGCCGCGCGCTGGAGCTCGTCAGCGGGCTGAGCGAGCGGGATACCGTGCTGTTCCTGCTCTCGGGCGGCGGCTCTGCTCTGTTTGAAAGTCCGCTGGTCCCCGCGGAGGAGATGGCGGACGTCACGAAGCAGCTGCTCGCCTGCGGCGCGGACATCGTGGAGATGAACACGCTGCGCAAGCGCCTCTCCGCGGTCAAGGGCGGCCGGTTCGCCGAGTGCTGCCTGCCCGCGAAGGTCTTCTCCATCGTGCTGTCCGACATTCTGGGCGATCCGCTGGATATGATCGCCTCCGGCCCGGCCTATCCCGATTCGTCGACCTGCGCACAGGCGCTGGAGGTGGTGCGAAAATACGGCCTGCGGCTCTCCGAGAGCGCGCTGGAGCTTCTGGCGCAGGAGACGCCGAAGACGCTCACGAACGTCGAGACCCACATCACCGGCAGCGTCCGCCAGCTGTGCGCCTCCGCCGAGCAGACGGCCCGGGCGCTCGGCTACACACCCGTCATCCTGACGGCGAGCCTGCGCTGCACCGCGCGCGACGCGGGCAGCTTCCTGGCCTCCATCGCGCAGTGCCACCAGGACAGCAAAACCTCGCTCGCCTACATCGCCGGCGGCGAGACCGTCGTCCATCTGACCGGCCACGGTCTTGGCGGCCGCAATCAGGAGATCGCGCTTTCCGCCGCGCAGGAGATCGCCGGTCTGCGCGATACCGCCGTCTTCTCCTTCGGCTCCGACGGCACCGACGGCCCGACCGACGCCGCGGGCGGCTACTGCGACGGCGATACCTGCGCGGCGCTGGCGGCAAAGGGCATTTCGATCCCCGACGTGCTGCAGGATAACGACGCCTACCACGCGCTGCAGGCCTGCGGCGGTCTGATCCTGACCGGCCCGACCGGCACCAACGTCAACGACCTGTCCGTCCTGCTGATCCGCAGATAATACAAAACCGCTGCCCTCGGGCAGCGGTTTTTTGCAGCACCGGGCGCGGAAAAGCTTCCCGCGCCCGGTTTTTCGTTATTCCTCTGCAAACAGCGGGACGAAGCGGAATGTCCGGCAGTCGACCAGACCGCGGTTGGTCAGCCGCAGCTCCGGCAGGCAGGCCAGCGGGACCAGCGCCATCGTCATATACGGCGAGTTGATCACGCAGCCCATCTGCTTCCACGCCGCGTCGAGCTTCGCGACCAGCTCCGCCATCTCGCGCACGGGCAGATCGTTCATCAGGCCCGCGATGGGCAGCGGCACCACCGCCAGCACCTTGCCGTCCGCGACCGCGCACATGCCGCCGCCGCATTCGACCAGCGTGTTGGCCGCCAGCGCCATATCCGCGTCGTTCGTGCCCGCGACCAGCAGATTGTGCGCGTCGTGAGAGACGGTCTGCGCCATCGCGCCCTTCTTGAAGCCGAAGCCCTTGAGGAAGCCGACGCCCTTCGTGCCCGTCTCGTGGTGGCGCTCAAAGACGACCATCTTCATGACGTCCTGCCCGGCGTCCGGCTCGACAAAGCCGTCCTTGACCGGCAGGTCGAGCAGCCGCTCGTAGTTGCCCACGCGGTTCGGGATGATCTCGATCACGCGGGTTTTGACCGTCTTGCCGGCCCCGGCCGGTGCGGCGATGCGGAAGCTCTCGGCCGTGATCGGGTGGCCGACGTGCATCGTGTGGAAGACGTGCTCCGGGAAGTTGGCGGGCCCGATCTCCACGCACATCTGCCCGTTTTCCGCCACGACGTCGCCGTCGATCATCGTCCGGGTGATGCGGATGTCCTGCAGATCGTCAAAGAACACGATGTCCGCGCACTTGCCCGGCGTGATGCTGCCCATCTCGTGGTCCATGCGGAAGCAGGTCGCGACGTTGATCGTCACATACTGGATCGCCTTGATGGGGTCGAGTCCCTCCTTGACGGCGCAGCGGACGATGTGGTCCAGATGGCCCTCGTTGATGAGCGTGTCCGGGTGTGTGTCGTCGGAGATCAGGCAGGCGAAGCGGTCGTCGATCTTATTGTCCAGCACGGCCTTGATGATGACCGGCATATCGTGCCAGGCGCTGCCGTAGCGCATGAGCGCATACATGCCGTGGCGCATCTTCTCCAGCACGTCCTCGGCCCGGGTGGATTCATGACAGCAGCGGATGCCGGAGGCGATGTAGGCGTTCAGCGCCGCGCCGGTGTCGGGGATGGAGAAATGACCGGTGATGATGTTGTCGGACTTCAGCGTCTCGGCCAGCTCTGCGTGGATGTTTTCCTCCGCGCCGATCACGTTCGGGAAGCTCATCATCTCGCCAAGACCCATAATGCCGTCCCAGGTCATCATCTCGCGGATATCGTCCGCGCGGATCGCCGCGCCGGTATCCTCAAACCCGGCGACCGCCGGCACGCAGGAGGGCGCGTTCGACATGGCCTTGAGCGGGGAGCGCTTCGCGTCCTCGATCATGATCCGGACGCCGTCCTTGCCGCAGACGTTGCAGATCTCATGCGGGTCCATGAAAATGCCCGTCGTGCCGCAGGGGACGACCGCCTTCGCATATTCGCCCACGGAGATCATGGACGATTCCACGTGGATATGCCCGTCCATAAAGCCGGGCGCGATGTACTGGCCGCCCGCGTCGATGACCTTTGTCTCCGGCCCGATGCAGTGCGATGCGTCGCCCACAAGCGCGATGCGGCCCTCGGCGATCGCGACGTCGATGCCCTCCTGGATCTCCGCCGTGCAGACGTTGACCAGACGGGCGTTTTTGATGACCGTCTCCGCCTTCTGTACGCCCATGGCAACCCGCGCCATCGTGCGCGTCACCTCATACAATGGCTTCTTGCAGAATTTGTTCAGCATGCTGGTTCCTCCTTCATCTTTGCAGGTCCGTAAATCCGGCCGCTGCTCCTGTGCAGGGATCTGATACCCCTACAGTACCACAGTCCATCCCCGATTGCAACGCCCCGCCGGAAAAGCCGCCGCAGAACCTGCGCAGAAACTTCAGATAGAAGGAAGAAACATTTTACGTGACAGCCGCGGCTGGTATGCTATAATGTTCCTGATACAAAAACCGACAGTTAGGAGAATGACAGTGAAAGCATGGAAAGTGATCGGCAGATGCCTGTTGGTGCTGCTGTGTGTGGTTTTGGTGATCGCGATCGTCGGCATCGCGCAGTTTTTCCACCGGTCGGATCCGAAAAACGTGAAGCGGTACGACACGGACAACCCCTTCATCACCGGCGAAACGGCAATTTCGGCGCACCGCAGCGGCGCGGGCGATTATCCGGAGGAGACGCTGGCCGCGTTCCGCGGCTGCGTGGAAAATCCGGATTTTGCGGTGGATTATTTCGAATTTGACCTGCATATGACGGCAGACGACATTCTGGTGCTCTCGCACGACGCCACGCTGGACCGCGTGTCGGACGCACCGGCCGTATTCGGCGCGGAGAACGTCCTCGTCCGCGACAAGACGCTCTCAGAGCTCAAGCAGCTGAACATGGCGGCGCAGTTTGTGACCGACGCGGGCGAGGCGCCGTATGCCGGCCTCCACGGCGAGGCCGTGCCGGACGAGCTGCGGATCCTGTCCCTCGACGAGGTGCTGGACTATCTGACCGCGGCCGGGGAATTCCGCTACATCATTGAGATCAAGGACGGCGGCGAGACCGGTCTGGCCGCGGCGGATCAGCTGTACGCGACGCTGCAGGCGCGGGATCTGCTCGACCGGGTCATCATCGGCAGCTTCCGCGACGAGGTCGCGGCCTACATCACGGCCAATTACCCCGACACCCACCGCAGCGCCAGCCCGGAGGAGGTCGTGCAGTTCTATTTTGCCGCCCTGACCGGCAAAAAGGATTTCACCTGCTCCTACGACGTGCTCCAGCTGCCCTTCGGCGACGCAAGAGAGAGCTATGGCCTGAATCTGGGAACGACGACCATCATCAACTTCGCCCATGCGCATGACCTTGCCATGCAGTACTGGACCGTAAATGACGAAGCCGACCTCGCCTACCTCGCCAGCGTCGGCGCCGACGCCCTGATCACCGACTACCCCGACCGCGCCGCAGCCGTCCTGCAGGGGATGGGGTAAACGCATGCATAGAAAAAGAACGCCATCCGGGCGGATGGCGTTCTTTTTATCGTTTCTGGGGAGCGTTACTTGTAAAAGCCCGGGTTCTGATAGCCGGCTCCGCTGGGCTCGCTTTCCAGCATGGTCAGGATGGCGTCGCGGCAGCCGCGGACCATGACGTCCTGCTCCTCGGGCGCGCGGCTGACCATCTGGTTGGTCGGGCTGGTATAGAACCAGAGTCCCTCGTCGGCGGCAAGCCCCACGCCGTCCTTGTCGGTGATGGCGTCCGGGTCCAGACCGAGCGTGTCCCGGATCTCGTCGCGGGAGCAGAAGACCCACTTCGCTTCGGGCATGGTGTTTTCCCACTTGCAGCTGCTGATGTCGCCGTTCTCCGACTTACCGGGGCTGTAGACCTCGATCGTGTAGGCGTGGATGTTGTAGCGGCCGTACGCGTAGTCGATCAGCTCGGCGGCGGTGGGGTAATCCTCATTGGAACTCATGCTGTAAAATCCGCGGCCGGTGTAGTCCTGGAAGGCCTGCGCCATCTGGGCGGCGGTCTGCTTCATGAACGGGATCTCGGCGTCGTCGGGGTTTTCCGCGTCGTAGGCGCGATAGCACCACGGGTAGAGGACGGACTGGATGCCGGTGTGCAGCGAGACGAGGGCGTCGATGTCGTGCGTGTACAAAAACCGCTGCAGCGCCTGGATCTCTGGCTCGGTGGCGGGGGCGGTGCCGGCGGTGGTCCAGTTCACGTTGCCGACCTGCTGGCCGTCCTTCGTCTCGATGTCATACCGGTTCCACTGGTAATCGAAGGTGCGGTTCATGTCGATCCCGCTGGTGCGCGGATCGTCGCCGAGCACGCCGTTTTCATCCCAGTCCGGGCTCTCCATGCCGAAGACGGGGAGGTCCCGCGACGGCGTGTCGTCCGCCTTGCCGCGATAGAGCGTGGCGATGAAGCCGTCGCCGTCGATGTCCGTGTAGGGATCGCTGAAGGGGATGTTGTTGCCGTTTGCGTCCTGCGGGCGCAGGTTCGGGCGGGTATTGATGACGAAGGACTGCTCATAGCCGTCCGGGTTGATGACCGGGATGACATAGATCGTGTAGGCGTCGAGCAGACCCTTGACATAGGCGTCACCAGAGCAGAGCGTCAGCCACCAGGCGGTGTACATGGCAGAGGAGGCGCTTTCGCGCTCGCCGCCGTGGATGTTGGCGAAGACACCGATCCCTGTTTTCTCCTCGGCCGGGATCGCCTTGTTGGTGATCTCCAGGCACCAGAGATCGCGCTCCTGCCAGGTGGTGCCGATGGAATAGAGGTCGGTGATGTCGGGATACTGTTCGGCCATTTGGGAGAGCTGCGCTTCCAGCTCTGCGAAGGTGTAGCGCGCGTTCCAGTCGATGTCGAGCCCCTCCGGGATCTCGCTGGGCGCGTCGGGGCGGGCATCGAGAGACAGCCGCTCCGCTTTTTTGCTGCCCGCCGCGCTGCAGGCGGCAAGACCAAATACGAGGATCAGGGAAAGACAGAGGCACAGGGCCCGTTTGGTGAGAGATTTCATGTTGGTTTCTCCTTTCTGTCCGGCTTGCAAGCGGAACGGTCCGCAGCGGCCGGGAAGCCTGAGAGCTTCCTGCATGTGCTGCTTTATTGAATTACCGATTTACCACGCTAATATACTACACGAGTTCGCCCCATTCCGCAATCGGTAATTCCAATAAGATTCCACCGCATTTTCCGTAAACTGTTGTACAAGGGCAACAAGGATCAGGGAGGCGGACCGGGGAGGAGCGAAAAGAACGCCCACCATCCGGCGGGATGATGGGCGTTTGTGTCAAGAGGACACATCTATGTATGCTTCCGCGCGCATCCGTCGCGCTGATTTTCCGCTTCTTCAGGATCACCGCATTGCGGTTCCTCGGAATAGAAGACCCGCATGTCATCCAGGCGGAGGCACGCCAGTCGGCCGCGGAGGCCTGACCGCGGATCGCCTGTTTCGGGGAGCATGCAGCCGCAGTCGATCCCGATCCAGCCGGGCGCATCCCATACTGCCATGGGATCGTCGGATTGGAAATGGTGGGTCGGCGTGTGACCGAAGATGACGGTCCGGCCCTCCAGAACCGGAAATTTCTCAAATCGCATCCAGACTGCGAAATCACGCGCACATTTGTATTTGCCGCCGTACCCCTTGTACAAGTCTGCAGGGGCCGCGTGCGTCAGGAGGTATGGCCTGCCGTTTACCGCCAGCTCTACGTTGAGCGGCAGCTTGTCCAGATATTCGAAGATCTCCTGCCGAACAGTCTTCTTTATGCGCTTCAGATGGTCGTGCGTGACCTGGCCGCCATTCCGATACCACAGAGCCTGTTTGCGTTCATAGTAGGATCCCGGGCAGTCCTCATCCGCTGGGGGCGGGGAATAAAGCGCGTTCATCATCATCAGTTCGTGGTTGCCCAGAAGCATGTTGGCATTTGGCATCGCCATGATCCGGCGGAGGATCCCGATGCCGTCCGGATTTCGGTCGATCACATCTCCAAGGACATAAAGCGTGTCCTCAGCCCGCAGGCCGATCTGCCTCATGACGGAATCAAACCGCCGCTTCTGCCCATGGATATCAGACATGACATAGATCATGGTGTTCCGCCTCCTTCTTCGCAGCACAAATAAATTACCACACTTTCGGGAGAATAGCGATCAAAAAAACGTGACCGGCAGGGGGCGCTGCGGGAGCCGGATTCCAAAAAGAAAAGCCATCCGCTTGGATGGCTTTTCTTTTTGGCAAGCAGCACCCTTTTAGATCCCCCGACCTAAAATCTCTTGAAATCTCAAGGGTTTTCGTTTTTCTTTCAAGTCAAAGTTGACTGAGATCAAAGGTCTGAGTTAAACCAAAATAGATACCTAGAGTGTTACCAATAATTTAGTGGTTATCGTGCTCACCATGCCCATATTCATATGAACCATCGGACCTTTGTTTTAACCATTCGTGATGATGCTTGTCGCCGCTGCTCGAGGACGGCGAATAATTATCTAAACGTTTCAATGAGCCATCTGGATTATAGGTTGCTTTACCACTATTCTTCGTCTCTCCATCATCATTTTTGTTATGGTATTTATCGTATCCATCATGCGGCTTGTAATTGCTTCCCATGAAAACACCTCCCCAAATATATTATAAATTATAAATCAAACTAATTATAATAGCAATATGATTTGTAAAAAATCAGAAAAATTTATAATTGGGAAAAAGCTACCCATGAACTTTTTCAATGTAGGGGGCCGCTATCTGCAGCGAAAATGTCCACCAGTTCCCAATCGCCACACGCCATTTGCTCGGAGGTTGGTATCACATTATGACGTTGAGGTCAAAAGCATGGTTTTTTGTCTAAGAAG
>ERZ809074.4866-NODE-4866-length-10616-cov-3.646056_pt1 | contig 10616 bp, 9 predicted proteins | sample MGYA00520795_ERZ809074 | MGnify/ENA primary metagenome ERZ809074 (study PRJEB31570, sample SAMEA3212989) | Homo sapiens | biome: human-gut; feature: human gut; material: fecal | place: Sweden | collected 2011 ...
ATTCAGCGTGAGATAATCGTAATCGCTATTTGCCCTATTATAGGCATATGTAATGCTGTCAGCTGTTTCCTGTGCCACATACATTCCCGGCTGCTCAGCCTCAGATACGCCCAGCGGTGAAAGTGCCGTGACGCCCAGTGCTGCCGCTGCCAGACAAGCCAGTCCTCTTCTTAATTTTTTCATCATCATCATCCTTTCTGTCAATTGCGGCATGGTCTTTGATTCCCGCAAAAAAATCCATGCCATTCACAAATTCCTCTGTACTAATTATACGATATTTTTATTCATTTGTAAATACTTTTTTTATTTTTTGCATAAAAATCAAACTGAAACTTCCGGCTGAAACGACTGAATCTCCTCCAGAAACATCTTCCCGTACTTCTGTGCCTTAATGACACCGACCCCGGAGACCTGGCGCATATCGCCCATGCTCCGGGGCCTTTTCCGGCACATATCCCGGAGCGTGGCATCGGAAAAGATAAAGTACGGCGGAATTCCCTCGTGTTTTGCCTGTGCCGACCGCACTTGCCGCAGCTTTTGGAACAGTTCGTTGTCTGCCGCAGACAGAGTGGGGTCTTTTGTTCCCACCGGCGCCGCCAGCTTTTCCCGGACAATGGGAACACGGCGCATCACCTTTTTCTGATCCCGGATGATCTCCACCGATCCGGCAGTCAGCGCCAGTTCCTGGTACTCCTGAAACGGGCGGAGCGCCAGATTTTCCTGCTGGAGCAGTTCATCGATCAGCCCCACCACTTCTTTCTGCGTCAGCTTTTCGATAATGCCGTAGGTGGACAGCCGATCCAGCCGCATCCGCAGCAGGCTTTCCTTTTTGCTGCCGATCAGCACATCGGCGGTCATGGTGCGGCTCAGATGATAACCGCCTTTCTGCGCCCGATAGACACAGGAGATGATCTTCTTTGCCGCCATGGTGGCATCCTCTTCCCGGTAGTTGGTGAGACAGCAGGAACAGTTGCCGCAGCTCTCCGGTGCATGGTCACCGAAATACCGCAACATCCGATGCCGGAGACAGGAGGTCGAAGTGGCATAAAATGTCATCTGTTTCAGCCGCTCCATTCCCTGGTTCAGCAGAAACTGCCGGGTCTCCTCATCGTCCACATCCATGGTCTCCCGGCTGCGTTTCAACAGGAACTCGTTTGTCCGCACATCTCTGCCGCTGTACAGCAGGATGCACTGCGCCGGTTCGCCGTCCCGTCCGGCACGGCCTGCCTCCTGGTAATAGCTTTCCAGATCCATGGGCATATTGTAGTGGATGACGAAAGAGACATTGGACTTGTCGATGCCCATGCCGAACGCATTGGTTGCAACCATAATGGGCTTGCGGTCGTAGAGAAAATCGTCCTGGTTCTGCGCCCGTTCCACGTCCGAAAGTCCGGCGTGATAGCGTGTGGCATCGAATCCGGCATCACAGAGAGATGCACAGACCTCTTCTACCGCCTTTCTGGTGGAGCAGTAGACAATGCCGCTTTTTCCGTCGTTTTCTTTCAGCAGGTGAAACAGTTCCGTCATTTTGCTGTTGGGACGGCGTACTCCGAAAAACAGGTTTTTCCGGTCGAATCCGGTATGTATGGTCTCCGGGTCACGGAGCTTCAGAATGCGTGCAATATCCGCCTCGACCTGCTTGGTTGCCGTCGCCGTAAACGCCGTGCAGACCGGACGCACCAGCAGCTGTTCCATAAACACCGGAATGTCCAGATAGCTCTGCCGGAAATCCTGTCCCCACTGGGAGACGCAGTGCGCCTCATCCACAGCGATCATGCTGATCTGCACCCGCTGCGCCAGCCGGAGCAGACTCTCCGTCATCAGCCGTTCCGGTGCCACATAGAGAATGCGGCACTGTCCCTGCTGTAACATCTGCATGGAATGATAGAACTCCTCCTGGCTGATGCTGCTGTTGATGTACGCCGCCGGAATGCCCACCTGCCGGAGTGCCTCCACCTGGTCTTTCATCAGCGAGATCAGCGGCGAAATGACGATCGTCACGCCCGGCAGCAGCAGTGCCGAGATCTGATAGCACACAGATTTTCCTGCGCCTGTGGGCATGACCGCCAGCACATCCCTGCCGGAAAGAATGGCGTCGATCGCCTGTTTCTGTCCGGTGCGAAATGCCTTATGTCCGAAATATTGCTGTAACAGCGCCTCTGGCTGTATCATGTTTCCTGTCCGTCCTCTCTCTCCGGCAGCAAGTCATCCTGCCAGCGTCTCAATTCTTCTCTTGCCGTCTCCAGCAGCAGCACACTGGGATTTTCGCCGCCCATGATCCGGGCAATTTCATGCACACGCCCTTCCGGTTCCAGCACCATAACATGAGTCTCCGTTCTCGTCCCCTCGGTCTGCTTTTCGATCATCAGATGCTGGTCTGCCATAACGGCGATCTGGGACAAATGGGTCACGCAGAGCACCTGCCGCAGCTGTCCCACTTCCCGGAGTTTCATGCCGATCTTCTGCGCCGCCTTGCCGCTGACGCCGGTGTCGATCTCGTCGAAGATCAGCGTGGGGATGCTGTCCCGGTCGGCAATAACGCATTTCAGCGCCAGCATGATACGGGACAGTTCACCGCCGGATGCGATGCGTGCCAGAGGTCTCGGTTCTTCGCCCCGGTTCGCCGAAATGAGAAATTCCAGGCTGTCCATGCCGTGAATGGTCAGTTTTCCCGTGGTATGCTTTGCCGTCAGCACCACGTTCGGCATATTTAGAAATTCCAGCTGTTCGGTCACTTCTGCCGTAAAGCGCTGCAGTGTCTCCGAGCGGTATTCTGACAGTGCCTTCGCCTGGACGGAGACCTTTTCCAAAAGTTCCGCCTTCTGCTCCCGGAGCGCAGTGATCTCTGCGGCAGCGCCCTGCATCTGTTCCAGTTCCTCTTCCGCACGGTTGCGGCGCTCCACCAGTTCGTCTCCGGTACACTGATACTCCCGGCTGAGCCGCCGGATCTCCAGCAGCCGTTTCTGCACCATGGCATAGCGCTGGGGATCCAGTTCCATGTCGTCCCGGAACCGGCGGCATTCTGACGCAATGTCCGCCAGTTCAATGCCGGCTGCGGAAAGACGCTCTCCCAGCACAGAAAACTCCGTCCGCAGATCAGCGAACGGAGACAATTCCTCTGCTGCCGCCTCGGTCAGCAGCACCGCAGAGCCGTCGGCATCCTCGCCGTCAATGGCATCTGCCGCCGCCTGCAGTGCCGCCGCAATACTTTCGGCGTGCTGCAAAAGGTTCATCTCTTCTTCCAGGGCATCCTCTTCGCCCAGTTCCAGCCCCAGCTCGTCCACCTCGGCAACCAGTGCTTTCAGCTGATGCCGGCGGTGCGCCTTATCCTGTTCAAGCTTTACCAGCTGGTTCAGCCGCTTGGCTACCTGCTGCAGCTGGCGAAATGTCTCCTGGTACTCCTGCAATAGAGTATCGTCTCCGCCGAAGGAATCCAGAATTTGCAGATGACATTCCGGCGCAAGCAGCACCTGGTTGTCATGCTGTCCATGGATGTTGATAAGAGCATCGCCGATCTCCCGGAGAACGGAAACCGTTGTGGTATGTCCGTTGACCCGTGCGGCGCTTCCGCCGTCTGCAGCGATCTCACGGGTCAGCAGCAGTTCATCGTCCACATGGGAAATGGAAAGCGCATCCAGTCTCGCACAGACCAGCGGATCCAGGTGGGTGAAAAGCGCCGTCACCACTGCCTTTTTGCAGCCGGTGCGCACAATATCCCGTGTGACACGCTGCCCCAGCACCGCATGGATGCCGTGCAGCAGAATGGACTTTCCGGCGCCGGTCTCACCGGTAAACACGTTGAGCCGGGGTGAAAACGGGATGCGTGCATGGGCGATCACCGCCAGATTTTCGATTTCCAGTTCAGCCAGCATTAGAATCCTCCTGTTTCCATCAGTCTCGCAAAGCTGCCGGCAAATTCCTTTGCCTGCGTTTCTGTGCGCAGCAGTACGAAAATGGTATCATCTCCGGCGATCGTTCCCACCACATCTTCCCGGTGCATGGCATCCAGTGCCGCAGCCACCGCCTGTGCTGTGCCTGTCCGGCAGTGGATCACAGAAACGTTTCCGGCATAATCCGTCCGCAGTGCAGCATTCTGCAAAATGCCGCCGTTGACTTCCTGCCGCACCGGTGCAATATAGCAGGCTCTGCCGCCGCTGCGCCGCTCCTTGGTCAGTTTCAGCTCCCGGATGTCTCTGGAAAGCGTCGCCTGGGTCACCGCAAAGCCCTGTTCCGCCATCCGCTCCCGCAGCACCTCCTGGGTCGGGATATCCTCCGCAGCGATCAGCGCCAAAATGGTGTCCTGCCGTTTCTTTTTCATCGTTCTGCTCACGACCTTCCTGATTTCAGTGACTGCATCAGCTTTCTGCTGAGGGAATCAAAAAATGTATTTCCGCTGAGATCCAGAATCTCCAGCGACTGGTTAGAGCCGGAGATCTCCATGACTCTGCCCTCCGGAAAAGGCTCCGGCTTTTCCCCGTCTGCGCAGAAATACGCATCGTATTCCTCCCGGACACGGAGACTGACCTGCAGGTCGTTGTGGGGCGAAAACAAGATAGGTCTCGCCGACAGCGAGTGGGGACAGATCAGATTCATCTCAATGCAGGAAAACTCCGGCTCAATGATTGGACCGCCTGCGGAAAGGGCATAGGCGGTAGAACCGGTAGGCGTACTGAAAATCACGCCGTCTGCCCGGTATTCGCCCAGCACCACATTGTTCCGGGACACAGTAAACTCAATGACACGGGAAAAATTCCGGGAAATGACAATGTCGTTGAGCGCCGTCAGTTCCCGGAGACAAGTCCCTGTTTTGTCCAGCACCTTGCCTCGGAGCAGCATCCGCTTGGACACCCGGTAGTCTCCGGTCTGCAGCCGTGCGATCTCGCCGATCTGATCCGGCTCCATGGATGCCAGAAAGCCCAGCCGCCCGGTGTTGATGCCCAGCAGCTTGGCGCTTGTTCCCACCACATGACGGGCGCAGTGCAGGATCGTGCCGTCACCACCGATGGCAACTGCCACATCCGCATCCTGTATCGCCTCCAGAAAAGGCGCATAGCACACGAAATCCATATCTTTCAGCAGACCCAGACAGCGTGGGTCTGCCCAGACCTCCATACCGTTCCGATGGAGTGCCAGGCAGACCTTTCTCGCCACTTCCGGGGCATTGCCCTTTTGCAGATGGTGAAACAACACGACCTTCATTTCGTCTTCTCCTTTTTCGCCTGTGTAAACGCCTGCTGCACCACAGCCGCAGCGTCCGGCACATATGCCGTTTCGCCGCCTTTCTGCACTGCCGCCAGATATTCCACGTTGCCGGAACCACCCCGGATGGGTGACGGACACAGCAGCTGCACCGTCAGTCCCAGCGCAGACAGCAGCGTCAGAATATTCCCCAGTACCTGTACATGGACACGCTGCGACTGCACCAGTCCGTTTTTGCCGATGTTTTCCCTGCCTGCCTCAAACTGGGGCTTGATAAGAATTGCTCCGGCAGCATCCGGTTTCAGCAGCGGCAGCACATAGGGCAGTACATGGTGCAGCGAAATAAACGACACATCTACTGAAAAAAAGTCTGCCGGCTGTTCCAGCTGTTCCGGTGCAATGCTGCGGACATCTGTGCCTTCCCAGTTCACCACACGGGAATCCTCCCGGAGCGACTGCACCAGCTGTCCGTGTCCCACGTCAATGGCGTAAACCTTTGCTGCGCCACGCTGTAACATACAGTCCGTAAAGCCGCCGGTAGATGCGCCGATATCCAGACAGACCAGTCCGTCCAGAGAACGCTTTGTCTGTTCCAATGCATATTCCAGTTTCAGACCGCCACGTCCCACAAAAGGAATATCACTGCCCTCCATGGTGATCTGATCGGTCTCCTCCACAGCAAATGCCGGCTTGGTGCAGACCTTTCCATTCACAGAGATCTGTCCGTTCTGAATCAGCGTTTTTGCACGCTGGCGGCTGGGAACCAGTCCCTGCTGCACCATTGCCGCATCAAGTCTCGCCATGCTCTGCCTCCTGCCGGATATCCCGGTAAATGGCGTACTCTGAAAGCCCCATGGTCTCCATCTGGGAATCCGTAGATGCCTGGAGCAGATACTGTTTCGGTGCGACCCGGCGGTATGTACCTTGGAATCCACGTTCCAGCAGCAGATCGCCGAACAGCTGGGAAATGCCGCCGTAATAATACGCCTCTTCCAGGAATACCACGTGGCGATAAGACATGGCAATGTCCACCACACCATCCGCCAGCGGAAAGATACGGGTCAGTTTCAGCAGGTCACAGTGAAGCTCCCGCTCTGCACAGCGCTTTGCCGCACGGTACAGATTATCATATACTCTGCCGTAGGAAATATACAGGATATCGGTCTTTTTCCCGGAAACATGGGTATACTCCGTGTTCAGGGCGCTCTTGTCAAACACGCTCTTGTCATTTCCTCTGGGATAGCGCACGCACGCCAGTCCCTTGTCCCGGTACAGCGCCCGGCGCAGACAGAGACGCAGTTCGTCATAACAAGCCGGCGCATAGATCACAGCGCCCGGCACTGTGCTGAGGAACGACACGTCATACAGCCCGTGATGGGTCTCACCATCCTCGCCCACAACACCGGCACGGTCGATGCCCAGCACTACATGGAGTCCGCCGATGGCAACATCGTGCATCAGCTGGTCATAGGCACGCTGCAAAAAGGAAGAGTACACCGCAAATACAGGAAGTTCTCCCATGGATGCCAGCCCGGCGGAAAATGTCACGGCGTGCTGTTCGGCAATGCCCACGTCATAGTACCGGTTCGGGAACTTTCGTGCAAAATGATGCAGTCCCGTGCCGTGTTCCATAGCGGCAGTCACTGCACAGATACGGGAGTCCTCCTCTGCCAGGCGCACCAGTTCCTTGCCGAACACATCGGAATAGGAATCCGTCCCGGAGACCTCCGGGTTGCCGGTTTCAATATCGAACTTGGAAATGCCGTGGTATTCGCCGGGATTTTCCTCCGCCGGCGCATAGCCCTTTCCCTTTACCGTATGCACATGGAGAAATACCGGGCGGTGATATTCCTTCGCCGCCAGCAGTGCCTCTTCCAGGTCGCCCAGGTTATGCCCATCCACTGGTCCCAGGTATACAAACCCGAAATCCTCAAAGATGGTGGCAGACTGGAGCAACACATCCCGGACAACGCTCTTGGAATTCTTGATGACCTTCGCCACAGACGGACCGATCACAGCCGTGCGGTTCAGACGGCGCTCCACCGCCTTTTTGGTGCGGACATAGCCCTCACTGCTCCGCATGGAAGAGAGATATCTCGCCAGCGCTCCCACGTTTTTGGAGATGGACATTTCGTTGTCGTTCAGAATCACGATCAGATTGTTTCCCGACTTGCCGGCATTGTTCAGTCCCTCATAGGACAGACCGCCGGTCATGGCGCCGTCACCGACTACTGCAACGGCAAAATGCTCTCTGTCTCCGTGCTGACGCATTCCTTCCGCAATGCCGCAGGCAACAGAGATCGCCGTGCTGCTGTGACCGCTGATAAAGCTATCGTGTTCCGATTCGTTTGGTTTCGGAAAGCCGGAGATGCCGTTTTCCTGCCGCAGGGTAGAAAACTGCTCCAGCCGTCCGGTCAATATTTTATGGGTATAACACTGGTGTCCCACGTCCCAGACAAATTTGTCCTGGGGCGAGGAAAATACACGGTGCATCGCCACCGTCAGTTCCACGGAACCGAGGTTGGAGGCGAGATGCCCGCCGGTTTTCGAGACGGTCTCCACCAGGAGACTTCGAATCTCCTCACAGAGCGACTCACACTGTTCCAGCGAAAGCCCTTTCAGATCCTTGGGAGAATGCAGCCGTTCCAACAGCGGCGCATCTTCCTTCGGCAATTGATTATGCTCCATTTCTTCATTGTCTGCGAGTCTCCTGTCACAGCCAAAATCCGTGACATTCCCGCAGACTTCACTCCTTTATTTATTTTTCACGCCGCAGCAGCTCCTGCGTCAGTGCCATCAGGAACTCGTGTTCCGGGAACTGCGCCAGAATCTGCTCGGCCTCTTCTGTCAGAGCCGCAGCACGTCTCTGCGCCTCTTCCAGTCCCAGCAGCGTTACAAATGTTGTTTTTCCCTCTTCGGCATCACTGCCCACCGGCTTGCCCAGCACCTCAGATGTACTGGTCACATCCAGGATATCATCCACGATCTGGAACGCCAGCCCCAGCTTTGCGCCATACTGGTCTGCCAGTATGATCTGCTCTTTGGACGCAAATCCGGCAGTGCAGCCCAGGCGGCAGGCGGCACGGATCAGTGCGCCGGTCTTTGCCGCACACATCGCCTCCTGCTCTTCCAGGGTCACGTCGCTGCGCTTTTCGTTTGCCATATCCATGATCTGTCCGCCCACCATTCCGGCGGCGCCGGTCGCCTCGGTCAGAATGTGCAGCAGCTCCACTTTCATTTCCGGTTCCAGGATCGGGTCATCCACGATCACACGAAACGCCTCGGTCAGCAGGGCATCCCCTGCCTGCAAAGCCACCGCATGGCCGAACGCCTTGTGGCAGGACGGCTTTCCACGGCGGTAATCGTCGTTGTCCATCTCCGGCAGGTCGTCATGGATGAGCGAAAAGGTATGCACCATTTCCAGCGCACACGCCGCCGCCATCGCCTGTTCCTTTGTGCCGCCAAAAATCCGGCAGAATTCCAGCACCAGCACCGGACGAATCCGCTTGCCGCCTGCCTCCAGAGAATACCGCATGGCATCTACTACCTGCGCCTGGCGCTTTGTCTCCGGCGTCACCTGTACATAGCGGAGCAGCTGTGTCTCCACCTCTGCCGCCAACTGTTCCAAATGGGCTTTATCCTTCGCTTCCATCTGTTTCCTCCTGTTCTGCCGCCGGCACATTCTGTTTGGAGATCTGCAGCTTTGCCGTTTGCAGTTCCTCCTGGCAGGATGCCGCCAGTTCCATGCCCTTGCTGTAGAGCTGTACCGCCTCTTCCAGAGGCAGGTTGCCCTGCTCCAATTTCTGCGTCAGTTCCCGCAGCGCTTTCATGTGTGTCTCAAATGCCATGTGCATCCTCTCCTTTCCCGAAATTCGCCTATGATATTTCGATACAGCACCGCACAAGCTTTGTGCTTTGCTGTTCTGTTTATGATTCCTGTGGTACGACTTCTGTCATAACCTCGCCCTCTGCCAGCCGCAGCCGCAGCCGGTCTCCGGGCTGTACCTGTGCGGCACTGCGCACCAGTTCCTCGCCGTGATACGCCAGGGCATAACCACGCCCCAGAATTTTCAACGGGCTGAGCATCTCCAGCCGTGCCGCCTGCTGTGCCAGCTGTTCCCGGCACTGTTCCAGCCGCAGCGCCATTCCTTTTTCCAGACGCTGCTGCAAATGAGCCAGTTCCTGCCGATGCGCCGGCGACTGCATCTTTAAGCGGTCTGACAGCCGTTCCAGTTCCTGTGCCTTTTGCCGGAGCTGCTGCTGCATGGCGCTGTCCAGCCGGCGTGCCTGCTCCTGCACCTGCTGCATCAGATGGCGCACATCCGGCACAGCCAGTTCTGCCGCCGCAGACGGCGTAGGCGCACGAAGGTCTGCCGCCGCATCTGCCAGCGTCCAGTCTGTCTCATGTCCCACCGCCGAAACGACAGGAACAGCACAGTGATAGATCGCCATAACCACACGCTCTGTGTTGAACGCCTCCAAAGTCTCCGATGCGCCGCCGCCACGTCCCACAATGAGAACGTCACAGCCGTCACGCTCTGCCGCCGCAATAGCACGGCAGACAGAATCCGCCGCCGCATCACCCTGCACCTGTGCCGGATAGACCAGCAGATGTCCGATGGGATAGCGCCGCCCGATGACGTTTTTCACGTCCTGAAGCGCCGCACCGGTGTCCGAAGTAATGACGCCGATCTTTTGGGGCATTGCCGGGAGCGGACGTTTTGCCGCCGCATCGAACACACCCATTGCCGTCAGTTTTTTCTTGAGCTGTTCCAGTGCCAGCGCCTGTGTGCCAGCGCCGTCCGGCTGGAGATCTGTCACATACAGCTGAAATGCGCCGTCCCGTTCATAGAGCGATGCCGTCGCTGCTGCGATCACATTCATCCCTTCCCGGGGCGTGAACCGCAGACGCTGGGCATTGCTCCGGAACATCACCGCCTTGACACAGCTTTCCGCATCCCGGAGCGTAAAATAGAGATGCCCCGACCGGTAGTGGTTGGTGAAATTGGTGATCTCGCCACGCACCAAGATGCCCTGCAGCGCACGATCCTCTTTCAGCTTGAATCCCACATAGCGGTTCAGCTGACTCACGCTTAAAATTGCCACAGTTTTCCTCCTTGCTTTCGCCACGCACCATAGACCGCCACACCTGCGGCATTGTCACAGGCGAACTCCGGCGCAGCAAACCAGCACACCGCATTTTCCGCCAGCAGCGGACGGATCAGCTGGTTAGACATGACGCCGCCGGCATACAGCACCGGCAGCCTGCCATAGCGCTCCTGTGCCTCCTTTGTCATGGCGATCACAGTTTCCGCCACAGTCAGCAGGCAGAACTTTGCCACATCCTCCGGCGGTTCGCCCTGTTCCAGGCGTTTCCGGCACTGGTTTTCCAGCCCGGACAGACAGCAGTCCATGCC
>ERZ809074.4880-NODE-4880-length-10595-cov-4.655218_pt1 | contig 10595 bp, 9 predicted proteins | sample MGYA00520795_ERZ809074 | MGnify/ENA primary metagenome ERZ809074 (study PRJEB31570, sample SAMEA3212989) | Homo sapiens | biome: human-gut; feature: human gut; material: fecal | place: Sweden | collected 2011 ...
CCCGAGTGGCCAAAGGGGGCAGACTGTAAATCTGTTGTCAGTGACTTCGGTGGTCCGAATCCACCCTCGCCCACCAGAATGAGTCTGGACGCAATTCGCGTTCAGACTCATTTCTTTTTTGGCAAACTGGTTGCGTTTAAACCGGTATCAAAAATAGCTGCATCTTCCAATAAGATGGACATTTAAAGTATCCATCCGATTTTTGTTTATATCCGGGATTACGTTTTTAGGGCATAAACTTCAAAATGATTTTCCGTGAAGGGAAAATATAAAAACCTTTTGAGAGCAAGAGCGGGGTTTTCGTCTGAATCTTTCAGGCGAAAGCTCCGCTCTTTTTATTTATCCGAGAGAGGTTCGCATTGGTTCAATGTAAATTATTTATGAACATCCTCGAAAATTGTACAAAACAGGGCAATTTTTGAGTGTTTTCTCCCTATTGGTGAAAAGACTTATCTTTACCACCAAATAGGGGAGTGTTAAAATGTATGTAAAACAGATGTGCGGATATGCCATTTCACAGGATATGTTCTGTATCTTGACAAAAGGTCTATTGGATTTTTATTCGCCGCCCACACAGGAGAGCCGGAATTATAAAAACTGGGTTGCTACTTTGGATTTAAAAACCTGTCCAAAGTGTCGTTCCCGCCACGGTCAAATCTATCAGATGGATGAGACACCGGACACAGAACCACCGCTTCACCCAAATTGCCGGTGCAAGATAAAATCAATGGAAGCAGTGATTGCCGGAGAGGGAACAAAGGACGGACAAAACGGTGCCGATTACTGGATGAAGTATATTGCAGACCTGCCGGACTATTATATCACCAGAGACGAATTATTATCTTTAGGCTGGGAAAAAGGTAAATCACCCGCTAAGTTTGCGCCTGGAAAAATGGTTACTATGGGAATTTACAGAAATGATGATAACCATTTGCCACAGATTTCTGGGAGGGTTTGGTATGAGGCAGACATCAACTATTATAGCGGAAGACGAAACGGTCATCGTTTGTTATGGTCGAACGATGGATTGCTGTTTGTTACCTATAATCATTATGAGACATTTTTAGAAATCATTTAAAGGAGGTTATGCGCAATGAAAGAGAAAAAAATCGTCACACTGGACTTAACCGACTGCAAGTACTTGGGAGAGATTCATCAGAGAATTAAAAAGGCGTTTCATTTTCCTGATTTTTACGGGGAAAACTGGAGTGCATTTTGGGATTTGTTACGGAGCGAGTGTGATGCAGACAAAGTAATAATAGTAGGGGAAGATTCTGTATCCAAAGAGTTAGGCACTAGTGTTCAAATCCTAAAAGGGATTTTAAAAGAGTTTAAAGAACTTTGCGATAAAGACGGCGACCCAATAGAGATTGAAATACACGGTTAAGGGATATTTTTGTTGATGCAGGATGGCATCTAAAATATTGATCCTCTTTAAAAACGTGTTTGACTGTATGGTCAGACACGTTTTTGCGTTCTTATACCATATAAATGAGCAGACGACAGCCGGTGTCGCGCAGTTTTAAACCGGATGGGGAAAGAAATGTGAAAAACAAAGGGGAGAAAATCGCTTCTTTAGGATTCGCACAAAATAAAAGAAATTTTTATAGGAAATTGGACGATTGATTTTTTGGAAAATGAGCGTATAATAATACTCATAAGTTGCATACGCAACATTTGCGCACTAAAACTTTTGCATGCGCAACGGTTGTGGATGTAAGCTTGTGTGTTATGAAAAGGAGGGAAAAAGATGAACGGAATCATGAAGTACATCAACCGTATCTCCAGGTGCAACGGAGTTGTCTACGCAAACCGTCTGCGCGGGTATGGCATTACCCAGTGCCAGCACCCGTACATCCTGCTGATTTGTCGGGAACCGGGTATTCCCCAGGAAAAGATTTCCCGGGAGCTGTGCGTCAATAAAAGCAGCGTGACCAGGCAGATTACCTTGATGGAAGAAAAGGGATTGATCATGCGCAAACAGGACCCGACCGACCGGCGGGTATGGAGGGTATATCCCACCCAGAAGATGCAGGAGCTGCTGCCGCACGTGCGGCTAGTGATGAAGGAGTGGAACGAATATCTGCTGGAAGAGTTCAGTGAGGAAGAACGGGAGAAGTTGGTTGTCGCTCTGGAAAAGCTGATGCAGCGGGCACAAACTGCGGCACAAGAAAGTCTGAAGGGGAGATAGGAAGGGGAGATCGGTAGAGCGATGAAAGGAATATTTCCGTATTTAAAACCTTATGTGCCCCGTATGAGCGTTGGGGTTTTGACCAAGTTTTTGGGAACAGTGGTCGAACTGCTGATTCCATGGATGCTTTCTTACATTCTGGACAACATCGTCCCGCTCAAAGACACCAAACGGGTGTTGATCTGGGGACTGTACATGACGATTTGTGCCGTGCTGGCATTGCTGATGAACATCTATGCAAACCGCGTGGCAGCATCGGTCGCAAGAGATACCACCCGGGCGGTACGCCACGATTTGTTTAAAAAAATATCCTATCTGTCCTGTCGGCAGATCGACGAGTTTTCCATCCCGTCGCTGGAATCCCGCTTGACCACCGACACCTATAACGTCAACCAGGTCATCGGAATGATGCAAAGAATGGGAATCCGTGCACCGATTTTGCTCATCGGCGGCATCTGCATCACCATGACGATGGAGCCGGTGCTGACATTGGTGATGATTTCGGTCCTGCCGTTCATCACACTGGTGGTATGGCTGGTCTCCCGCAAGGGTATTCCGATGTACGGCTACCTGCAAAAGGGCATCGACATGATGGTGCGCACCGTGCGGGAAAGCATCGCCGGAATCCGCGTCATCAAGGCGCTTTCCAAGGTCGAACAGGAGAAGGAACATTTTGCACAGGTCAATGCTGAGGTGGTTCGCCGCGAAAGCCGCGCTGCCATCCGCATGGGTATCACCAACCCAATGATGAACCTGCTGCTGAATATCGGTTTGACCCTGGTTATTCTGGTGGGAGCCTACCGTGTCAACGAAGGCAGCACCCAACCCGGTGTCATTATCGCATTCCTGTCCTATTTTACCATCATCCTGAACGCCATGCTGACCGTGACCCGAATGTTCGTCATGTACTCCCGCGCCAGTGCATCGGCAGGACGAATCCAGGAGGTCCTGGAAACACCGGAGGATATGGAGCTGACCGACGAACCGAAGAAAAACGAGGAAGAGCACATTGTCTTTGAAAATGTCAGCTTTTCTTATAAAAACAAATCGGTCAAGAATATTGACAATATCTCCTTTAAACTTAAAAAGGGAGAAACACTGGGTATCATCGGCGCAACCGGCTCGGGCAAGACCACCATCATCAATCTGCTCATGCGCCTGTACGAGAAGGATGCGGGCAGCATCCGCATCAACGGGCAGGAGGTTTCCTCCATTCCGCCGCACGAGCTGCACACCAAGTTTGGAGTGGTCTTCCAAAATGACGTCCTGTTTGCCGATACTGTCCGCGAGAATATTGATTTTGGCAGAAACCTGCCGCAGCAGCGCATCGAGCAGGCAGCTGTTTCTGCGCAGGCGATGGAGTTTATCGACACCCTGCCGGAACGGTTTGAACACATGGTCACCGCAAGAGGAACCAACCTCAGCGGCGGACAAAAGCAGAGGGTTCTGCTTTCCAGAGCGTTGGCAGGCAATTCTGAAATCTTGATTCTGGATGACTCCTCTAGTGCGCTGGACTATAAGACCGATTCTCAGCTGCGCTCTGCGCTGCGGGAACAGTATGATGGCATCACCACCATCGTCATCGCACAGAGGGTCAGCTCGATTCTGCACGCCGACCACATCCTGGTGCTGGATGAAGGAAAGGAAATTGGCTACGGCACCCACGAACAGCTGATGGCAAGCTGTGCAGTCTACCGTGAAATCAGTGAATCTCAGATGGGAGGGGATTTTGGATGATACCAAACGACCCGAATCAACATAAACCAAGGGATCGCAAAAAGGTCATCCTGCGGCTTGGAAAATATCTGCTGCAACACAAGTGGATGGTGCTGGCAGCAGTCAGCCTGACTGTTACCGGCAACCTGTTGGCTCTGCTGGGACCGATGCTGTCCGGCTATGCTATCGATGCCATCGGTGTCGGACCGGGGCAGGCCAACTTCGATTTGGTGCTGTTTTACTGCGGGCTGATGCTGGTGTTCTATGTACTTTCTTCGGGACTGAGCTACCTGCTGTCGGTGCTGATGGTCAAAATCAGCCAGAAGATTGTTTATCAGATGCGTAAAGATTTGGTGGATAAGCTGCTGGAGTTGCCGGTGCGCTTTTTTGACAGCCACCAGACCGGCGACATCATCAGCCGCCTTTCCTATGATATTGATACGGTCAATTCCTCGCTGTCCAACGACCTGCTTCAGATTGCAGCCAGCGCCATCACCGTCATCGGCTCCTTTATTATGATGCTGCGTATCTCTCCGCCTTTGATTCTGGTGTTTGTAGTCACGGTGCCTATTTCGGTGCTGTTCATCATCTACCGCACCAAAAAGGTGCGCCCGCTCTTCCGCAAGCGCTCGGCAAAGCTGGGTGAGCTCAACGGCTTTGTAGAGGAAATCATCTCCGGTCAAAAGACTACAAAAGCCTATCACCAGGAGCAGACGATGGTCGGACGTTTTGACCAGCGAAACAACGAGGCTGTAGAAGCTTATTATATGGCAGACTACTATGGAAGTACCGTGGGTCCATCGGTCAGCTTTATCAACAACCTGTCGCTGACCCTTATCAGCATCTTCGGCTCTCTGCTGTATCTGGTGGGGAGTGTCTCGCTGGGCAACCTTTCCTCCTTTGTGCTGTATTCCCGCAAGTTTTCCGGTCCTGTCAACGAGATGGCAAACATCATCAGTGAGCTGCAATCGGCAGCAGCGGCGGCAGAACGCGTTTTCCGCATGATCGACGAACCGGCGGAGGCAGCAGACCTGCCGCAGGCAAAACCGCTGGAGGAGGTCAAGGGCGATGTCCAGATGAAGGACATCCAATTTGGCTATGAGCCGGACAAGGTGATTATCCACGACCTCAACCTGCACGCGAAACCGGGCAGCCTGGTGGCAATCGTAGGACCGACCGGTGCCGGCAAGACCACCATCATCAATCTGCTCATGCGCTTCTATGACCCGCAGAAGGGACAGATTTTGATGGAGGGACACGACAGCCACGATATCACCCGCAAGAGCCTGCGTGCGGCGTACACGATGGTTTTGCAGGACACCTGGCTGTTTTATGGAAGCATTTATGACAACATCGCCTTCAGCCGACCGGACGCAACGCCGGAAGAGGTCATCGAGGCGGCAAAAGCGGCAAAGATACACAATTACATCATGAGCTTGCCGGACGGCTATGACACCATCGTCAACGGAGATGGTCTGAACATCTCGCAGGGACAAAAGCAGATGCTGACCATCGCGTGCGCGATGCTCTCCGATGCGAAGATGCTGATTCTGGATGAGGCGACCTCCAATGTGGACACCCGAACCGAGATGCAGATTCAGTCGGCGATGCGCAACCTGATGAAGGATAAAACCTGCTTTGTCATTGCACACCGGCTTTCCACCGTGCAAAACGCCGACACCATCCTGGTCGTTCAGCACGGCGACATCATCGAGCAGGGTAACCACGAACAGCTGATGAAAAAAGGCGGGGTGTATGCAGGCTTGTATTCCTCCCAGTTCCATTAAACCATCTTGGCAAATTCTTCAAAAAAAGCACCCACAAGGGTGCTTTTTTTTCGGAAAATACTCGTTGCATACAAAGAAAAGCTGCGCTATACTGGTAGGGAGAAATGAGGAGTAGGGAATATGCAAAATTGTAAGCGATTTTTGAAGCAGGAGCCGGTCTTTGTCATTGCAGCTGTCTGTGCAGTGGTTTCGATGCTGTGGGTGCCGCCCTCGGCGCAGTATCTGGAGTATATCGACCTTCGTGTGCTGGAGCTGCTGTTTTGTCTGATGGCAGCGGTGGCAGGGATGCAGCAGGAGGGGACCTTTCTGGTGCTGTCCCAGCGGATGCTGGCAGGCAGGAAAAGCAGCCGCCTGCTGACCTTATCACTGGTGATGCTGCCATTTTTTGCCTCGATGCTGATTACCAACGATGTGGCGTTGATCACCTTTGTGCCGTTTGCGGTGCTGGTTTTACAGTTGACCAATCAAATGCAGCGGCTGGCATGGGTGGTGACCCTGCAAACGATTGCCGCCAACATCGGCAGTATGCTGACGCCGGTGGGCAATCCGCAGAATCTGTACCTGAGCAGCTTTTACGGGATGGATGCGGCAACCTTCTTTGCCGTGACGGTTCCGGTGGTGGCGGTGAGCTTCTGCCTGCTGGCAATCTGCTGCCTGTGGGGAAAAAATAGACAGATCGAGGTGCGCTTTGAGCATAAAGAGGTCATCCGCAGTCCCAAAAGGCTGGCAGTTTTTCTTGCGTTGTTTGGGCTGAGTCTGCTGTCGGTGCTGCATCTGGTGGGAAATCACCTTGCCTTTTTACTCACCGTCCTGATTCTGCTTGTGGTGGATCGCTCGGTGCTCAAAAAGGTGGACTACTGGCTGCTGGCAACCTTTATCTGCTTTTTTATCTTCGCGGGGAATATGGGCGCCATCCCATCGGTGCAGCATTTCCTGGGAAATGTTATGGAAAAGAACACCATGTTGTGCGCGGTGGCATCCAGCCAGGTCATCAGCAATGTGCCGGCAGCGGTGCTGCTGTCCAATTTTACCCACGATGCAAAGGGGATGCTGCTGGGAACCAACATCGGAGGTCTGGGGACGCTGGTGGCTTCGCTGGCAAGCCTGATTTCTTTTAAACTTTATGCGCGCACCCCGCAGGCAAACCTTTTGCCCTATTTGGGAATCTTTACAGCGGCGAATGCGGCAATGCTGGTACTTTTGTATCTGTTTGCGGCAATTTGTTTATAAACGGGAAACAAGAAAGGAACGAGAAAAATGGAAAGAAGTAAAGTTTGGGAAGCAGCACAGAAACATAAGGACGGATATAACTGCTGTCAAGCGGTCGTCTGCACCTACTGCGAGCGGTTGGGAATGGATGAAAAGACCGCCTTCCGTGCAGCGGAGGCGTATGGACTGGGGATTGCAGGAATGTTCCAGACCTGCGGCAGCGTATGCGGTATGATGATGCTGGCAGGACTGAAAAATTCCGATGCCAACCTCGCACAGCCCGCATCCAAATTTGCAACCTTTGACCTGGGCAAAGAGATGGCAAAACGCTTTGAGCAGAAGAACACCAGCATGATTTGTTCTGACCTGCGCGGAACCGACGGCAAGACCGACCGCCTGCGCTCCTGCCGCGGCTGCGTGATGGATTGTGCACAGATTGTGGAAGAGATGCTCTTCCCCGGCGAATTTGAACCATACGATGGACCAAGCGAGCTGTAAGCTATGTAAAAAAAGAGGAACCGATTTCGGTTCCTCTTTTTTTATTGCGGAGATTTTAAAAAGAAAAAGCCCATTCCGATTGGAATGAGCTTTTGGCGGGAATGTGTGGGAATTGAACCCACCTATGCAGCTACTAACTGCAATTACTGGTTTTGAAGACCAGAGGGCACACCAGCACCCATCCACTCCCAAATGCTTAACTAGTATAACACAGAAAAAGAGTATTGGCAAGAAGTTTCTATTTTGTGGTGGCATTATTGGAAGATTGCACAAAAAAGTGTCGATTCCTTTTTGGCTTTGTTAAGACAAAGGCAAATCCGTTTCCGGCAAAGTGAGGATGAATAAAGAAACACTGCGGTAATTGTAGAATATGCCCATTGAGTTTCGGCAAAATCTTTGCTAGAATAAAGCCATAGAACAGAAAAGGGGAGATCTTACGATGAAAAGATGGACAGGGATTTTATTGGCGGCAGCTTTGTCGATTGCCTGCTGTGCTTGTTCGATGCAGAAGCCGGAGTTGTCGGTTGCGCCGAGCAGCTTTTCCCGGGAAACCACCGAGGTGCTTCGTCCGTTCCAGAGTGAATTGCAGTTTGTTGACCTGAACCTCAACGAAGATGCCAAACAGTGGAAGATTTCCCTTTGGAGCTATCACGACGGAGAGTGGAAAGAACAGGGTAAGATGTTTGAAAAGATAAAGCAGAAGCCCGAATCGCTTCGCATTGCAATACGCCTGACGACCAAAGAATGTGACCTTTACCTAATAGACGAAAATGGATTTTCCAAGGCAAGTTACAGCAGTATCGGGACCGGTTTTGAGCAGACACAGACAGTGATAGACCAACGAATCGAACAAAAGACGCCGTTTGCAATCGGAGAAGAGGTCACTCTCTGGACAAAACTGGGCGTTGATGGGCAGCAGGTGGAAGCGAGGGATTTGACAAAGGATTTTAGAAGCTGCCCCTGTACGGCAGGAGCTGCTGTTACCGTGACTATTTCAGATGAGGAGCCACCGGAGCAGCAGGAATAAAAACATAGAAGAAAAGAAGGGTCGTGTATCGCTGACGATACACGACCCTTTTTGATGGGACGATATAAAATCTTATTTAAAGGTGCGGGCGTCGCCGACCTTTTTGGTGATGCCGCGTTTGTCCCAGTATTCCAGAACGGCAACGGCAAATTTTCGAGAAGCACCCATCAGGTCGCGCATCTCTGCCAGGGTGATCTGACCATTCTGGTCGACGTGCTCCTTGGCAAGGGTGAGCGCCTTGTTGTAGTAGTCGGCGTGCAGCAGAATCTTTTCCTCCACACGCACCAGTTTACCGGTGTTGACCAGCGATTCCAGCACCTGCTTAAAGTTTTTCACCTTCGGGAAGCGGGCAGCAATCTGGTCGGGCGATTCAGGGGAGAAGCCGCCCTGCAAAAAGGCGTTTTCAATCTCCTGCTGGTTGTTGTCCTGCTGTACCTCAAAGTCGGCAAGGGCAACGCAGTTGTTGACATACTTGAGAACCTTGCGGTTGACCAGCGAATCGGTGATCTTATCCACCACCGAGATGTCCTCGTACTTGATGAGCTTGTTGCGGAACTCGTCCTTCTTCATGCCCTCACGCAGAGGATTTTCCTTGTGGTAGCTTTCCAGCAGTTTGACGGCGCTGTCCTTTAAGCGGTTGAGGTAGTCGGTGTGGATGACAACGTTGTCGCTGACACGGAAGGCAACCTTGTCCTTGATGAGCTTGTTGATCTGCTGCTCAAACTGCTCTTTGGGGATGCCGGTTTGAATCTGCAAAAAGTCGAGCGTTTCAAAGCGGGCGGAATAATCCCGCAGGGCAGCACTGATCTTTTCGCGGTCGGAGCCGCCTTCTTTGAGCTTTAACGATTCCAGCACAGCCGCATCGTTGCGTTTGTGCTTAAAGGGGTTGGAGTCGAGGATGACGCCGCCGCCGATGGTTTCCACCGGAGAGTAGAAGCGCAGGACAAAGCGGTCGCCGGTCTTGACAGCGATCTCCTCCTCCAGGCGCAGCTGCGCGTAGCAGCTTTCGCCGGCGCCCACGCTGTCGCGGTCGAGCAGGACAATCTTGCACAGGATGTCCCGCGCACCGTGGTAGAGATGCAGGCGGGTGGCATTGCGAATCTCACGATCGCAGTCCTTCAGGACGGTGAGGTGGATGTCGATCATCATGGTGGTGTGCATCGAGTCAGGCACAGCAATGACGTCGCCCTTGTTGAGGTCGGTCTTTTTCAGTCCCGCCAGATTGACAGCGACCCTCTGACCGGCGTATGCCTCCTGCACATCCTGCGAGTGGACCTGCAGGTTGCGGATGCGGCTTTCGATGCGGGACGGATAGACGGTGACCGGGTCGCCGACCTTCATCGTTCCTTCGATCAAAGTGCCGGTGATGACAGTACCAAAGCCCTCCACCGAGAAGATGCGGTCGACCGGGATGCGGAAGGGGACATCCAGATTTTTGATCTGGGTCTTCTGGTCGATCATGGTAAAGATAGCCTGCCGCAGCTGTTCGATGCCTTCGCCGGTGTAGGAGGAAACAGGGATGATCTGCGCATTTTCCAAAAAGGTGCCCTGCACCTCCTGGCGGACTTCATCACAGACGATTTCCAGCCAGTCCTCATCGACCATGTCCTTTTTGGTGACGACGATGATGCCCTCTGAGATGTTCAGCAGCGACAGGATGCCCAGATGCTCGCGGGTCTGTGGCATAAAGCCCTCGTCTGCGGCGACAACCAGCAGGGCAAGGTCGATGCCGCCTGCACCTGCCAGCATATTCTTGACAAACTTTTCATGCCCCGGCACATCAATGATGCCTGCCTTTTCGCCGTCGGGCAGGTCGAGGTAGGCAAAGCCCAGCTCGATGGTGATACCGCGTTTCTTTTCTTCCTTGATGCGATCGGTTTCGATGCCGGTCAATGCCTTGATCAGGGCAGTTTTGCCGTGGTCAACGTGTCCGGCGGTACCGATGATGATATTTTTCATGTGCGTGGCTCCTTTGTGAAAGCTGCCCTTTGCAGGACAGGGTCGGGTGAGAAAGAACTATTTGGAACAGCAGTCCAGGATGCTCTGGGCAACATAATCAAAGTGACGGGATTCGATGGTGCGCACATCCAGCAGCAGACGGTCCTTGGAGATGCGGGCGATGACCGGCAGCGGGTCGTGCTCGCGCAGGCGTGTTTCCAGCAAATCC
>ERZ809074.4899-NODE-4899-length-10551-cov-3.343655_pt1 | contig 10551 bp, 9 predicted proteins | sample MGYA00520795_ERZ809074 | MGnify/ENA primary metagenome ERZ809074 (study PRJEB31570, sample SAMEA3212989) | Homo sapiens | biome: human-gut; feature: human gut; material: fecal | place: Sweden | collected 2011 ...
ATCATGGCCACGGTATTCGTTCTTGCAAAGCACCCTGGTGATGGCGACATCAAATCCGAGGGCTGACCCGCCTGGTCCTTCGTGCATCCGACGATCCATACAGGCGATTAGGGTGTTTGATCGCTTCGCATTGGCGCCTGATGGGGAATAAGTTCGGTTGAGGCTTCTTTGTGTGGCCGATTTGCAAGAGTGCTAACTCTGAGTTTTGCCTATGCGGTTGAAGCGTTGCGTCAGCAACGACTGTGACCACCGCCATGCCGAGCTCTATCTATGCAGTCTGGGCAATTGCCTTTTTAAAAGTGCCTGCTGAACCGTTGCTCTCGATAAGGCCCAAAAGTTGGTCTATTCCGATTAGTGTCAAAAAGGAGCCCTTGTCGATAAATGCTTATCAGATTCGTAAATATAACATGCTCATTTTTATTATTTCCAATAAGAGAATTGCGCAACAGTGCGCAATAATGAGCTCAGCAAGTTACTGCTCCTGCTTGGGGAAGCAAGAGCGTGGCTCCCGTTCAAACGTGCTGGGGGGCACGTAGTAATGGGAAGGTGAACGCCAATGGGGATCGGAGTTCACCAACTGGCAATCTTGCAGGGGAGTGAGGTTGCTCATGTGGAGAGGGCGCTCGTAAGGGCGCCCGCTGCATTTCTAGGATTTGAGGCCCACAAGGAGGGGCATCATTTTCGCTCATGTAAGCCAGGCTTTTGCCTGGCTTTTTGTTTCATGGTTACGTCCGTACCATTTCACTCAGTTCACCGCGCCAGACCGGTCTGGATCATCTCGCAGAAACGGACTTGTGTAGCCATAAGGTCATCCCGTGGTGCCTCGGGCAGCCGCCGGATTATCCCGCAGCGCCGAACCTGGGTTGCGCCCAGGTCATCTCGCAGATCCGAACTTGGATCGCGTTCGGACCATCGTCGGATCACCTCGCGGTACCATGCGCAAACCGTCGTCGATTTATTCCGCAGCGCCAAATTTGACCAGCACTCGAACCCTCTTGCAGCGCCTAACTTGGGTTCCCCCGCCCCGATACCGCCCGAAGCCATTGCGAGGAGACTGAAAACAAAAAATCGGCTCGAATTGCAACTTTTTTGCGATTAGCGATTGTTATGGACTCCTCCGATCGCGGATCGCGGTGAAAAAGCGTAGGTAATCGGCTGTTCATCGGCGTATTTCCGCTTTAGGGGAATAGAAAGGAGCCCCTAATCGCAAAAAAGTTGCACAAATGGCGGGATTTTTGTTTTTGCGAGGCGCCGATCGTTGCAACGCGACAGATCCCGCAAAGGGTAAGTCGCCCCAATGGGGGGTCATGCGAAAAACGAATTGACGTGCGTCGGCAGCAGCAAGCTGCCCTTTTCGAGCCGTGGCCTATGGTTTTCGGAAAGTTAGTTCCCCAATTACGTTCATCCGGCGAATGGTTAGCGTCGAAAACGCGTTCCAAATTGAACGTGTTCGATGCTCTTTACATGGGGCTTTGCTGTTATGATCGTTTTACATGCACGAATGCGCAGCTTGGTTTATGCCAGGCAGCTCGTGTTCTGCAGAGGAGGGGGAAATGAGAGTTGAAGATTTACGCTACTTTGAGCATCTTGCTGAAGTGCTCAATTACACACGCGCATCAAAAGATCTAGAAATTTCACAGCCAACGCTTTCACTAGCAATCAAGCGCCTTGAAGAAGAATGGGGCGTGCAGCTTTTTTCACGCAATCGTTCCACTGTTGAACTTACCGATATCGGACGGGATATCTCAGACTGCGTTACCGGCGCCCTGCGCAGCCTCGACAGGGCGCGTGTGCTTGCCGAAGAATCTCTTGGCACTGAAAACGCCACGATCAATCTCGGAACTATCTACGCCATGCAAGGCAAGTTCTGGTCGCAGGCGTTGTTCGAGTTTCGAGAAAAGAGCCCATTCGATCCGCATATCACGGTTACGCAGGCCTATTCGCGCGAACTGCTTCGCAGATTGCGCACAGGGCAGCTTGACGTTGCTTTTGCCAGCCGCATAGAGGACACGCCCGACTTGCGTTACAACCTTTGCTGGTCCCAGCCGTTGGTTTTGGGTGTCAACAAAAAGCATCCATTGGCGAAAAAGAAAGAGGTTTCGCTGGCGGAACTGAAGAGGCAAGAAATTCTTTCCTACGATCCCGCTTCGCCCGTTTACCAGGAAATCGTCGACTTAATTGAGGGCTACGACCTTAACGTGCAGTTCTCTTACGATGACGAGATCACCCTCTCGTCGTTGGTTGCTGGCAACGAATCGAAAACCGCTCTGTTCTGCTACTCGTTGATGATCAACGCGTTCGACGATGTGGTGTGTATACCTGTGCGTGAGGCGCCGATCGCCTTCCACAAAACCTATGTGGTTAGCCGCGATGAGGGTCGCCAGCCGAAAGTCGTGCAAGAATTCATCGATTTCATGAGTGCCCACCGTTTTCCCCGATTATTGAGTTAATATAGAACGCGTTCAGAACGTGTTCTAAAACGTGTTCGTTGTTCAGGAGCAGGAATACCTGAGTCGGCGTCATCGCGTTTTCTGAGCACAGTCGAGGGGATGTGTTCATGATGCAAAAGGGACAGCATGATCAAAGCAAAGTAAACGTAGCGTATTCGTACGCTAGCGAGCAGGGACTACAGCAGAAGGCAGCAGCCCCGAATCCGCCTGCGGAAACGCAGCTGGCCGATCCTCTTTCCTTTATGGCAAAGGCGCGTTGGTTTGCACTCGGCCTGCTTGGCGGAATCTTCGCCATGATCGTCAAGCTCGCCCTTCCTACCAAGATGAGCTTTGAGCAGCGTAAGCAGTCAGAATGGGCCGTGTGGGCAGGCTTTGCAGTCAATACCTTCTTGCTGGTTGTGCTCATCAACACTGGTTGCTTGGATATGCTTATCGCTGGCTTGTCGGGCACGGCGGCAGCCCCTGCATATGTTTCCCCTGCATTCGGAAAGGCGAACCAAGTACAACGTACTTCACCGATAGTGAAACGGCTCGAGCGTAGCGCTCGGGCCGTTTTTTGTGGTGCCTGTCTGGTTTTCGTTGAGGCGTAAGCTGGCCGTGGATGCTCTTTTAGGGTCGTATCGAACCAGCAAGGCTCGACGGTATTCGCCGCTTACCGCTATCACCTTCCGTTTGCGTGGAAAATAGCGTTAAAACCATGCTCTGATGAGTGAAACAAACCCGTTTCGCGAGCGAAAACTGATCGAAACAAATGCTGATTAGGGTTGAGAGGTACCGAAAAGGCGGCGGTGGTTATGGCAAAATAACCAAAAGCCGTTAAGCAGTCGCATAAGCGTCAATACCTAAAAGGAGAAAAGATGGCCCACGTTTCTGAAATCTACGGATCGATGGTGTTCAACGAGCACGTCATGAAGGAACGCCTTCCCTCCGCAACCTATAAGAGCCTCACCAAAACCATTAAGGAAGGTAAGCCTCTCGATATCGAAGTTGCGAATGTCGTTGCTCACGCCATGAAGGAATGGGCTATCGAGCACGGTGCTACCCATTACACGCATTGGTTCCAGCCCCTTTCGGGCATCACCTCTGAAAAGCATGACAGCTTCCTGAACCCCGTAGGTGACGGCACCGCAATCATGACCTTCAGCGGCAAGGAGCTTATCCAGGGTGAGCCCGATGCATCGAGTTTCCCCTCTGGCGGTTTGCGCGCCACGTTCGAGGCTCGCGGCTACACCGCATGGGATCCTACCAGCTTTGCATTCATCAAGGATGAAGTGCTGTGCATCCCTACCGCATTCTGCTCCTACACCGGTGAAGCACTCGACAAGAAAACCCCGCTTCTCCGTTCCATGAGCGCTGTTAACGAACAGGCTCAGCGCGTCTTGAAGTTCTTCGGCGAAGATGGCCATCGCGTGGTTTCCACCGTTGGTGCAGAGCAGGAGTACTTCCTGATTTCCGAGAAGGATTACGTGAAGCGTCAGGACCTTATCATGACGGGCCGCACCCTGTTCGGCGCCGCTCCGCTTAAGGGCCAGGAGCTTGAAGAGCATTACTTCGGCGCCATCCGACCTACCGTCAACGAATTCATGAAGGAAGTCGATGACGACCTGTGGGCGCTGGGCGTTTCTGCAAAAACCAAGCACAACGAGGTTGCCCCTGCGCAGCACGAGCTTGCTCCGCTGTTCACCAACTCGAACCGCGCAATCGACGAAAACCTGCTCACCATGGAAAAGATGCGCCTCGATGCATCCCATCATGGCCTGGTTTGCCTGCAGCACGAAAAGCCATTCGAGGGCATCAACGGTTCCGGCAAGCACAACAACTGGTCGCTTTCCTACGACAAGGTTAACCTGCTTGATCCCGGCGACGACCCGATGGATAATCTGCGCTTCCTCGTATTCCTTGCCTGTGTAATCGAATCGGTTGATGAATATCAGGAATTGCTGCGCATGTCGGTTGCCTCTGCTGGCAACGATCATCGCCTGGGCGCAAACGAGGCACCTCCGGCTATCATCTCCATCTTCTTGGGCAGCGAGCTGGGCGCTATCGTAGATGCCCTTATCTCTGGCGACGAATACCATTCCGCCGATGCTATCGCAATGGACTTGGGCGTTGCCGTTCTTCCGAAGTTTATGAAGGACAACACCGACCGCAACCGCACCAGCCCCTTCGCGTTCACGGGCAACAAGTTCGAATTCCGCATGCCTGGCTCTTCGGTAAACCTTTCCGACTGCAACATGATCCTGAACACCGCAATGGCAAAGAGCCTGAAGGGCTTCGCCGATGCGCTTGAAGGTGCCGAAGGTGCCGACTTCGAAAAGAAGGCCATCGCTTACATCAAGAAGACGCTCACTGACCACCAGCGCATCATCTTCAACGGCAATGGCTATTCCGAGGAATGGGAGAAGGAAGCTGAGAAGCGCGGCCTTGCAAACCATCGCAACACCGCAGAGGCTCTGCCCTGCTTCGTAGACCAGAAGTCGCTCGATCTGTTTAACGAATTCAACGTTCTTACCGAGCCTGAGGCACGTAGCCGTTACGAGGTAAAGCTCGACAAGTACAATAAGCTTCTGAACATCGAGGCACGCACCATGATCCGCATGGTTCGCCGTGCCTACCTGCCCGCCATCACCGACTACATGGCCGATTTGGCAAGCAATATCACTACAGTGAAGGCCGCTATCTCTGGTGCAGATATGACTGAGGCCGAAAGCGTACTTGAGGTCATCATCGCCGGTGCCGATAAGGCCGCAAAGGCAACGCGCGAGCTTATCAAGGTTCACAATGCAGCCGAGGCAATCGAGGCGCCGCAGGAGCAGGCTAACGCTTACGCCAACGAGGTAATTCCTGCTATGGATGCCCTTCGTGCCGAGATCGATGCCCTTGAATGTGTGGTAGAGCGCGATTATTGGCCCGTTCCCACCTATAACGACATCCTTTTCTACGCGTAACGCCAAACTGGGAATATAGGGACAGGTCCTATTTCCCCACTTCGCGAAGAGAGCTCCGCTTGCTAAGCATCATGCAAGCGGAGCTTTTTCTTTGTGCGCTATGCCAAACCGGGAAAATGGGATCTGTCCCTATATTCCCAGGAGGGGGGTAGAGCGGCTTAAGCTTTTGCGATCTGTCAATTGCGGAGCGTTACCAACCTGCAACGATCTTTCCCAATAATTGACATGTGCGGAGAATCTTTCGTGGAGTGCTGTTCGGACTTGCCATGGCTGGCTAAGATGGGAGCGAAAACGGTTTCCGACAACGAAGGGTCTAAAAGCATGGCAAGCGAAAAGGCGCCTGACAAGCAGTTGGTCAAATCAACGGAGCAGTACCAGCTGTTCGAGCAGGCAAGCAGGCCTCTATTCAAGAAATACGAGGCTGCTATTCGCGAAATGCGCACGCGTTTCGAGATTCTTGATGCTGATCTGGAGTATCGCTTAAGTCGCAACCCGATCCATCACATTGAATCGCGTATTAAGGCGCCCAAAAGCGTGTATGACAAGCTGTATCGTTACGGTGTGCCGGTAACTCTGAGATCCATGGAAGAAAACATCCTGGATATTGCGGGCATGCGCGTAATTGTTTCCTATATCGACGATGTGAGCGCCCTACTGAAGGTTCTTTCCCTGCAGGACGATTTGCAGATCGTAAAGGTGAAGGACTATATCACGCACCCCAAGCCAAACGGATACCGTAGCCTTCACATCATTGTGAAGGTGCCCGTCTATTTCCTTGACCGGAAACAATATGTGCCTGTTGAAATCCAGCTGCGCACCATAGCGATGGACTTTTGGGCATCGCTTGAGCATACGTTGAAGTACAAGCAAGATGCCAAGGTTGAAGGCATTGACATGTTCGACGAGCTGAAAGACTGCTCCGATATCATCCAAGACGTCGAGCGTCGTATGCAGATCTTGATGCACGCTGTGCAGACGTCTGACGTCGAAGAGGCTGCCAGCAGGCGTCGCGCTCAGATCGAAGAGCAAGAAAAGGTTGTTGCTGGCGTTGCCGATGCGGCGTCGGGAAAGCCCGAGCGCGCTATATCCTCCAGCACCAAAACGGTAACCGAGGCTGCAGTGCAGCGATCGATCTCCGATGCCGCTGCCGTCCGTGAGAAAACCGAGTAGCGCACAGGCTGGAGCGTTGCTTTGCTGAGGGTGTGGCGTATATGTGCGTTTCCCTGCGGGTCGAGGCACTGTCTGCCGGGGTTTGGTGATCCCCGCTAGCCATTGGGAGTGCTGTTTCCGCAGGCTGAGATGCTGTTGTCGATCTACACCGCAGGGGTGGTCGCGCTAGGCTGCCAGCTCGAGCTTCTGCGGATTGGATTGACGTGGGAGTTTGCGAAAGTGGCGGCCTCGGGCGGTAGCGCCTTTTCGGGGATGGTCCTACCTTTTACGGAGTAGGAGGCCCCAGTTGCTGCCTTTTTGTGCTGAACTACATCACTCTACTTAGTTGGAGTAGAATAGAAAACCGAAAAAGATCCCAGCGGGGCGTGCTTACGCGTCCTGGGCTTTGGGGGAAGAAGAACCGCGAAAGGAAGAACAATGGCTGACGTGCAACCTGTTAAATACATTTGGAAGAACGGCGAAATGGTGCCGTGGGAGCAGGCAACGACGCACGTTTTGACCCATGCTCTTCATTACGGTTCCGGCGTGTTCGAGGGCATTCGTTGCTACCACAACGAAGAAACCGATGAAGCGGTTATCTTCCGCCTTCGCGACCATATGGAACGTCTGCAGCGCAGCTCCAAGATTGCCATGATGGATCTTCCCTACAGCGTAGACGAGCTGTGCGAAGCAACCGTTGAGCTTATCAAGAAGAACGAATTGAAGTCTTGCTACATTCGTCCTCTTGCCTACTATGGCTATGGCCAGATGGGCGTAGACCCGACGGGTGCTCCGGTAGACGTTATCATCGCTGTATGGCCTTGGGGCGCTTACATGGGCGAAGATGCCCTTAAGAACGGCATCCCTGTGGGTGTTTCTTCCTGGCGTCAGCGTTCCTTCAACGCAATTCCTCCTGCCGTTAAGTCCTCCGCTTCCTACATGAACTCTATCCTGGCAAAGCTCGAGGCAAAGAACCACGGCTATGCCGAGGCCGTTATGCTCAACGAGCAGGGTTATGTTTGCGAAGGCACGGGCGAAAACCTCTTCACCGTTCGCAACGGCATCCTCTCTACGCCTCCGCTGTCCGATGGCCTGCTTGAGGGCATCACTCGTGACACCATCCTGCATATCGCTTCCGACATGGACCTTCTCGTTATCGAGGAATCCCTTACGCGCTCCGATCTGTACATCGCCGACGAGATGTTCATGTGCGGTTCCGCCGCCGAACTCACGCCTGTTCGCAGTGTAGACGACCGCGAAATCGGTCCCATGGGCCCCATTACGAAGAAGCTGCAGGAGCGCTATTTCGAGGTTGCCTACGGTAAGGCACCGGAATACGAAGAGTGGATCACTCGCTTCTAGTCGGATTGCGCTATCAGTGCGCTTTCTTCAAGCCGCATCCCCCTTTGCCGCAAGGCACAGGGGTGCGGCTTGTTTTTTCAGGGGACAACATGTGCGCTGTCCGTAAGGGCAATGCATTAGGGGAATCATCAACGGTGAAAGGGGTATGGGATATGCCGGAGCTTAGAACGAGAGAAGTGGAAGATCTGCTTGAGGTCTTTGCGGGCTTAACCCGTCCTGATGATGTATTTGCCCTGCTGGAAGATTTGTTCACCGTTCGAGAGATCAAGGACACCTCGCAGCGTTTGGATGTGGCGCGTATGTTGCGCAAGGGCAGCTCATACGCTGTTATCGAAAGGGCAACCGGTGCCTCTGCGACAACCATCGCCCGCGTATCGAAGGCGTTGAACTACGGTGCAGGCGGATATGGTTTGGCATTTGAGGTGCTTGATGCCAAAGAGGCCGAAGACGGGAAAGCCGCTGAATCGGAAAACCCCGCAACCGAAGGCGAAAACTAAAAGGAGGGCAACGCCCATGTCGCCTCGTGAAGCCGCCAAAGCGCGGCTTCTTTATTGAAAGGAACAAAGAGCCAATGAGTTCGTTCGCAGCATTCTGCAAACGCAAGGATATCGAGATTTCCGTTCAGCGTTATCTAATTGACGCTTTGGGCGCCATGGCGCAAGGCCTGTTTGCCTCGCTGCTCATGGGTACCATTCTTTCGACCATTGGCCAGCAGGCTGGAATCGACGTATTGGTGCAGGTAGGCGATTTCGCCAAAAGCGCCGCTGGTCCCGCCATGGCTGTATCCATCGGGTTTGCGCTGAAGGCGCCATCGCTGGTGCTGTTTTCCCTGGTTGCAGTTGGTTATGCAGCGAACAGCCTGGGCGGTGCGGGCGGCCCATTGGCGGTACTCGTTGTTGCCATCGTGGCTTCTGAATGCGGCAAGTTAGTCGCCAATGAAACGAAGATCGACATCCTGGTTACTCCTTCGGCCACCATCCTGGTGGGGTGCTTGCTCTCCATGGCGTGCGCACCTTCCATTGGAGCGGGTGCTACTGCGGTAGGCTCGCTTATTATGTGGGCTACGGAGCTTCAGCCGTTCTTCATGGGCATTTTGGTATCGGCTTTGGTGGGCATTGCCCTTACGCTGCCAATCTCCTCGGCGGCTATCTGCGCAGCATTGAGCCTTACTGGTTTGGCAGGAGGCGCTGCTGTTGCCGGCTGCTGCGCTCAGATGGTCGGTTTCGCGGTAATGAGCTTCAAAGAAAATCGCTGGGGCGGATTGATCTCGCAAGGTTTGGGAACGTCAATGTTGCAAATGGGCAATATAGTGCGTAACCCACGCATCTGGATTCCTCCCACGTTGGCTTCCGTGATCACTGGCCCCATCGCCACCTGCATTTTCCAGCTCAAGATGAACGGTCCCGCCATTTCATCGGGCATGGGCACCTGTGGTCTGGTTGGTCCTATTGGTGTGTACACAGGCTGGGTTGCCGATATGGCATCGGGTGCAATGACAGCCATCACCGCTATGGATTGGGCCGGTCTGGTGCTTATCTGTTTCGTGCTTCCTGCGGTATTAACCTACGCGTTCGGTCTTGTTTTGCGTAAGATTGGCTGGATCAAAGAAGGCGACCTTACGCTTGAATCTGCCGACGACATGGTGAAAGCCGAATAAGGCAGCAGGTTTTCTTAGTTATTTTTCGCTGAAGGGAGGGAAGGATATGGCAAAACGGTTTGTGGCGGTTCTGGTAACGCTTTGTGCGGCACTGGCTGCGTTGTGCCTTTCAGGTTGTGCGGAAGAAGGCGGTAAACCCAGCTACCAGTTGATAAGCGAGGGTAAACTTACTGTTGCTATGGCGCCTAATTTTCCTCCGTTTGACTCCCTAGACGGTGAGACCCCTACGGGTTTCGATGTGAGTGTTGCCCGTGAGGTGGCGAATCGTTTGGGGCTTCAGCTTGAGATCAAGGCGGTTCCGTTCGATGAACTGGTGCAGGGCGTGCACGACGGTACCTACGATGTTGCCATTTCGGCGCTCTCCATCAATCCCAGCCGGTCGGAGTTAGTCGATTTTTCATCTCCGTATTACCTGGTTGATCAAGCGATTGTTGCGAAGAAGGGCGTGTACGAAAAGGTGTCCGAGCTGAAAGGCAAGCAAGTTGCCGCTGAGTCTGAAGCCACGGGTTATGACTATGCCATAGCGAACGTCACGCAAAATGTTGTTACCTACAAGACTGCCGCCGAATGCTTTGCTGCTCTTGAGGCGGGGCAAGTTGCCGCTGTGGTAACCGATGAGCCTGCCGCAACATATCTCATGAACAGCACCTACTCCAATTGCGTTACCCTGGAAACTGTGGCAACGTGCGAGAAATATGCCGTCGCCGTGAACAAGGACAATCGGGCCTTAACAGATGCCATCAATGATGCCCTCGACCAGATGGACAAAGACGGAACCCTTGCCGAGCTCCAAAAGCAAGTAGGGTAGGGGGTTTCGCGTCACTGCGGAGCGCCCTTTTGGACATGGCTCTTACCTCAGACGGCGAGTGCGCGGTTCAGCGCTGGCGGCAGAGGTCAAGCAGCCGTGGCCCTTGCCTTAGATGAAAAGCGCATGAGACATATACCTGAATTCGGCAGACCTTAGAAGTTACTTGTGGTACGGCTC
>ERZ809074.4904-NODE-4904-length-10534-cov-42.687661_pt1 | contig 10534 bp, 9 predicted proteins | sample MGYA00520795_ERZ809074 | MGnify/ENA primary metagenome ERZ809074 (study PRJEB31570, sample SAMEA3212989) | Homo sapiens | biome: human-gut; feature: human gut; material: fecal | place: Sweden | collected 2011 ...
ATGCTGATATTCCGTCCTCAATGCTCAAGGTGGTTACTCCTCATGTGGGGGTGATTAAATGAGAATGATGGAACGAAACAAGAGTAAATTCTTCTACGCTCTGTACAAAGAGAAAGTCCCTAAGACGGACGAATACGGAAATGTTACAGGGGAATATGAAGTCATTCGAGACAACCCGGTAGAGTTCTCCGCTAATATCTCTGCCGCCAAGGGTGAAACAAGCACCCGACAGTTTGGAGAAAGCGAGAGCTATGACAAGGTAATTGTCATGGGGACGGACGCTCCCTCTATTGACGAGTACACAGTGCTATGGGTCGATAAAACGCCACAGGTTGATGAAACCGGGGCTTTGGTTACGAACGATGATGGTGAGGTCATTACTCCTCACGATTATATCGTCAAGAAGGTAGCTAAGAGCTTGAACAGCGTATCGGTTGCGATAAGCAAGGTGACTGTCAGTGGGTAGGAAAGTTATCTCATTCGGATTGTCAACGAGTGAAATCAACCGAGCTATGAAAGAGCTGGCTGATTACAAACAAGAAATCCTTAGAAAAACAGAACTCCTCCGAGAGAAAGTAGCCGAACGGCTGGCTGATGAAGCGAAAAGCGGATTCAGCGGTGCAATCGTTGACGAGCTTATTCTCAAAGGAGGGCAAACTTCTCCACGATACGCACAAGTCGATGTGTCGGTTGACAATCGAGGGTCGGTTACTGTCGTTGTCGCAAGTGGTGAAGACGCTGTGTGGGTTGAGTTTGGTGCTGGTGTCTATCATAATGGCTCTCCCGGTTCGTCCCCTCACCCTCACGGTGCGGAACTGGGAATGACAATCGGTGGATTCGGTAAGGGTAACGGCAAGAAAGAGGTTTGGGGATTCTACGAAAATGGCGAATTGAAGCTGTCTCGTGGTACTCCGGCTCGTATGCCGATGGCTCTTGCAATCACCACCGTTTGCAATGATATTCAGTCTATCGCAAAGGAGGTGTTCGGGTGATTGACATTGAGACAGAGGTATTCAGTATCGTGTCCGCAGAGGTGCGAAAGAAATACCCGAAAATCTATATGACTGGCGAATATGTCAAGTCTCCACCTTCCTTACCTTGTGTCTCTCTCATTGAAACAGACAATCAAGTTTATCGAAACACTCGAGATTCCGGGTGTATCGAAAACCACGCACAGGTGCTTTACGAGGTCAATGTCTACTCTAACAAAACGAGTGGCAAGAAGACTGAATGTAAAGCAATCATCGCTCTCATTGATTCCAAGATGGAAGCACTCGGTTTCACACGAACCCTTATGAACCCTGTTCCCAACGAGGAAGACGCAACGGTTTACAGAATGGTGGCTCGATACAGGGCTATCGTCTCTAAAAACAAAACTATTTATAGGAGGTAAATAAGCATGGCTATTAGCACTTACAAGATTTTTCTCATGCAGAAGAACACTTCCGCATGGGAGAAGCTGATTGACATTAAGGAGTTTCCCGACCTCGGCGGTGCGCCGGAAATGCTGGAAACTACTACTCTGTCTGACAAAATGCAGACCTACATTCCGGGTATTCAGTCCCTCGATTCTCTTGAGTTCACTGCGAACTACACTCTCGAGGAGTACAAGAAGCTGAAAGCACTGGAAGGTACGGAGAAGGAGTTCGCCGTTTGGTTCGGTGGTACGGAAGCTGGCGATACCGTCACTCCTACTGGTGACAGCGGTAAGTTCAAGTTCAAAGGCTCTCTGTCTGTTTATGCTAACGGCGGCGGCACGAATGAGGTTGTCGAAATGACTATCACTATCGCTCCGTCTACTGTTATCAGCATGGACGCAGAGTAAGGAAAAATAAGGAGGATAAATCATCATGGCAAAGCAGTTGAAATTCACTTTCAAGGATAAAGAATATGTCCTTGAGTTCACTCGCAGAACGGTTACGGAAATGGAGAAGAAGGGCTTCGTTGCGGCAGAGGTCGAGAACAAGCCTATGTCCACTCTCCCGGCACTGTTTGAAGGTGCGTTCCTCGCACATCATCGTTTCGAGAAGAAGGAAGTTATCAACGAAATCTTCTCCCACATGACGAACAAGGAGGAGCTTATCGGTAAGCTGGCAGAAATGTACAACGAGCCGATTATGGCACTGGTCGAAGAACCCGAGGAATCCGAGGGAAACGTAAGCTGGACAGCGAGTTGGTAAGTGATTCGCTGTTGACAGATGAATCCGCTAACAAGGGGAGCGAGCGTGAGAATCGCTCTGCTCCCCCTTCTTATTCGGAGATTTTTCTCGCAAAGTTCCCCTATTACTTATCAATAGGCATGACGGAAGAACAATACTGGGATAGAGATTCTACTCTCGTGAAATCCTACCGCAAAGCGGAGGAGCTTCGTAAAGAGAGGGTCAATCAAGAAATGTGGTTACAGGGTATGTACATCTATGACGCTATTTCTCGTCTGTCTCCGATTCTTCGTGCTTTCGCCAAAAAGGGAACGAAAGCCCAACCTTATGTTGAAGAAGCATATCCCATCAATAAAAAGACGGTGGAGGAAGCAGAACTCAAGAAGGAAAAGGCTAAGTCTGAAAAGGGTCTGCGCTATATGCAAGCGTATATGGTACAGGCAAATAAGCAGTTACAAGAAAGGAAGTGAGTTTTATGCCTACTACAATCGAACAACTCGAATTGGAAGTTCAGTCGAGTTCCACCTCGGCTGTCGCTGGTATAGACGCTCTTTCCGCTTCTTTGTCCAAACTCAAAAATGCAGTTAGGGGCGGTGTCGGATTAACAAGCGTTGCAAATCAAGTACGCAATCTCGATACCGCCCTTAAAAGCATGGATAGTTCCGGGGCAGACAAGATTGACAAGCTCGCTTCCAGTTTGGAAAAGCTGAAAGGTCTCGGCAGTCTCAAGATTTCGTCTTCCATCGGAAATCAGCTTCAAAATATCGGTAGTGCCGCCGCTTCCCTCACTGGTGTAGATTTCAGTGCTATGGAGAAGCTGGGTACAGCACTTCAACCGTTGAACAATCTGAACGCTTCCGGGCTAAAGTCCACTATCAATGCGCTCAATAAGTTACCGAAGCTGGCAGACACCCTCGACAACATGGATATGACTAAGTTTACCAGTCAGATTCAGCAGTTGTCTACGGCTCTCGCTCCGCTGACAAATCAGCTCAATGCTGTAACTACGGCGTTCAATCGTCTTCCTACGAACATTCAGAGAGCTATTACCGTCACGAACAGAATCTCGCAAGAGAACAATAAGGCGGCAAATAGTTACATGAATCTGTATGCCAAAATCAAAATGGCTATGGGTGTTGTGCGTACTGGTGCGAGAGTAATCGCTTCGTGGATAACACAATCCAACCAGTACATTGAGGATTTGAACCTGTTTACCGCTTCTATGGGTAAATACGCAGAGGAAGCACAGAACTACGCAGAAGCAGTCAGCGAAGCTCTCGGTATCGACCCGGGCGAGTTCATGCGAAATCAAGGTGTGTTCAACACCATCATTAGCGGTTTCGGCGTGGCGAGCGATAAAGCGCACCTCATGTCTAAGAACCTCACACAGCTCGGCTACGATATTGCTTCGTTCTTCAACATTTCGTTTGAGGACGCAATGCAGAAGTTACAGTCGGGTATCTCGGGTGAACTTGAGCCGCTTCGTAGACTGGGTTACGACCTGTCTGTTGCAAGACTGCAAGAGGAAGCTCTTGCTCTCGGTATCGAGAAAAAGGTCTCTGCTATGACACAGGCTGAAAAGTCGCAGTTGCGTTACTACGCAATTATGACACAGGTAACTACCGCTCAAGGTGATATGGCTCGTACTCTGAACGCTCCGGCGAACCAGCTTCGTGTTTTACAGGCACAGGTTACGCAGTGTGCAAGAGCTTTGGGTAATATCTTTATCCCGGCTCTGAACGCAGTATTACCGTATGCAATCGCTTTGGCGAAGATTGTCCGTATGCTGGCAAACTCTATCGCAAGTCTGTTCGGATTCAAACTCCCGGAGGTGGATTATTCCGGCATTTCTGCTGGTGCTTCTGCGGTTGGCGATTTGGCTGACAACGCCGGGGACGCTTCCGATGGGCTGGGTAAAGCCGGGAAAGCGGCTAAGAAGCTGAAAAATGCTCTGCTCGGTATTGACGAGCTGAACGTCCTGTCTAAAGACGATAGTTCCAGTGGAAGCGGTAGCGGCTCGGGTGCTGGTATCGGTGGTGGGGATTTAGGCATTGACCTTCCTACCTACGATTTCCTCGGTGACGCAATCACTTCTAAGGTTGACGAAATCGTTCAGATGATTAAGGACGCTATGTGGGAAATCACGGCTGTTATCAGCGGATTCTTACTGGCAATCGGTACTATCCTTGTTGTCACTGGTGCGAACATTCCTCTCGGTCTCGGTCTTATGGCTGTTGGTGCTGTCGGTTTGGCGGCTTCGGTAATGGCAAACTGGAACGGAATGTCGGAACGGTTGGCGAAGGTACTTACCCTCGTTACCGGGGTACTGGGCGGCTTCCTGTTGGCTATCGGTGCTTTCCTTGTATTTTCGGGTGTCAATGTACCGCTCGGTGCTGGTCTGATGGTGGCTGGTGCGGCGGCTCTCGGTACTGCGGCTGTAATTAACTGGAAGTTCCTCAACGGAGACCTGTCGAACGCTCTGTCCATTCTCACGGCAATCGTGAGCGGTGCGTTGCTGGCTATGGGTGCATTGTTCGCCTTTACTGGTGTTGATGTTCCTCTCGGTATCGCATTGATGGCGGCTGGTGCTGTCGGCATGGTTACAGCAATCGGTCTTAACTGGGATTCGATGTCCGACCCTCTCCGTAGGACAATCGGTATGCTCGAAACCATTGTTGGAGGTGCATTGCTGACATTCGGTGCAATTCTCGCTCTGACTGGTGTAAACGTTCCTCTCGGTGTTGCGATGATTGCCGCTGGTGCGGTTTCTGTCGCTTCGGCAGTAGCTTTGAACTGGAACTCCTTAACAGGTGATGTTCAAGAATCCGTACTAAGTATTGTGGCTATCGTGAGCGGTGCTTTAATCGGTGTCGGTGCAATCCTCGCTCTGACAGGAGTTGCAACCGGGCTGGGTATTGCGATGATTGCCGCTGGTGCTGTCGGTCTTGCCGCAACGGTCGGTTTGAATTGGAATAGTATGCCGGACAATATCAGAAAGGTTACTACGAAGATTCTTCTCATTGCTGGGGCGGCTTCCATTGCTATAGGTATGATTCTCGCTTTCACAGGAGTTGCAACTCCTCTCGGCGTAGGTCTTATCCTTGCTGGGGCGGCGGCTCTCGGTACGGCTGTGGCTCTTAACTGGGACACTTTGACAAACAAGCTAAAGGGCGTAACTACTAAAATACTTGCTATCGCTGGGGCGGCGGCTCTTGCAATCGGTATTATCCTGTGCTTCACCGGGGTTGGTATTCCTCTCGGTGTTGGATTGATATTATCGGGTGCGGCGGCTCTCGGTACAGCAGTAGCTATTAACTGGGAAACCATCAAAGAAAAAATCAAGGGAGTTTTTACCAAGATTAAATCAATGGCTGGTTCTCTCGGTAAACTTGCTATCGGTCTCATGTTGTGTCTGACAGGTGTTGGTATTCCTCTCGGTCTTGCTCTCATTGCAGATGGGGTCAAAGACTTCGCTACTGGAAAACCTGTTAGCTGGGGTTCGATGGTGAGCGGAATTAAGGAAGCTCTCGGAAATATATCTGACGAGTGGAACAAATTCAAAAAGAAGGTTAAGAACAGCAAACCTGTTCAATTCCTTGCCGAAGTAAAGAACAATGCTTCGGAATGGTGGGACAACGTAAAGGATTGGTGGTCTGACAAAACGAAAGACGGTCTCTCTCTTGAAACTGGCGTAAAGCTCGTAAAAGATGGCTGGTCTTCTGTGAAGAACTGGATTGGTAACATTCCGGCTGTGAAACAGGGTGTCGGGCTTCTGAAATCCGGCTGGTCTACCGTGAAAAACTGGATAGGCAACATTCCTACCGTAGACCAAGCTGTCGCACTCGCAAAGAGCGGCTGGCAGACGGTCAAGGGTTGGATTGGTAATATCCCGGGAGTATCGCAAGCAGTAAGTCTTGCGAAATCCGGCTGGAACTCTGTGAGAGAGTGGGTCGGCAATATCCCGGTTGTCAGTCAAGGAATCTCGTTGCTGAAATCCGGCTGGACAACGGTTAAAAACTGGGTCGGCAATATCCCTACTCTGTCCCAAGCAATCAATCTCATTAAGAGCGGTTGGCAGACAGTAAAGGGCTGGATTGGTAACATTCCTACTCTGTCCCAAGCAATCAGCCTTATCAAGAGTGGTTGGACTACGGTTAAGAATTGGATTGGAAATATCCCGGTTCTTTCTCAAGGTATCAGCTTACTCAAGTCGGGTTGGACTACGGTTAAAAACTGGATTGGTAACATTCCTACGCTTTCGCAAGGAATCTCGTTGCTGAAATCCGGCTGGTCTACCGTAAAGAACTGGATTGGTAGTCTTCCTGTTATCGCTCAAGGTATTTCGCTTTTCAAGTCCGGGTGGACAACGATTAAGAACTGGATTGGTAGTCACACCGTAGGTGTCGGTATCTCTCTATGGAAAAACGGTTGGAGTTCTATCTCGAGCTTCGTTGGTACTTCGGTATCTGTCGGTATCTCGCTTTTCAAATCCGGCTGGACTTCTATTAAGAAGTTCTTCGGACTGGCGAACGGCGGTATCGTTGGTGCAAACGGCGGCGTGAAGATGTTCGCTTCCGGCGGTATCATCACTCCGAATATGTGGAAAGCAATGCCGAAATATGCTGGCGGCACGAACCGAGCGCATGGCTCTATGTTCGTTGCTGGTGAGAGCGGTGCAGAGTTGGTAGGTCATGTAAATGGCACTACCGAGGTGCTGAACCGATTCCAGCTTGCTTCTGTCATGCACAGCTCCATCGTAAGCGGTATGGCACAGTTCTCCGGGTACTGGCAGTCCATGTCTCGAGACATTGTGACTTGTGCGAACGGTATCATCAATGCCGTTATCGTAAGTACCGCCGGAATCAACGAAAACCTCGTGCTGGCTTCGGCAAGCGGTTATGACCCTTATAACTCGCTGGCACAGACGGTGTACGAAGATTCCAAGAAATCCTATGACGGTGCATATTCCGATGATTCGTGGTCTCGCAATATGCGTGAGTTCTACCACGAGTATGTCGAACCTACTCTCAAGGAAATCGCTACCGATACCAAGAGACAGGCAGACAAGAAGGAACAGACCATCGTAAAGGTCGGCAACCGTACAATCAATGACGCTGTTACCACGCAGAAGGAAGCGAACGGTTACAGCTTCACCGAGTAAAGGAGGTGTGTAGCGATGGCATATTTAGCGATAAATGGTTATGAGCTACCACCTTGTAAACGAGGTGTGAGCGTGGTCGTAACCACCGTGGTTGACAGCGGACGAGACGCTAACGGTGCTGTTGTGGGTCAAAGAGTTGGACGAGACCAGTACAAGATAGATGGGCTTGAATGGGCGTGGCTCACTGCGGCTCAATGGGAACGGATTCTCTCTATCTTGAGCAATTTCTTCGTCTATGTCGAATTTAATGACCCGGTAACAAACAAACGCAAAACCGTAAGAATGTACTGCGGAGACCGTACAGGTGAACCCTACTGGGTGACAGAAGACGGTACTCCAACGCATTATCGGAATTGCAAGGTAAATCTTATCGACACTGGCGAGTAAAGGAGGGGTTTTATGCAGAAAGTATCGAAAGCATACAAAGAAAGCATGAAGTCCTCTCTCCGTGAGAGAGCATACATTATGATTTCTTTCGGACTTGTGAACCAAGAAGCACAGGCGAAAGCTACGGTCGATAATGGCAGTTATGCCTACTACTCGAACAAGGACAATATCTTCGGAGAGCATATTGACGATACGGTCTATGCCACTCTCGAGGAGGAGTTCACGAAAGTAGATGGCTCTATGTTCTTTCTCCCTCGGGCTACCGAGGGAGGGAGATACTATGATACCGGGATTGTCTCGGACAAGCTGGTTTCCGAAGCTCAATGTGAAGTGATTATCAGCTTGAACACAATCGCAACGGATTTCAAGGGTCTCACGATTAACTTCGGTGAGAACTACCCGGTCGATTTCGATATTGTCGGAAGTACCGGGCAGACCATTGAGTTTAGAGGGAATACAAAATCAAAGTGGAGTACCGAGGAAGTATTGGAAAATACAACCTATATCAAGCTGGTGTTCTACAAGATGAAGAACTCTCAAAGCCGTTTGCGTATCTACTCTATCATGTTCGGTTACGGACTTGTGTATTACAACGATTCTGTTATGAGTTCTGCTCTTGACAGTTACGTTTCCCCTATCGGGGCTGATGTTCCGCAGTTCGATTTTTCGGTAACGCTGAAAAACTACGACCACTACTTCAATGTGGATAACCCGAACTCGGCTATCAACTACCTCGAGACAGGACAGGAAATGGATATTATGTACGGTTATCAGACCCCGGGTTCTGACACTATCGAGTGGATTCAAGGAAACCACCTGTGGTGTTCTGAATGGGAAAGTGACGATAACACGGCTACAATCCGTTGCCAAGACATTTTCCGCAACATGGACGGCGAGTATGTGAAGGGTCTGTATAGTGCCGCTGGTAAAAGCTACTACGCACTGGCAGAGGAGATTTTGAAGGACGCTGGGATTTCAGAGTATTATATCGACCCACGTTTGAAGAAGCTCTACTCTAACAACCCGATTCCGAGAGTGAAATACAAAGAAGCATTGCAGATTATCGCAAATGCCTGTCGATGTGTTCTCACCCAGTCTCGAGACGGCAAGGTTCAAATCAAGTCGAATTTCATGCCGAGTGCTTCCATCGCAACCAACGGCGAGGAGACCTACTCCAATGCCGCAAACGTGCTGACGGACACACCGAAGGTCGAATATGCAACCCTCGCCGGGAATTATACCCCTACCGATGGGACGATGTTCTTCCTTCCGAGAAACGGCAAGGCGGCTCTGACAACCGGGTATGTCTCGAAGGAAATCTCCGGGGCAAACGGAACATTCACAAAGAATCCTGTCGTTACTATCACGATGGAAGCGATTCGAGCTTATTACGGTTTGAAGCTGGTCTTCGGTACAGCTCTCCCGGCGGCGTTCACAATCAGAACGTACAAGGGTGGCGAGCCTGTAAATGAATACCCGGTTGAGAAAGACGAAATCAACACTACTTCGATTATTCTTCGTGATTTCGATGATTTCGATGTGATGAAGATTGAGTTCACTAAAACCGCAGAACCGTACAACCGTATCGTGCTGAATTATTTCAGTTTGAGCGATGTTGTGGATTTCACCATGAATCGCCGGGACATGACCTCCTCCCCGAAAGCTATCAAACAGGAGCTTATCAAAGAGGTTATCGTCCCATGTTACACCTACCAAGAGAATAATCGAGAAGAAAACCTTGTCTACGAGGACATAGATGTAGTCGCTGGTGAGGTCGAGACTTATTACATTCAAGACCCTTCCTATGGCTATAAGGTGAAGCTCGATGAAGTCGAAGGTAAGGCAACCGTAGTGGCATGGAGTAACTACTTCGTTACCATCAAATTCAATGTCACTGGCTCGTTTAAGCTCGAGGTACAGGGTTATCGGTACAAAATCGTTGAGAAGTACGCTACGGTGTCTCTCAATGCTCGTGGTAAGACAGTCAAGTGGAAGAATCCTCTGATAAGTAATACCACAATGGCGAATGAGCTTGCCGCATGGTTGGCTGATTACTACACAGCCGGAATCGAGTACGAATACGATACTCGAGGAAATCCCGAGCTGGACGCTACCGACATTGTGTACCAAGAAAACGAGTTCCACGATGGTATGAGGGTAAATATCTACCGTCACACTGTCAATTTCAAGCAAGCATTTTCGGGTCGAGTAACCGCCCGAAGGATTGGAGGTTAAAATGTCGTGGTCTACACCGAAAACCGATTGGAACGGTGAGACTGTCGATGGTGTTTACACCGGGGACAGATTCAACGCCGTGGACTTCAATCGAATTAAGAACAACCTCGAATACCTCCGTGAGTTGGCTATCAAGATGTATGACGAGTTCGCTATTCAGTCTGTCGGAAGCGATAAGACCGTAAAGGACTACTTCTATGCTGATGAAATCAATGCACTGGAAGCGAACCTCGTTACCATCAATACCCACAGTCTCAAGAGGTCTTACGGCACTGCTCCTACCTATGCCGCCAATGGTAATACGATGGATTTCAAAGAACTCAATCGTTTGGAGGGAGCAATCCTTGACCTTTACGACAGGCTCACCAATGAGAGTGAGGGAAGGAGGACATTCACATGGAATTTTGGTATGAAGGGAGGGTTATAAATGGCGTGGAAATTACTTCCTACTGATTATACGGACGCTGTTTGGAGTGGTCTGAAAAGATACACACAGGTCGATAACTCCGATGGTACGGTATCGTTCAACGATGTTACGACCTACACCAATAAGGAGAAATCCTTCTTCGGTGCAAAAGACGCTAACCGTATG
>ERZ809074.4920-NODE-4920-length-10510-cov-39.250311_pt1 | contig 10510 bp, 11 predicted proteins | sample MGYA00520795_ERZ809074 | MGnify/ENA primary metagenome ERZ809074 (study PRJEB31570, sample SAMEA3212989) | Homo sapiens | biome: human-gut; feature: human gut; material: fecal | place: Sweden | collected 2011 ...
TTGATACGAGATCGATACGGAAACGATACGAGACCGATACGTAATCGAATTGTTTAGCCGCCGTTCTGCGGACTTGGTGGGACTGCGATTTTGTTTCATTGCCTTGAAAGTTTTTGAAGTTGATAATGATTCACCTTGCCAGTTGTTGACGGTGATTACGGATACAAAGACAATGCAAATGAGCGCAATGAAAGCGTGCTTTCAAATTGCCGAGTGCAGCTTGTCTTATGCAAAATTACGAAATGGCACAACCGAATGCAAATCCATTCATAACCGTTTACAATCCATTTACAATCCATTCATAATCCATTCATTCCGTTCGCAATTCATTTACCCATTTTCTCATAAATAACCAAAACCGCATTATGAACGACGTAAAAATTAGCATCTACGACAGTATCGTCCAGGTTCTACCCAACGCCACACAGGCCGTACAAAACTTCAATGGCGACCAGTTTGCCGAGAAAATACTCAGCAAGAAGGAAGTCGGTGAAGACGTTTTTTCCGAAGCCGATTCCCCCGAGGCCGCTTCCCCTGAAGCCAAGAAACTCGCCCTCTACATTGGCGAGGAATGCCTCCCGGCCTTCCTCGCTCAGATTCGTGACTGCAACAACGCCACAGAGCTTGCCTTGGTTGTCGTCTCCATGCTCGATCAAGAGACCAAACTCACCGAGGAAATCGTCGTAAGGAGTAGCTTCATCCAGCTCCTGTTGCCCTTCGCCACCAAAATCACTTCTGGAAGAAGCGTGAATAACGTTCGCGCCCGCATCAATGACGCTTTGATCGCGCGCCGTAAGTCTCACCCCAAACATTAATCGCCATGATCGGAATAGAGATAATGATAGCACAAATAGCCGCTGCAGCATACTTTGGCTATAAGCAATGCAAATTATCTGAACGACGTCACTGGAGTCCTTTTGATCTGTTTTTTGACTCTCGCGCCTCGGCATCAACCGAAGTCTCTGCAAAAGAGCAGGAAGCCCCGTCTTCCAAGGCGGAGCAGTTAGAGGAACCACAGGCGAAGCCATCTGATGCCGTTTTGGAAGACCGCATCGTACAGGCCGTCGTCGACAAACTCAAGCAGTACAAAGATCCACAGATCATCATCAACATCTTCGGTGGCAATCATATTGTAGCACCCAATGCCCGGGAAGCCTATCAGCAGTTCCATTCCTTTTCTAAAAAAAGCAAGAACGCTGAATGATGCTACAAATATACCGACTAATGTTAACAATCCAGGTATTAAAGATGATTGATATCATTCTGAAGTCAAACAAAAGTATTAATGAACGATTAATGTTCGATTAACGGTGATTAATGTAAAAAACACCACAACATTTATGTTGTCATATTATTCGTAAGAACAAAAATAATTATATTATGAGCATTTTTGCAGGAAAAACTCTCATGATTACTGGAGGAACAGGATCCTTCGGTAACGCAGTGTTGAACCGCTTCCTCCGTACGGATATCGGAGAAATCCGCATCTTCTCCCGCGATGAGAAGAAGCAGGATGATATGCGTCACGAGTACCAGGTGAAATACCCTGACGTGGCAAACAAGATCAAGTTTTTTATCGGAGACGTACGCAACTTGCAGTCGTGCCGCAATGCCATGCCTGGCGTAGATTACATCTTCCATGCCGCAGCATTAAAGCAGGTCCCGAGCTGTGAGTTCTTCCCGATGGAGGCCGTCAAAACCAATGTCATCGGTACGGACAATGTCCTGACTGCCGCCATCGAGGCTGGTGTAGGCGCTGTTATCTGCCTCTCTACCGATAAGGCCGCCTATCCCATCAACGCCATGGGTATCACCAAGGCCGTGGAGGAGAAGATCGCCGTCGCTAAGAGCCGCTATTCTGGCAAAACCAAGATCTGTTGCACCCGCTATGGCAATGTGATGTGCTCCCGCGGCTCTGTCATTCCCCTGTGGATAGACCAGATTCGCAATAGCAATCCCATCACGCTGACCGAGCCCAAGATGACCCGCTTCATCATGTCTCTTGAAGAGGCCGTCGATCTCGTCCTCTTCGCTTTCGAGCACGGACACAACGGCGATATCCTCGTACAGAAAGCCCCCGCTTGCACGATCCAAACCCAGGCCGAGGCCGTTTGCGAGCTCTTCGGAGGTAAGAAGGAGGATATCAAAGTCATCGGCATCCGCCACGGAGAGAAGATGTATGAGACATTGCTCACCAAGGAGGAGTGCGCCAAGGCCGAGGATATGGGCAACTTCTACCGTGTACCTGCTGACAACCGCGGACTTAACTACGACAAGTTCTTCAAGGAGGGCGACACCAAGCGTTCCGAGATCGAAGAGTTCAACTCCGACAACACCTACCGTCTGAACCTTGAGGAGACCAAGGCCAAAATCGCCTCCTTGGAGTATATTCAGAAAGAACTGAAAGGCGAGGGCAACTTCGTGCAGTAAACATGAATATGTGCTTTGCACAACGTATATATTTCAACATTAATCGTCGTTAATCTCTCGTTAATCTAACATTAATATATTTTAGCCTGTTTAATGCTTAGTATTTATGATGATTAATGGCCTATTGATGGAGATTAATGTTTCAAAGTAAATAGTGATGAAGATTTTAGTAACTGGTGCCAAAGGCTTCGTCGGCAAGAACCTTTGCGCCCAACTCAATAACATCAAAGACGGCAAGGCCCGTTGCTACGGCGACTTGTCGATCGAGGAAGTCTTCGAGTACGATCTCGATTCCACCCCCGAGCAACTTGACACATGGTGCAAGGAGTGCGACTTCGTGTTCAATCTCGCTGGCGTCAACCGCCCCAAGGACAATGACGAGTTCATGAAGGGTAACTTCGGCTTTGCCTCCACCTTGCTTGACACACTGAAGGCTCATAAGAACACTTGCCCCGTGATGCTCTCCAGCTCCCAACAAGCGTCCTTGACCGGCCGCTTCGGCAATAGCGAATACGGTCGCAGCAAGAAAGCTGGCGAGGACCTGTTCTTAGAGTATGGAAAGGAGACGGGATCCAAAGTTCTGGTCTATCGTTTCCCCAACCTATATGGTAAATGGTGCAGACCTAATTATAATAGTGCCGTAGCCACCTTCTGCAACAACATCGCCAATGACCTCCCCATCACGGTCAACGACCCAAGTGTAGAACTTGAGCTGCTCTACATCGATGACCTTGTAGAAGAGATGATCCACGCCTTAAAGGGCGAGGAGCACCATTGTGAGTTTGAAGGACTTGAAGTACTTCCTTCAGCAGAAGGCAAGTACTGCTATTGCCCTATCACTCACAAAGCTACGCTTGGTGAAATCGTGGCCCTGCTCCATCAGTTTGCCGATATGCCCAAGACATTGATGATTCCCGAGATCCCTGCCGACTCGTTTGCCAAGCGTCTGTACAGCACCTTCCTGTCATACCTTCCCAAGGAAAAGGCCATCTTCGACCTGAAGATGAATGTTGACCAGCGTGGTTCGTTCACCGAACTTGTCCACACCCTCAACTGCGGACAGGTAAGCATCAACATCTCCAAGCCAGGTATCACCAAGGGCGAGCATTGGCACAACACCAAGTGGGAACAGTTCATCGTCGTCTCGGGCCACGGCCTCATCCAGCTCCGCAAGGAAGGTACCGACGAAGTCCTCAACTACGAGGTAAGTGGTGACAAAATCCAAAGTGTCATCATGCTCCCCGGCTACACCCACAACATCATCAACCTCTCCGACACCGAAGACCTCGTCACCGTCATGTACTGCAACGAGATATTCGATCCGAACAGTCCCGACACCTACTTTGACAAAGTCGAAAAGTAACGAACACAGATTACACGGATTAAACGGATTTTTAATGCCACGAGTAAACTTGTAATCATAGATACATAAGTGACATGTTGTATAATAAGGAACAGAGCTACGCAATAAATGGTGCAGCTATGCATGTTTACAATGTTTTGGGTCCTGGATTTCTTGAAGCAGTATATCAGGAGGCTCTCGAATTGGAATTTAGAAAGCGCGGAATTCCTTACGAAAGAGAAAAGGAGTTGAAAATATACTATGAAGGAAAGGAATTGCATCAAACTTATAGGGCGGACTTTGTTTGTTATGGCAACGTTATGGTAGAGTTGAAAGCGGTTGCTCATTTAGATGATGCACATAGAAGTCAAGTCTTCAATTATCTAAAAGCAACTGGTCATAAACTTGGATTACTGTTTAATTTCGGACATTATGATGGATTAGAATGGGAGCGTAAGCTCTATTAATCCGTTTTATCCGAAAAATCCGTGTTCGTAAAAAATAAAATATATGTTTTGAATTCCCCAAGGAATTGAGAAGTATAAATCTGTATTATCTGTTCAATCCGTGTTCGAAAAAAATACAATTCATGTTTTATGGAAAAGCAACCAAAATTCGATTATTCAGATATTAAGTTTAAAGACAACGGCAAATTAAAGTTGATCATCGTTGTCGGCACGCGCCCCGAGATCATCCGTCTCGCCGCCGTCATCAACAAGTGCCGCCAGTACTTTGACGTGATTCTCGCCCACACAGGCCAGAATTACGACTACAACCTCAACGGTATCTTCTTCAAGGACCTGAAGCTCGCAGAGCCCGAGGTCTATATGGATGCTGTCGGTGATGACCTTGGCGCTACCTGCGGCAACATCATCAACTGCTCCTACAAGCTCTTCGCCCAGACCAAGCCCGACGGCGTATTAGTGCTAGGCGACACCAACAGCTGCCTCAGCGTTATCGGAGCAAAGCGACTCCATATCCCCATTTTCCACATGGAGGCCGGCAACCGCTGCAAGGACGAGTGCCTGCCCGAGGAGACCAACCGCCGTATCGTCGATATCATCTCCGACGTGAACATGGCCTACTCTGAGCACGCAAGAAGATACCTCGCCGACTGCGGTCTGCCTAAGGAGCGCACCTATGTCACAGGGTCCCCCATGGCGGAGGTCCTCCACAACAACCTCGCCGATATCGAGGCCAGCGACGTCCACCAGCGCCTCGGCCTGGAGAAAGGCAAGTACATTCTCCTGTCCGCCCACCGTGAGGAAAATATCGACACGGAGAAGAACTTCCTCTCCATCTTCACTGCTATCAACAAGATGGCGGAAAAGTACGACATGCCCATCCTCTACAGTTGTCATCCCCGCTCCCGCAACCGTCTCGCTGCCTCAGGCTTCCAACTCGACCCACGTGTCATTCAGCACGAGCCCCTCGGTTTCCACGACTACAACTGCCTCCAGATGAACGCCTTTGCGGTCGTCAGCGATAGCGGAACTCTTCCCGAGGAATCCTCTTTCTTCACAAGCATCGGCCATCCCTTCCCCGCCATCTGCATCCGTACCTCTACTGAGCGACCCGAAGCCATCGACAAGGGCGACTTCATCATTGCAGGTATCGACGAGAAGTCATTGCTCCAGGCCGTTGATACCGCCGTCGAGCTTTGCCGTGACGGTCAGCACGGCATCCCCGTCCCCGACTATGTGGACGAGAATGTCAGTACGAAGGTCGTGAAGATCGTACAGAGCTACGTCGGTATTGTGAATAAGATGGTGTGGCGTAAGTTCTAACCGAGTTTGTGCGTAGAGGCGATGACACCTATGTGGTTCGCAAGCAGCGCAAGACCCCTTACATCCTCCAAAAAAAACTTTTTCGTCGTCACCTATAGCGACGATGAAAAGAACGAATGGCACATGCTCATGCCTACGGAACTCCGCGAGTCCCTTGCCCCGAGTCTTTCATTCTTCTTAGATTGTGCGATGAAAGGTGTCAAGGTCCCCTCCGCCAAAGAGCTCAGAATCATGTCCGCCTTGCAGCGCTTCATGGGTGATGAGTAATGCGCTACGGATAGTTCCTTGCATAACCTTTCAGAATAAGCAAAAAGTTGATACGATCTCCGTTTATCGAAACTTTATGCCTTGTTGTTAGCAAATAAGATCTGAAATATCGCTTGGTATTAGAGGTGAAGATGCGCATGATAACCCGAATAAGATGTAAACAATTTGAAAGCAAACTAAAGTTGTAAGATGAATAATATTACAAGGTACGAAATAGATATGCTCGATGTGAAAGCAGCAGATGCATTTCTTATCCATGCCTATGTTGACACCGATTTTGGTTTTGAAAGGGAGTATGTTGTTTTAGTAGATGCTGGAAACGAAGGCGATGGTGAAACCATCTACAATCACATAAAGAAGTATTACAACCAAAAGTATATAGACCTTGTTGTTATAACTCATTGCGATACTGACCATTATGGTGGTATGCAATATTTGGTGAACAAGCACAAGGATACAAATGATGGTTTTTCGATAAGGGAAGTTTGGGTACATGATCCTTATAAGCATGTTGATGTGGATGATGTCAAGTACATCAGAAAATCCGAAACTCTTAGAGACCGATTGAACGCGGCTTATGCTTTTAGTGACGGTTCAAATCTTCTTGAATTATTGGATGATTCCCAAATATTTAGACGAGAGGTTTTTACAGGTGATGCTTATGATGATCTTAATATAACGGTACTGGGGCCAGACCTTGGCTATTATGAATCGCTAATCCCTGATTTTAGAGTTGATTTGGATTTTAAGGAAGAACAAGATGATGAAGATATTTATGCGGGTTTAATATGTTTTATCCAAAAAGAGGCGAAATTTTACAGTAAGGCACTCGAAGATGCTTATGACGACAAGTCAAAAGTAAACCAAAGCAGCATCGTTTTCTTGTTTCAGCCTAATAATCAAAAATATTTATTTACAGGTGATGCAGGAAAAGAAGCCCTTCATCGTATTGTAGATACTGACAAACATAACTTACTTGCTGATATTGATTGGTTGAAAGTTCCACATCATGGCAGTAAGCACAATATCGATAATGCTATTATATCGCACCTTAAGCCAAAAATATCTTGTATATCTACCGAAAAAATAAAGAAGTATGCTAATCAGTGTACCATCAATGCTTTGAAAAAAGTAGGGGATGTCTATTCTACGCATAAGGAAAGAAGATCGTTGTGGCACAGTCAAAACACTAGTCAAAGAGATGATTATTCTTCAGCTAAACCTTTGTAATTATGGCAGAAACTTTTTCAAAGTTGGCGGACAGGTTGTCGGCATATCAGTTGTTCAATTATTTATTTCCCGGTATTATCTTTAATATGTGCGTGGAACAAATAATGACCTTTAAAATAGCTCCAGACAATCTGCTATATAAATTGTTTGTGTGTTACTTATCTGGTATGGTGTTGAGTAGGATAGGTTCTACTATAATTGCTCCAATATACATGAAAATGCGCATTGTTGTATATGCAAAGTACAATCATTTCTTGGAAGCTTCCGTTAACGACTCCAAGTTAGACATCCTTGTATTAGAAAACAATACTTATCGTACATTGATCGCTACATTTGTCTGCTTGCTACTCCTTTTTTTGATAGACCAAATCCGATGGCTTCATGATAAATACCAACATCCTATCGCCATAATCGTTTATTTGTCCGTTTTCATATTGATTTTTTCTGCATCATTTCGTAAACAGACAAGTTTTATACGAAAGAGGGTTCACAAAAATTTGAATTTGAGAGATGAAGATGAGATAGTTCGTTTGAAAAAGTAGCACAAAGGTCGCAACAAATTTGATAAGTGAGAACAATGAAAGCTTGCTTTCAAATTGTCGAGCGTAGAACATGTATATAATAGTTAAAAAACAAGTGAAAATTTAAAAAACAATATATGGGCACTTGCAAAAGTGCCTACACAAAGGGCTATGCCCTAAATTGACACTAATACTTTTTGAAAATATGCAAACAGCAAATAGAGTTGCAATAAATACTATTGTGCAATACACGCGACTCGTATTGAATTTAGTAATTGCACTTGTTTCTGTTAGAATAATATTAAATTCTTTAGGGGCAAGTGATTATGGTGTATATGATGTGGTTGGAGGTGTAATAACACTTCTTGGATTTCTTAATTCTTCTTTGAGCCAAACCTCAATTAGATATTTATCTGTTAGCCTTGGTGAAAAAAAACTAGACACATTGCGACGTACTTTCAATAACTGTTTTTGGTTGCATTTTATTATAGCTATACTGATGGTTGTTGCCCTTGAAGCTGTCGGATTATTCTTATTTGATGGATTTCTAAACATTTCAAGCGCTCGTATATATGCTGCACAAATAGTGTATCATTGCATGATTCTAACTACTTTTTTACAGGTTGCTGTTACGCCATTTCAAGCCCTTATTATTTCGCATGAAAAGTTTATGTTCACATCATGTGTCTCCATTGTTGATTCTTTGCTTAAGTTGGCAATTGCTCTTGTCTTGGTTTATACGATGGCAGACAAATTGATCGTGTACGGAGGCTTAATGGCATTAGTTACAGTATTAAATACTATTGCATTTGTTGGATATATAGTAATTGTTTATCGCCAAGAAATGTATATAGGGAAGCTATCTATATTGGGTATTAAAGAACAATCTCAATTTGCAGGTTGGACAATTCTTGATATTTTAGGTAGTATGTTCAATCGTCAAGGCTATACTATTATGTTGAATAAATTTTTTGGCACTTATGTGAATTCTTCTTTCGCTATTGCTCGTCAAGTAGAAGGTCAAGTCTACAGTATTTCTTCAGCTATTATAGATACAATTAAACCTCAAATTATGAAGAGTTATGGAGCAAATGATACACTTCGTATGTTTCGATTATCTATGACTGCAGGTAAGTTTGGATTTATATTTATGTCTTTTGTCTGTATTCCTTTGCTGGTTTGTACATCTGAAATATTAACTTTGTGGTTAAAAAATGTACCAGATGGTTCCGTTACTTTTATTAGATTGTTAATTGGGGCTTGTATGATGGAACAAGTAACGAAAGGGTTTGTGTATGCATCTCAAGCGACAGGTAAGATAAAGTGGTTTTCTATTGTTGTTTCAACTATTCGTATGTGTGCTTTACCTGTTTCTATTGTATTCTGTTTAGGGGGAAGTCCTGCGTATGTTCCATTGGTCGTGTTTTTTATCTGTGAAACAATAGGCTCATTTTCTCGTATTTTTATAATTACAAAAATACATGGCGGAACCGTTATCCCTATTTTTAAAGATATTATATTTAAAATTGCCCCTCCGTTTGTGATTACTTTATTTGTATGTCATATGCTAAAGAGCATAACCTCCGGTTTGTCAGCAATTATTATTGTGTGTGTTTCCTCTATGTTAATCTATTCATGTGTTTCATATGTAATATCTCTCTCTAAAGAGGAAAAAGCAGCAGTTAATTCTATTGTCCAATCATTTATACGTAAAAAAAATGTATAGCAATTTTTTTAGCTCGGCAAAGTTCTTGTCTTTAGCAACTTTAATGCTACTTACTGCTTTGTCATATCATCCTTCTTATGCACAATTTGTGACTGATGAAGTTGGGGTTAATCCATTAAACAAATATATATACTTAGCTTTGGGAGCTACTATTATTTTACATCTTCGATTTAAAATATTAAAGAAAAATGAAGTTGCCAAAACTTACGTTGTGTATGCTGTTTTGATAGCTGTTGTGGGGTTTGTGTTGCAGACATTTGATATGTCCGATGCTTATATTTCAGAAGCAAAAAATGTCTTGATGGCTTTTACGTTTTTGTTTATAGGCTATAACGCAAAACTATCTCGGAACCAGGTGCTTGTTCTTTTGCTGTCTTATGGAGGAATGGTTTTGTACGCAACCTTTATGCAGATTATGGTCAATTTAGGTGGTTTTACTTTATCTGCAGTGTATCTTCAGTATGGAAAAAATATTTTGGGTGTAATGACATCTTCTTCTTGTATTGCTCTAGCATATTATGGCATTGTTGATAATAGAAAATGGGTGAAGCTGTTAACAATAGCTATGGCAGCTGTTTTATTGACGTTTACTATCACAATACGAGCAAGAGCATCTTTCTTGTCAACATTTTTGTTGTTAGGCTATATTTTGTATAAGAAGATGCAAACAGATAATAGAATGGCTGATCGGTTCTTTAAATATTCTTTTGTCGTTGTTGGTGGCATCTTAATTCTGTCACTTTTCGCAGAAACAATGTCAAGTGTTATAGACTATATTTATGAATCTTTTACTCTTAATCAAGGAGATGATTTAACATCAGGGCGATTGAATAGAAACGAAATAGCATTGGATATTATAGCAAATAATCCTTTGTGGGGTAATCTAGAAGCCGGTGCTCAATACGAGTGGGTGCATAATTATTTTTTGCGCCAGTTTTCGTCTTATGGGCTTATTGCTGGTTTTCCTTTGCTTGCTCTTTATTTGTATTTAGTGTTTTTTGCTCTGAAAAATGTACATAGGCGCAATCTTGGGCTGAAAAATATTGGGTATATGGTGATATTGATACCGATTATTATTAGTTTAGAAGAACCTACATTCCCATATGCTCCGGGAACAGGAACAATACTTTCATTTACTATGTTAGGTTATAGTATGTACCCCAGTTCGGGATAAGAAATAGTTCATAAAAAAGTTGGTAGTCTCACA
>ERZ809074.4924-NODE-4924-length-10508-cov-11.848082_pt1 | contig 10508 bp, 9 predicted proteins | sample MGYA00520795_ERZ809074 | MGnify/ENA primary metagenome ERZ809074 (study PRJEB31570, sample SAMEA3212989) | Homo sapiens | biome: human-gut; feature: human gut; material: fecal | place: Sweden | collected 2011 ...
AAGGCGAAAAGGGCATCCAGATCATTGCTCCGGCTCCCATCAAGGAAGTGGAAGAGCGCGAGAAAATCGACAAGGATACGGGACTGGCTGTGCTGAACGAAAACGGTGAACCGGAAATGGAACGTGTCGAGTATGTGGTTCCGCGCTTCCGAGTGACGACGGTTTTTGATGTTTCACAGACCGATGGAGAACCGATTCCGTCGCTGGAAGTGAACGAACTGACGGCCAGCGTCGAAGACTATGCACTGCTTACGGCGGCAATCGAGCAGGTATCGCCTGTGCCGATGCGGTTTGATGAGATCGAAGGGGATGCAAAAGGCTATTACAGTGATGCAGACAAAGAAATCTGTATTCAGGTCGGCATGGGTGAGAGCCAGACCATAAAGACAATGATCCACGAAGTCGCTCATGCGATGCTGCATAACAGCGATTTCATGAAGCAGCGCGGCGAAGAAAAAGACCGACTTACGAAAGAAACCGAAGCTGAAAGCATTGCATTTACGGTCTGCTCGGCTCTAGGCATTGATACGTCCGACTATTCTTTCCCGTATGTGGCAAGCTGGGCCAGCGGCAAGGAGATGAAGGAACTGAAAGATTCGATGGATACGATTCGATTGACCGCAGCCGACTTTCTGGAAAAGCTGGAAGCGGCAGTCGCGGAAAGGAGCGCAGAGCGCATGACCGCGATGCAGTATGCAGAAAAGTTGATTGCCGACAAGGAGCAGGAAAAAACGATTTTCGATGATGAGCAGCGAAACATCATCGTGAATTTTGCTTTCAAGCTGGATGACCGGGCTGCAACGGAAGAACTGGTGAATGGTCTGGCGACTGCACTGGCCGAGGATGACAAAGAAGAAGTCAACCGCCTGATGTATGCGGCACAGGAAAAAATTGAAAATCTACCGGATGGGATGATTGGACTTTCCGAAATGCACGACTACGGTTATCTGAAAGATGATGTGCTGCCGCTGACGAAAGAAGGCGCACGGGAGTGGCATCGGCTGGGTGAGAGGATTTATCCGCTGTTCCGTGATGGCACGGCAGGTGATTATGCAAGCCAAGAGGGAATCGAGCAGCACGATGGTATTTTCGGCATTAAGGCAGACGCATGGGATGCGATTCTGTTGGAGCAGCGGGAAGATTATGCAGAGGACGAGTATGCGCGCCCGGATTTTAAGCTGACAGTAATAAACCGTGAACAGGCTCTGCGGCTGTATGACGAGGGAAAGCAGATATATCTTGTCCGCATCAGCCCGTGGCCGATTCTTGTCACGGCACGAGAGGAAATCGAGCGCGGAAGTGACACCTTCCAGATTGCAACAGCTGACTTGGAGCAGGAACGGAACATGACAGAACAGGAAAATATGCTGCTGTATGGCAGCGAAAAGCAGTTCGGTATTTATCAGATCACTGCCCGTGACCCGGAACACGACTACCGCTTCATGGGATTGGACTATGTGCAGAAGAAAGGCATAACGGTTGCTCGTGCAGATTATGACCTGATCTATACCGCGCCGCTTACGGAAAAGGACACGCTGGATGGCATTTATGAACGGTTCAATATCCAGCGTCCGGCAGACTTTACGGGTCATTCGCTGTCGGTCAGCGATGTAGTGGTACTTAATGATGGCAGTACGGTCAAAGCCTACTATGTGGACAGCATCGGCTTTGCCGAGTTGCCGGGATTTTTCAAGGAAAGGAATGTGGATTTGCAGAAAGAAAACATTCGGAACGAAGCATTGCAGGAAATCGAAATCTTTGATAAGCCGGGTCTTTTCAGCAATGGCCGACTGCGGGATGAAGATGTGCCGGAGGGCTTATATCGCTATGATCTGCGTGGCTCAGACTATGACCCAGGCCAGCCCATTACAGTGGAGAAAACGGTGGTGGTGAACCATGCGGCATCTGTTCTGATGACCGAAGAACTTGACCTTGGCGCAGAGGGGCGGCTGGAGCTTGGCGAGGAAGGGCTGAACTTCACAGGCGCGGAGTTGACCGTGCGAGAGTTCATGGTGGAACAGCAGCAGAAAAACAATGCACTGATCCACGGCGATTCCGACCATATCGCAGTCGAGGGGCATATCGGCACATGGTACGCCATTGATGAAACGGAGATCGGCGGCGAGAAGTTCTTCCTGCTGGAGCATGAGGAACATGGCGATATGGCGGCTTGTGTTGCAGTCAATGAGCAGGGCAAACTGGTGGCAGAGGATTTGTGGAACGGCTTCGATGAAGATTTTCAGGAGACCGTGCAGAAATATTTCTCTGAAAAATGGAATATGCCGAAAAAAGAAGATGTTGTATCGGAGATCATTGAAAAGGCTGCGCCTGTGCCGGACAACAGCGCACAGGACTATTCGGAGGTGCCTGTCTATTATGAGCCGTTCAGCTATGCCAAAGAAAACGACGAAGTGGATTTATACCGCACATCCTATCGGCTGAACAGCGAGTGCAAGCAGGCAATCCAAGAAGCGATTGCGGACAACTATGACGGAATGTACCTTGGCGATGGCGCGGTCGATCAGGTGGTGCAGCAGTACGGCATGGAGCGTGTGGGCTATATTCTGGCGAATACTCTGCACCATAAAAGCTACGATGGCCGCTTTTCTCGTCGCAACAAGGAATGGGCAGAGCAGGTAAGTACCCCAGAGCATACTGCAGACCGTATGACCTTCCGCACAGACTGGGTGGTTGACAGCCATCCGGCCATTCTGGATGGCTTTGTGACGATGTTCAGGGAAGAATTGGAAGCGCAGAAAAAACTGAAACAGGAGCAGCCTTTCGTAAAGCAGTTCTATGTGGTCGAAAATCTGCAGGATGCTCCTTTGAAAATCGAGAGGTTCGGAAATCTCGACGATGCAATGTCACAGTATCAGGCACTTCCGAATCATTACATGAAAGCCTTGGGCGTGGAGAAGAATCCTGATCCGCTGCCTGGTTCACTGGATGTTTTGCAGTGCAGGAACGGCATTGACACCATCGTAGAGGACTATAAAACGGTTCCGGGCTGGGATAACCCGTATATCCAGAATCATGTTGTCCAGCCGTTACAGGGGGCCTTGGCTGTGCAGAATGTGGAGCTGTCCTACGAATTGCCAGATGCCTATTTCCATATCCAGACCTGTGAGGATGGTTTCGACTATACCTTATATAATAAGGACCTCACGGAACGGGATGGCGGCATCCTTGAAACGGACGGAGATAAGCCTGTGCAGGAGGCTATGACGGAGCTGCTGGCAGAGTTCGGCTGCGATGCCGCAGAGGGTAAAGTCATGGATGCGGCAGAACTGCGGGAACAGGCTGATACGGTGGCTGAACAGCAGGCAGAAGTTTTGAAAGATAAACTTGCCACAGAAAGACCCGCGCCGGAGGAAACGCTCAGCTTTTATGTTGCGGAGTGTTTGGAGTTTACGTTTGCCGGAGAGTTCCACGATCATTTAACAATGGAAGAAGCCTTGGAAGCCTACGACAAGATTCCGTCTGAGCGGATGAATGCCGACAAGTGCATTGGATTCTGCATCGAGGAAGATGGCGGTTTTGTTGGAATGTATGAGCTGGTCGTGAACGACAAAGTGCAGCGTGAGAACATCAACTCCATCAACTATTTCAGGGATGATAAGCTGGTGCAGCAGGCGATCTCCGATATGGAAAAGCTGATGTCGGCACGGCAGCAGAACAAGGAGCAGGAACGCAGCAGTACGAAAAAGTCTGTTCTGGATGCCCTGCGCAGTCTGAAAGCCAAGAAGCAGGAGCAGCCTGCACAGGAACAGGATAAGCCGAAGAAAGCGAAAAAGAAAGGGATGGAGTTATGAGCAATGTACGCTTTGATGAACTGGAATTGATGCTGATGGCGATGTTTGAGCAGCCGACACTCAAGGATACGATTCAGGTGTTGACGGAGATTCAGCCGCTTGTGGTAGAGGATGCAGAGATGGCTGCGCTCGTTCAGCAGACGATCCCGAAGATGCAGCAGTTGACTGAGCCACAGTTCAAGGGGCTGGAGTTGGAGTGGCATAGGCCGGAGGATGATGCAGGAAAATGAGTTCAGATGTGTTTGCAATCTATCAGATCGATAATTCTGAGAAAAACCGTGAGTATCGCTGCCGCAGCTATGAATACCAGATTCAGCATGGCTTTATGATAACCGCAGACAATTATGGTACGGGCTATTCTGGTACGGCTACGCGAGGAATGGGCGCGGAAGCGATTCGTAAAAAATGGAAAGCATTAACCCGGACAAATTCAAAATTAGAAAATTTGGGGTCAGTGATGTGATCGGATTGACTGCAGCAGGCAAAACCTCTTTTTTCTATGTTGATAAGGATAGGTTGGTAAGATTCAACGGTTTTTTCCCAAAGCCCCAGAGCGGCACATACCTGATTCTTGATGAGGGCGGCTATCAGGTGGCAGGACAAAAAGGCACATGGATGGTATCGGATGAAGTAGAGGTCGATGGTCAGCGGTTTGTTCAGATGAGAAGTGAACAAACGAAGAATCCACCGCCGAGCATTATTCTTCACGAGAGTGGAGCCTTTGTGACGCAGACGGCTTTAGGCTTCGATGGAGAAGCTACCAGAAAGATGAGTGCTTTTTTACAAGGCCCAAAGCCTGAGCTGCTGCACCATCAGAAGTTCTTTGAAAACGGTACAGCGGAACGCGCCAAAGAATCCGGCACAGAGCAAAATTACAATATGATAGATGGCTGCGTCAATAATGTGCCGAAAAAGCCCCGGCGCATTGGTGGCAGGTGGTCGGTGCTTGATCGGCTGCATATCAAGCAGGCTGAACGGCGACAAAAAGACAATGCGCCGCAGCAGGAACAGGAAAGAAGCCGAAAAAGTTAAAATACCGTAATATCGTTGAGATGGCTTCCCCAAAAGGAGGCCATCTTTTTTGCGTTAGAATCAAAAATGTAAAAAACTTTTTTACATCACGATTGATTTCCCGAAGCTGATGGTATATAATAATAGCAGAAGGGAGAGATGAAAAATGCGTTTTGATGAACTTTTTGAAATGAGAAAACTGACAGGAACAAAATTAAAGGACTATATTCGCAGCAATGGATTCTCAAAAGTATCGTTCTGCAAGAAAACAGAGATTTCTCGCCCTACTTTAGATAAGATTTTGAATGGCGAGATAGATAGCAAAAGTACATTCGATAAGCACTTGAACAAGATTCTTACCAGTTTGAGCATTGACCCGGATACTTTGATGGGATTTTCACCGAGGGTGCAAAGTGTAGATGCCGTGTACTCGCAGAATGCGCCGATTGATTATCAGATGAATGATAAGGCAAAGATAGAGTACGATCTGTTGCAGGATATTCTAAACCTTTGCAGTGTTTATTATTAAAGGCGGAAAGCTATGAGTGAGCGAATTACAGCAGCCAACTTAGATGAAGTTATCAAAAGGAACGAAGTCATTGAGGAACAGATGAAGCAGAGTGCTTCGCTTATCTGGTCAAAATACAATCCGATGCAGATAAATTCTCCGATACAGTTGGCGTTACAGATTTTAAGACCGTATGGTTTGATACAGCTGCCGATTGATAATCACTATTTAAGCGGAGCGATTTTTGTTCGGGATGGAAAACGAATCCCCTTGATAAATACGGCACTTCCGAGAGCAAATCAGTATTTTACGGCGTGGCATGAAATTTATCATCTATTGTTTGATGAAGTTTCTTTTGACCATTTGATTGAATCCGAAATCCTGATGGAAGAACGAAAAGCAGAATACTTTGCTGCGCTTATGCTTCTGGGAAACCTTATGCCGTACTTTGAGGTCTTAAAGGATATGGAGTTCCAAGCAAAAGCGTTTCAGTGCATGAACGCTTTCCAAGCTCCCTATAAGGCGGTGCTGATTTCTCTGTATGAAAGTGCAGTAAAGAATGGGAATACGGCTATTGCGGAAGAAGTTAAGGAAAACTTTGATGTGCAGGTTGAAGATATTGCACAGAGATTCCGCGATTTGGGATTGGATGATTCCCTTGTACGGCCTTCGTATGTAGTAAATGTAAGTCCGCTGCAAGAGAAAATCAATAAGACGATTCGCAATGAGCCGGAAGTGGAATACCATAAAGACAATGAAGCATTTCTGAAAACGGTTTTAAGTGAATTTAAAATGCTGACGGGAGAGGCCGATGCTTAATATACCAGAGTATAAAGAATATGCTGGGGAGACCAAAATAGCACTTATGGATAACTCATCACTGGCATTTATGCACGAGTTGAGCCAGAGAAGTTATCCATCTGATGGAATCCTCAGCGTATACGATTTGATTCTGATACCAAAGTGGGTAATGGAGGAAATTGAGGATTCTACATACAGAAGCACCTATGTTGAGCAGCTTCAGGCACAAGGGTATCCTATTCGTTGGATTGATGAAACAAAGTACGGTGCTTTTGTCAATGATGAAGATGTGAACCTGTACTACATCGTTGAAGCTGCGGTATCGCGTGTGTCAGAGTTGATGCGCTTCCTTCGCAGAAAAGTAAAAACCGAAGATCTGATTGACTTGCCTTCCGCAGAGGAATGGATGAACCGGCTGTACGATGAATGGCCGATTCATGGAAGAACGCTGTCAACGGGTCGCACTCTTAAAAAGAATGCGGGAGAAATCTCGTTGACGATCCTTGCTGAAATATTCGCGTGGTATCATGATGGAGTGGACAGCCTGACAATCTATACGCAGGATACGGATGCGCATGAGTTCCAAACGAATGCAGAGCGTATCTTAACGGGAAATTCTGAATTTACTCCTGCGCTGGATTCTCCGATTTCGGTGGCCTTTAAGTCAAATGACTTTATTTTGTGTCAGATGTATCGTGAGGGCACCTTGACTTTGGATGCGGTGCGGCAGCTTCGCCACGATGATAGAAAATTGACTTATACACGGCAGCAAGCGGATAAGTCGATTATTTGCCGCAAAGAAGTTATAACGAAAGAGCAGTTCATTGATTTGATTCAGGATGCGACAGTTCAAATCCTGTTCTAAGAGTAATATGGTAGAAAAGGGTCAGCCCTAGTCTTTCGCAGGAAAGACCAGGGCTGGCTTTTTGTTTTATAGAGAGTGTTCGTTCTTTCGGGATTGCTGCTGTTTGCGCTGTGCTTCTCGTTCTGTTCCTAGAATGTTATCAACATTGGCACATACAGTCTGGAGTTCCTTATGGTAATCTCTGAAATAGTGGTAAGTATCATACTGAGCATCTTTCTGAATGGTGAGCTGCTCCTTTTCGGCCCGGAGGTCTTTCATGGTCGGGAACTTTCCATCTGGGGAGTGCTGCTTTAGGATGCGGAGGGCTTCTTCATATTTGGCAATATTCTCTGCATGGGCCTGACGGAAAGATTTCTTATTGGTGGATTTCAGAAAGTCACCATAGACCGATTTTGTAGAAAGATACTGACCTAAATAACGAATCTGCTCGTTGACCTTTTTCAATTTGGCTTCGGTGAATTTGGCATCACTTCGAGCCTTTGCCATTTTGGATTGAATGGTGTCGGCGGTATCGGAAAGTTTTTCATAAGAATCGTATCCATGTTCCTGCACATAAGCAACTGTCCGCGCCATCTGCTGCAAATTGGAAATTTTGACTTTCTGCGCATAAGCGCGGCTCTGTTGTGCTTTCACACAGGTCTGCAAGTCAACCACAAGACGCAGATTGGACTTGATGAACAGAATGGCCATAGGATCATCTGCTGCCCAATGAGGGTTGTTCCGTTCTTTGTTCCGCGCATTTTCTGCAAAAATGCGGAGAAGCCTGTCGCGGTCATAATTAGAACCGAGAGCGCGGGCAGAAATAAATTTCTGTCGGTCAGCAGGAAGATAGCTGAATCGTCCACGATGGTCTTTTACCAAAATTCCGTATTCCGCTTTTAATAACCGTTGAAATTCATCAAAAGATGTGGCACGTTCCGCAATGTCAGAAATGGCATTGCGGATTTTTTCTTTGTTTGTTTCAAAGGTAGTGTGCATGGGGGTGATGCCATCGCCCAGAAGTTCCATGTTTGCAATGTCCAGATTCAACTGCCCGCGCCGCTGCGCATGGTACTCCTGCTGTGTGATTTTATCCGCAGCAGGGGAGAGCAGATCGACCTGATGCAGTCCTTCGCGCTGGCAAATATCCATCAAGGTTTTTTGCAGGTGTTTCAAATAGTCTTTGGTAAGGTGGTGTTTATATCCAGCCTTGCAGTCGATTGGCCGTTCGGTGTAGGGCTGTGGCTCTATGTCAAATTTGCGTAGGCTGTTGATTATGATGTGGGTATGGATGTTGCCTGTTCCGTTATTGCCATCTGTGTGGGTACAGACCAAAGCCTGATGCCCCGGAAAATTAGCTTTTGCGTATTCCAGCCCGATGGCCTGCGCACGTTCTCCTGTTAGATCATGGTCGGCGTTATCTCTGGGATCATGGCTGATAATGTAGTGGTGGCTTTTGATTTCGTCATAGGTGTTGTTCTTATGGTACTGCTGGTTTAACAGTTCACATTCAAGGTCAAAGGTTTCGGGATGGCAGTTCAAACCGTCAAGATAAAATTCTTCCCGAAGCAGCATATTCCCGCTTTCATCCAGAACGGGAACCAGATGAAACTCGTCGTGCTGGTATTTCAGATAGTCGATGGCACTCCCATAATTGGCATTTTTACTTGCGATGTGTTTTAGAATTGCCACGATATACACCTCCAAGCTGAACGATTTCCTGCCGTAGTTCACGGATTTCCGCAATGCACCTTTTTAGTTCTTCTAACATTCCGCGTGATGCCAGACCACCGCCGTGAAAATAGCGGGCAATCTGGTTGAGATTGTTCCCGATGCCGGCGGCCTGCACCGTCAAATTCTGAATCTCGCCCAGATCGGCAACGATATTATAGTTGACTTCCAGCTTTTCGCGGAGAGCCTGTTTGCGGACAAAAGTACCAATCGGGTATCCGGCATCTTTAGCGTATCCGGCTACCAGCTCATATTCCAATTCTGTGAAACGGATGTAAACCCGCTTTCCCCTATGAAGTGATTTCTCTTTCTTTGGTCGAGCCATAGCATAATCCTCCTGCATTTTATAGTTGTAAAGCAACTCCCGATAAGCCGTAGGCGTTCGGCTGCGAACACATTTATGTGGAGCCGGATAGCCAAAATCCAAGATTTTGTGCGTACCGTGGGAATGGGGAACGGAATCCCTATCAAGATTGCCAGCCGGGAAAAATCACGAAAGTGAGTTTTGAGCGGCTATGGGCGAATCTTGCGCTAAGAGAGAAAAGCCCCAGCGTTTTGCCGTTTTCCGCAGGCCCATCAAAAAGATGCTTCTATAAATATGAATCCAAAGCCCCGATGCAGGATACACTTTTCAAATTTTTCTGTAATTTTTTCAAACACTGTATCCCCTGATGCCTTTCTGAATTCATATTAGTAAAGGGGGATTGATTTCCATGAAGCAGAAAGAACGATTTGACGAAAAGCCAAAGCAGGAGCATACGGAGCCTAAGCATCACAGAAAAGCCGTCATCAAGGGCATTACCGTATATGAATCGTTCCGGCCAGAAGGCAGCGAACTGTGGGATTGCCTGCTGCAGAGCATGGGAAAACACTGAGAAAAATTTTTTGAAATTTCAGAAAAATATACGCAGCAGCTTGATTTTCGTGTCGCAGCTTGGTAAAATACAGACGGGTTAAGTGAATAGTGCAATCAAAAGCCATTAACTTTCTGGATTTTACCATGCAATATGCGTGGAGACGGGAGGTTTAATGGCTTTGTTTTTTTACAAGGAAAAGAATAAAGACATACGGGCAGCGGCCTATCTGAGATTGTCCATCGAGGATGGCGACAAGGCCGAGAGCAACAGCATCGGCAACCAGAGAGAACTGATTCGTGATTTTGCTGCAGAACGGCCAGGACTGCATTTGGTCGAAGAGTACGCTGATGATGGCTACACGGGAACCAACTTTGAACGTCCGGGCTTCAAGCGGATGATGGAGGATATTAAATCCGGCAAAATCAACTGCATCATCGTCAAGGACTTATCCCGACTTGGTCGTAATTACATTGAGATGGGAAAGTATCTGGAACAGATTTTTCCCATGATGGGGATTCGCTTCATCGCCATCAACGATAACTATGACAATGCGAACACCGAGAGCAGCGACTCAGACAGCATTGTGGTCCCATTCAAGAATCTGTTGAACGATTCCTACTGCCGGGATATTTCCATCAAAGTGCGCAGCCAGCTGGACATGAAACGGCGCAAAGGTGAGTTCATCGGCGGTTATGCAATCTACGGCTACTGCAAAGACAAACGGAACAAAAACCGTCTGGTGGTAGACGAGTATGCAGCAGATATTGTCCGCTCTATCTACCGCAGAAAACTGGAAGGAATGAGCGCACAGGCGATTGCCGAGCAGCTGAACAGCGAGAACGTGCTGGCTCCCAGCGAGTACAAACGGCTGTGCGGCCTGAATTATCACAGTGGGTTCAAAGCTGGCACTCATGCAAAGTGGCAGGCGATTCAGGTGCTTCGGA
>ERZ809074.4927-NODE-4927-length-10501-cov-3.897951_pt1 | contig 10501 bp, 7 predicted proteins | sample MGYA00520795_ERZ809074 | MGnify/ENA primary metagenome ERZ809074 (study PRJEB31570, sample SAMEA3212989) | Homo sapiens | biome: human-gut; feature: human gut; material: fecal | place: Sweden | collected 2011 ...
GGGAGATGCTGCACGCCAATATTTTCAGTTGTTTGGACAGCTCATCTTGCAGCAGAGAAGGGCCTTTCCTTTTATTGGCCGTGTGAAACGACCACCTGTTGGGCGTGTGAATGCAATGCTTTCTTTCGGATATACCCTTTTAGCACACGACTGTGCAGCGGCACTCGAAAGTGTTGGCTTGGATGCCTATGTGGGATTCCTGCATCGGCCCCGTTCCGGACGACAGTCGCTCGCGCTGGATCTCATGGAAGAACTGCGTGCCCTTTTCGTCGACCGTTTTGTGATAACACTTATCAATAACCGTGTCATGAAAGGTACAGATTTTGAGGAGAAAGAGGATGGGGGAACCTATCTCAAGAAAATCGGCAGACAGAAGTTCTTGAATGCTTGGCAAACAAAGAAGCAGGTAACCATCACACATCCATTCCTGGAAGAAAAGATACCTTGGGGGCTGGTTCCCTATGTTCAGTCACTCCTGCTAGCACGCACGCTGCGCGGCGATTTGGCGGAATACCCTGCATTCCTATGGAAATGATCTGCTTTTTGTAAGGGAAGGATTCACTTTGCTCTAGAAGATGGCCGGAATGGAATAACGTGAGGATAGAGCTGAACTGAAAGAGGGGGAAGATATGCTGTTATTGGTTACCTATGATGTCAATACGATCACCGCAGAAGGGCGCAAGCGACTGCGCCATGTAGCCAAAATCTGTGTGCGCCACGGACAACGTGTCCAGAATTCCGTATTTGAATGCAATCTTGACACCGCACAGTACGCAGCCTTTCGCCATGCGCTAGAAAAAGTCATTGACACAGATACGGACAGTCTACGCTTCTACAACCTCGGCAAGAACTATAAGAGCAAAATAGAACATATAGGAGCGAAACCGTCTTATGATGCAGAAGCACCTATGATTCTATAGGTCTATAGGTCGCCAAAGTGCGAAGTGCCATCACACAGAAAATGGAGTTTGCAAGATAAATGCCTAGAAGTTGGCATTTTCGGAGAGAAGGGATAGGTTCGCGAAAAATATATGATGAAGTCAGGCAAATCAATGCCTAAAATTGACACAGTCGCTCCTCGCATGAGGAGCGTGGATTGAAATTACGGCGAGCTTGCTTTTGCCGCCATCGCTCTCATGTCGCTCCTCGCATGAGGAGCGTGGATTGAAATAAAGAAGATGAGGCGTATGGCAATACGACATACGTCGCTCCTCGCATGAGGAGCGTGGATTGAAATAAGGGTCTAGAGTATTAGGTGCATGTACTCGAGTCGCTCCTCGCATGAGGAGCGTGGATTGAAATCAGAAGGCAATCATCGAGTCAATCTATGCGATCAGTCGCTCCTCGCATGAGGAGCGTGGATTGAAATAAGCTGGACTGGGCTTTTTGCCGGTTGGAAGTCGGCGTCGCTCCTCGCATGAGGAGCGTGGATTGAAATATCACGTCTTCTATAGTCATCGTTTGCGGAATTGTCGTCGCTCCTCGCATGAGGAGCGTGGATTGAAATATTGTGTATACATTGTTTTCTCATTGTAATATCGTCGCTCCTCGCATGAGGAGCGTGGATTGAAATGTCATCTACGATGCATCCGACGATGAAGAGTTAGGCCGTCGCTCCTCGCATGAGGAGCGTGGATTGAAATATGAGCTTATCGGGGCCGATGCGGTCACTCGAGGTCGCTCCTCGCATGAGGAGCGTGGATTGAAATTTGCTTTGTCATCTGCCACGTCCTCACCCCTTTCGTCGCTCCTCGCATGAGGAGCGTGGATTGAAATCAAGACTCCAAGAATATCTCGCCACAGTCAAGGTCGCTCCTCGCATGAGGAGCGTGGATTGAAATAAACGTGTTCGCCTGAATCTTGAGTGGCGTATCGTCGCTCCTCGCATGAGGAGCGTGGATTGAAATCATACGATCGTCATGAATGGAAATGGCGGTTCGGTCGCTCCTCGCATGAGGAGCGTGGATTGAAATAATCGGAGAAGTATTCAGCCCCGTTACCCCTAAAGTCGCTCCTCGCATGAGGAGCGTGGATTGAAATATGACGCCCTTGCCCGCGACATGCGGGATGACGTCGCTCCTCGCATGAGGAGCGTGGATTGAAATACTGGACACAATGCAATCCTATGCCCTTTATTGTGTCGCTCCTCGCATGAGGAGCGTGGATTGAAATCATCGTATACAAGGGCGAACACTATGCTATCCGTGTCGCTCCTCGCATGAGGAGCGTGGATTGAAATCCAAATTGGTACAGCCGATAGCACCCCTCATGTCCGTCGCTCCTCGCATGAGGAGCGTGGATTGAAATTCAAGGCAGACACGGTAAACAACCGTATTTTCTAGTCGCTCCTCGCATGAGGAGCGTGGATTGAAATTTCCATAAGTACAAAGCCACTCCTGAGTGCATTGTCGCTCCTCGCATGAGGAGCGTGGATTGAAATTCGTGCTGGCCGTGTACATCATCTCAGCCATGTGTCGCTCCTCGCATGAGGAGCGTGGATTGAAATTTGATGAGTGGCATGAAGGGCCATACGTCGAGAAACGTCGCTCCTCGCATGAGGAGCGTGGATTGAAATACCTACGGTGTATCTTCGTCTACAAACTGTTTACGTCGCTCCTCGCATGAGGAGCGTGGATTGAAATCATTACAGTAAGTGCGCCTGAAGCCTTATCCATCGCGTCGCTCCTCGCATGAGGAGCGTGGATTGAAATTTGAAGAGATGAATCAACATCTTAAAGAGCTGAAGTCGCTCCTCGCATGAGGAGCGTGGATTGAAATGATGGTATCCATAAATGGTAAATGACAACTTGAGGTCGCTCCTCGCATGAGGAGCGTGGATTGAAATCTGCTGACGAATCGGTGGAATTGACGCCATCTGAAGTCGCTCCTCGCATGAGGAGCGTGGATTGAAATTTTAGCGAAATGCACTAGAGGAAGAATGGTATAGTCGCTCCTCGCATGAGGAGCGTGGATTGAAATGCTGCCATTGAAGGGCAGGAGTCAGGGGGAGATGTCGCTCCTCGCATGAGGAGCGTGGATTGAAATCATTTGATATTATCATTATTTATCATTTTGTAAAGTCGCTCCTCGCATGAGGAGCGTGGATTGAAATGTGTGATTGTGAACGAATTTGAAGCATATAATTGTCGCTCCTCGCATGAGGAGCGTGGATTGAAATCATTGCTTGTTGCATGGAATCCTCTGCGTTTTTCGTCGCTCCTCGCATGAGGAGCGTGGATTGAAATATCCTGTCGGCCGTCTTGAGCGAGATCACGCCTCGTCGCTCCTCGCATGAGGAGCGTGGATTGAAATTTTGGCAATCCGAAGCACCGCAAGACGAAGGGCAAGTCGCTCCTCGCATGAGGAGCGTGGATTGAAATTCAACAAAAAGGACCTCGCCGCATTCGCCCGCCTGGGTCGCTCCTCGCATGAGGAGCGTGGATTGAAATGGTCCCAGGAGTGGCGCACCTTCCAGCTCTTGACGTCGCTCCTCGCATGAGGAGCGTGGATTGAAATAAAGAGGGTATGGTCTGCCACCGCGGCGTCGTCTTGTCGCTCCTCGCATGAGGAGCGTGGATTGAAATTGCGCTTACTTGCGCTTTGTCTTCTCGATCCGCGTCGCTCCTCGCATGAGGAGCGTGGATTGAAATCTCAATAAATCCCGTGGATGGATGATGAGTAACGTCGCTCCTCGCATGAGGAGCGTGGATTGAAATCTATTGATTGTCGATGGAGGAACAAAGGAATGTTTGTCGCTCCTCGCATGAGGAGCGTGGATTGAAATAATGAGATACGTTGTCATATTATGTTGTCATCAGGGTCGCTCCTCGCATGAGGAGCGTGGATTGAAATCTAGTGAGTTTGCACAGGCAATCGTTGAGTTAAGTCGCTCCTCGCATGAGGAGCGTGGATTGAAATAACGCTGGAGTATCGCCCAAGGGGAAAACAATGTGTCGCTCCTCGCATGAGGAGCGTGGATTGAAATCAGATGTCCTCTGTGGTGTGGCATCGTCTGTCCAGTCGCTCCTCGCATGAGGAGCGTGGATTGAAATCGTTGAAGGACAAGGTTTTGCAATTTGGGCGATGGTCGCTCCTCGCATGAGGAGCGTGGATTGAAATCCGTTCGCGGCGGATAGTATCTGGGCACGTGCGGCGTCGCTCCTCGCATGAGGAGCGTGGATTGAAATTTGTGCGTCCGTGTCTCCCTCATAGGCGGCTGTGGTCGCTCCTCGCATGAGGAGCGTGGATTGAAATGACATGGCCGTCAAGCTCATGCATGACTACTACAGTCGCTCCTCGCATGAGGAGCGTGGATTGAAATAACAAGAATCAGGAAGCGGCGAACAATGCGTACAAGTCGCTCCTCGCATGAGGAGCGTGGATTGAAATATCAACGAATCCGGCCTCTACAGCCTCGTACTTTCGTCGCTCCTCGCATGAGGAGCGTGGATTGAAATCGTGGCATCTTGAAAAAAATCATGATCCTGCTTCTGTCGCTCCTCGCATGAGGAGCGTGGATTGAAATAAGGCGTCCCTCTGGGAAGGAGACGAGGTGCCGGCGTCGCTCCTCGCATGAGGAGCGTGGATTGAAATTTGAAAAAATAGAGCTTCTAAAGAAATCATGTGAGTCGCTCCTCGCATGAGGAGCGTGGATTGAAATCGCGCTATAGAAATGCGGTGTATATACTGCGGCGGTCGCTCCTCGCATGAGGAGCGTGGATTGAAATACCCTCTGTTGCCATTTGGCGAAAGGCGCCCGGGTCGCTCCTCGCATGAGGAGCGTGGATTGAAATGCACTCTACTACTTCCAAACGCACAACGCGACCGTCGCTCCTCGCATGAGGAGCGTGGATTGAAATATGTCGCTCCACTCGTCGAAGCGTGACCACTGACGTCGCTCCTCGCATGAGGAGCGTGGATTGAAATTCGATGACGTCCGCGCCGATCGCGTCGATATCATGTCGCTCCTCGCATGAGGAGCGTGGATTGAAATATTTGAAGAACGCCATTGCTCTACATCTTCCCTACGTCGCTCCTCGCATGAGGAGCGTGGATTGAAATACGAATGACTACGACAACAAGCTGCTTCTCATCGCGTCGCTCCTCGCATGAGGAGCGTGGATTGAAATATATCATCTTTGCTCTCAAGTTGTAGCTTCCCGGTCGCTCCTCGCATGAGGAGCGTGGATTGAAATCCACTCAGCATACGGTGATAATGTCCCACCCTTGTCGCTCCTCGCATGAGGAGCGTGGATTGAAATTATGTAAACCTAAGTCTGCTCGATGGGACTTGCAGTCGCTCCTCGCATGAGGAGCGTGGATTGAAATAAATCCGTGGACAGAGTCACCGACCGTCATCGTCACGTCGCTCCTCGCATGAGGAGCGTGGATTGAAATCTAGGGGATAAGCCCATCTTCCAGCTTACCTACCAGTCGCTCCTCGCATGAGGAGCGTGGATTGAAATTCTTGCACGTACTGGCGGAATGCATCGCCATAGGTCGCTCCTCGCATGAGGAGCGTGGATTGAAATTAAGGGCTCGACGAATGATGAGCTTAGGAGCAAAGGTCGCTCCTCGCATGAGGAGCGTGGATTGAAATGACACGGCTGACGACAACCTCGAAAACAACAAGGGTCGCTCCTCGCATGAGGAGCGTGGATTGAAATGCTCGATCGCACGGCCGGACGAGCTTGACGGGATAGTCGCTCCTCGCATGAGGAGCGTGGATTGAAATCGTATGGCAACGCTGCACGTCGTCGGGGATTCCCCGGTCGCTCCTCGCATGAGGAGCGTGGATTGAAATTTGCGAGCAACCTGCGACTGCGTAAGCAGGCGCTGGTCGTTCCTCGCATGAGGAGCGTGGATTGAAATCTCGAGCTTGGCAAACGCCATGTCGAACTCGTGTCGCTCCTCGCATGAGGAGCGTGGATTGAAATAATGCAGCACCTCAGCAGACGGCGACGACGCCCGCGTCGCTCCTCGCATGAGGAGCGTGGATTGAAATTTGCACATCGAGGTGAGCTTTTAGAGCAGGCAGCCGTCGCTCCTCGCATGAGGAGCGTGGATTGAAATATGCGCCCGGCGGCCGAGGCGGGAAAGCCAAAGATGTCGCTCCTCGCATGAGGAGCGTGGATTGAAATTCTGCGGATTAAGTGAGGTGATTATTATGAAAATCGTCGCTCCTCGCATGAGGAGCGTGGATTGAAATGACTTTGATGACGGGACGCGCCCGCGCCGTGGCAGTCGCTCCTCGCATGAGGAGCGTGGATTGAAATAATCAGGTGCTTTTCCCAGATTTTCGCGCCCTCGTCGCTCCTCGCATGAGGAGCGTGGATTGAAATATTGTCGGGACAAGACGTTCTGCTTGCATCGCCGTCGCTCCTCGCATGAGGAGCGTGGATTGAAATTTTACGCTTCCCGCGCGCTCTTTGCGAACTCTCGTCGCTCCTCGCATGAGGAGCGTGGATTGAAATACGGCAATGTTGCACGATTGTCGCGCAAGTCTGGTCGCTCCTCGCATGAGGAGCGTGGATTGAAATCCCCTCCTCATCGCATTGATTCTGCTGGCACGGCAGGTCGCTCCTCGCATGAGGAGCGTGGATTGAAATTACAAGACGGTCGTAAAGATACATTGCTGCCTTGGTCGCTCCTCGCATGAGGAGCGTGGATTGAAATTTGATCTGCCGCCCGTCAACCTTCTGGCCTTTGCGTCGCTCCTCGCATGAGGAGCGTGGATTGAAATTGGCTCGCCGATCACAAGATCAAGAAGGTCTAGTCGCTCCTCGCATGAGGAGCGTGGATTGAAATGAAATTCGTGGGCGGGTGCGCTCGACACCTTGTCGCTCCTCGCATGAGGAGCGTGGATTGAAATTTAGCAGGATTGCCGAAATGATCGGCTATAAATCGTCGCTCCTCGCATGAGGAGCGTGGATTGAAATGAAGAGTGGAGCGACATGAAGGTCAGCAAATGGGATGGTCGCTCCTCGCATGAGGAGCGTGGATTGAAATCTGCAGGCCTATTGGCAGGCGATGGACTGAGTCTTAAGAGCATTGAAAAAGGCTGCAGCCGGGATGATGTTGCATCCTGGCCGCAGCCTTTTTATGCGTTATTTTAAAGTTGATTGGATTTACGGTTTATTTTTTGTTGCCGTCTGCCTTTGCTGATGTGTCTTTTTCATCGGCGGTCGGTTGTTCTTCGCGCGTCACGAGGATCTTGTCGATGCGGGCGCGGTCCATGTCGACGACTTCAAAGGTGAAGCCGTTCCACTCGCATTTTTCGGCGACTTTCGGGATGTAGCCGAAGTAGGAGGTCAAAAAGCCGCCCATCGTCTGGTAGTGGTCGTGGTCTTCGTCGGGAAGTTCGGCGATGTCGAAGCGCTCTTTGAAGTCATCGATGGAGCAGAGGCCGTCGACGTACCATGAGTGCTCATCGCGCGGCGTGAACTGGATGGGGTCGGGCTCGACATTTGACATGGAGTCGCCAATGATCTCCTGCAGGATGTCGTTCATGGTGATGAAGCCGATGACGCCGCCGTATTCGTCGAGGACCATGGCTTCGTGGATGCCCGTGTCGCGGAATTTCGCGAGGACGCGGAAGGTCTCCATCGAGCGCGGCACGAACATGGGCTTGCGGATGTACTGCGCGAGGTCAAGCGATTTGCGCTCGAGCGAGGCATTCAAGAGGTCCTTGGCGTAGAGTACGCCGCAGAAATCGTCGAGGTTCTCGCGGCCAACGGGGAAGACATTCTGCGGATGCTCGCGGATGATGCGCAGGTTGTGGCGCAGGGAATCTGTCAGATCGAGCCAGAGCATCTGCGTGCGCGGCGTCATCAGGGAGTAGGCCGTCTGGTCGCTCATGTGGAAGATGCGGTCGACCATGGCCTGCTCGGACTTCTCGAAGGTGCCGTCTTCTGTGCCTTGTTCGATGAGGTCCTTGACCTCGTCCTCTGTAACGGTGTCCTCGATGTTCGGGTTGATGCCGAGCAGCAGCAGGACGCCGCTCGCGGAGCTGGACAGGAAGCGGATGAACGGCCGTGCGAGATGCGTGAGTCTTGCGACGATGCGGTGATACTTCATGAGTATGCGCTCAGGATTCTGTGCGGCTTTCTTCTTCGGCAGGAATTCGCTGAAGAGCAGGGCGATGTACGTCACGACGACGATGCTCAGAATCATCGCGATGAGCGTGGCATGCGGCAGGAACGAGATGAAGGTGGCGAGGTACGGCGCAATGAACGCACCCGTACAGATTCCCATTAGGATACCCGTCAGCGTGATGCCGACCTGGACGAGGGAAAGCGGCGCTTCTGCGTTCTCGAGCAAACCGAGTGCCGCCTCTGCGTCGCGGTTGCCATCTTCAGCGAGCTTCTCGAGGCGGCCGCGGTGGCTTTCCGTCAGCGCCGTCTCAATCAGGGAGAAGAAGGCATTGGCAAACAGCAGTAACAAGAGTAAGACGAGCAGTAGGCCCGCGTCAGTATTGTCCAAAAATGATACACATCCTTTTATCTGCATGAAATATAGTGTAAACTGTGTTCTTTATAATATAGCATAACTATGGTGCTTTGTCACATCTGGCGGAGCAGGAGCAGAAGACTCAGTCATCATACCAAGGGCCATTGCCGATGATGATGCCACCGTGCAGCGTCACAGGCGTGGAGCTGCCGACTTTTGTCGGCATGCGCGTCGTGATCTTGTAAGGCGTATCGACGAGCCAGGCCGTGACGAGCACACCGTCGTCCTTGATCTTGCGGTAAGCCTTGCGGTCGAGCTCTGCTGTGTAGACTTCACTCTTGTGGGCGGCGACGGTGGAGCTCGTCACGGCTTGCGTGAAGGCCATGCCGTCCGACCACTTGTAGAGTGTCTTGCCGTTCTTGTCGAGGATGGCGAAGTCGTAGACCTGGCCGTCGCGATGCGCGATGGAATAGTCGCTGTCACCGTCATTCGTGACTTTGAGCTCCATGACGAGGCGGCCGTGCTTTTCCTCGACCGTCAGCTCCTCGACAATCTTATCGAAGCTGAAGGCGGCATATGACGGCACAATCTCGCTGCTGTGCGAGCCCGAGGTCGGGAACGAGACGCCGATGCCTGTGCCAAAGGATGCCGAAGCCACCGGTATGGAGGAAAAGGAGATGGCGCCGACTGCAAGGGCGAGCGCGGGGATGAGGGTATATTTCTTCATGATGATCACTCCTGATTCTGTCGTTTTAAATCTGGTATCATTAGTTCTATTGTACCATGATATGCTATAATGGATATGAGATTTTTTGTTCGGAGGAATCGAAACACATGGATAAAGAAACAAGAAATGACCTGCCGGGAATCCAGTGGTTCCCTGGCCGTATCAAGAAATGAGTGAGAGAATCCTTGTACGGCAAGGGATTCGGGCAGGTCTTGCCCACCATTCCTGCCCTCTTGCCCACCAATGGTCGCGGGCGGGGCGTTTGGTGGGCAGTTGCCCACCGGTCCTTACAGGATGTGTTTCAGTTTCTTTGTGATCATCTGTACCGGCCTCTCCTGCATCTCGAGGCGGCTGTCGACATAGGTCATGGTGCTCTTGGCATCGCTGTGGCCAGCGCGTGTCATGATCTCTGTCAGGGATGCATGAGACTCGCCGAGCATCGTCAGGTTGGTGTGTCGCAGGCAGTGGAAGTCGAAGTCGCGGATGCCCATCTCGCGGATGCGCTTGCACTGGTAGGAGAGCGAGCAAGGCTTGATGTACTTGCCATTGGGCTGCGTGCAGATGAGGTCGAGGCGAGGGCCGGGTGCCGGGTAGCACTTCTCGAGGGAGACGATCTTCTGGATCGGGCGGCCCTGGTAGTCCTTGGCGGGGAGGATGTAGTTGTAGTTGTAGTCCTCTCCGTAGGCCAGCTCGTTGGCCCGCTGCTGCTGACGCCAGCGCCGCAGCAGCGGCAGGACGATCTCGCTGTCGAAGGCCAGCGTGCGATGGCTGCTCTCCGTCTTGAGGTCGCAGAGATAGTGTAGGCTGTGATGGCCGCGCATTGAGAGGCGCTGGATCTGCAGCCGGATATGCAGCTCTCGTGCATCGAGGTCACAGTCAGCCCAGGAGAGGCCGAGCGTCTCGCCGATGCGCGTGCCGAAGTAGAGCCCCAGAGCGAGCGGCATGTGGTACGTGTTGCCGAACGGGAAGTGATCGAAGAGCTGTACGAGCTCGTCGTTCTCGATGCGGCGGCGCGGGCGGCGACGGCTGAGCTCCGCGAAGTTCTTGCCGGGGACCTTGATGAGCTGTGCCGGATTGGCTTTCAAGAGCTCCATCGGCCAGATGGCATAGTCGAGGGCCACCTTGATGTTGCTGAGCATGCGGTCGACCGTCTCATACGAGTAGCCGTTCTGACGCTTCTGCCGGACAAAGCCGTCGATGATCTGCGGGGAGAGCGAGGTCAGGCGGTAGCTGCCGAGCGCAGGCTTGAGGTGCAGCCGGATGTTCTTCTCGCGCAGCTCCAGCGTGTTGTTGCGGGAGATCGGAAGAGCGTCGTGTAGGGAAAGA
>ERZ809074.4937-NODE-4937-length-10471-cov-7.903514_pt1 | contig 10471 bp, 6 predicted proteins | sample MGYA00520795_ERZ809074 | MGnify/ENA primary metagenome ERZ809074 (study PRJEB31570, sample SAMEA3212989) | Homo sapiens | biome: human-gut; feature: human gut; material: fecal | place: Sweden | collected 2011 ...
CTTGTTGGAAACCGCAATTCTGGCAGTTATTCTCCACACGCACGCCGGGCTGGAAGTTCAGACCGTCGGCCAAGGAAGTGGCGTGCGTAGTCTCGAACACCTTGGAGTCGAGTACATTTACCAAAGAAGGAGCCAGACGGCGGGTCGTCTCGTTACGGTTTGCCGATACGACGACACCGTCCAAGGAGACAGCGTCTTCCTCGGCATTGAAATTGATCTCCAATGTCTTCCCTTTCTTAAGGGTCACCGTCTTCTCCTCGGTTTTATATCCGATAGACTTCATGACCAAGGTGTATTTTCCCTCGGGAAGATTCTTCATATAGTAATGACCGGTAGCGTCGGTGGTCGTACCGATCGTCGTACCGTGGAGGTAGACATTGATAAAAGAGAGATGCTCTCCTGTTTTCTTATCGAGGATATGGCCTACGATATTAGCGTCGGAAGGATTCAGGGAGGTATGATCGTCTCCCTCTGCCCACGCTGATGTAAAGACACAGCACAGGCATAGTATAAGTGTAATGAACTTATTCATTGCTTGATTAATAGTTGTTTGAATATTAATGATTACGAATTGCCGAGGAGACGGGTATGCCCCGTCTCTACAAACGGATATTGATTTCTGGATATGTAATCAAACAACTGGGGGAGCCCGCAGGTATCGCAGTCCCTCAACGGAAGTGACATGATCCGGATAGACCGGAGACTCAGAGAGATTAGATATTTTTAAAGAATAGAATTGTAAACGTAACAGGTGAATCGCCCCGTCCATCACGTGAATAGATGAGAGCATATGAAACAACTGTATCTCCGCCAAAGAGGTATGATGATGGCAAGTACCGTCCGCCGTCTTCTTGAAAGGGTGCGCATGCACGATGGTCGTACCATGCTCCACATGGACGTGCGTAAAAAGCGAGACACTGCTATAATACGCAATAAAAAGTACCGGCAGCAACCACTTTATATATTTAACCATCGTTTCCCTCACCCTGTATCATCGTTATTTCGTGGGCAAAGATACTACAATTTTTTTAATTGCTTTGTTTTATATATTTTTGCGCTTCTAAAGCAAAAAAGAAACTCTTATGAATTGGTTACTTGAGACGCTTACAGAACCCTCGATGATACAGGCCGTGGCCGTCATTTCTATCGTGGCGGCGGTTGGTGTGTATTTAGGGCGGCTAAAGATATTCGGCATTTCATTAGGCATCACTTTTGTATTCTTCGCCGGTATTATGGCAGGGCATCTGGGCATTACCGTAAATAAGGACATGCTGAACTTCGCTCAGAACTTCGGGCTTATCGTTTTCGTATATACCTTGGGATTGCAGGTAGGTCCCGGTTTCTTCTCTTCCCTAAAAAAAGGCGGGGTGGAAATGAATACGATGGGATTAGGGGTGATCGCTTTAGGACTGATTTTGACGTTGGTGTTTCATTGGATAACAGGAATTTCCGTCCCCGTTATGGTAGGGTTGCTATCCGGTGCCGTAACGAATACCCCGGCCCTAGGTGCCGCCCAGCAAGCGCTCTTACAAATGGATCCGGAAAATACGAGGAACGTAACGGATATGGCTCTGGCCTGTGCCGTAGCTTATCCATTAGGTGTCGTAGGCGTAATTCTCGCTATTATCATCTTGAGGTCCTTATTCGCTAAAAAGACACAGAACACGCATAAGGAGCAAGACACGACAACAAACGTAGCGGAATTTCAGGTATTAAACCCCTCTATTTACAATAAGAGCATCCAGCAAGTCATGAAATTGACAGAGAAACATTTCGTGATCTCCCGCCTCTGGAGGAACGGAAAGGTGACGATCCCTACCTCTGAAACCATCTTAAAGGAAAAAGACCATTTGCTTATCATATCCGTAAAGGCGGATGTCGAATCCATCAAGGTACTTTTCGGAGAACAAGAGACTACGGACTGGAATAAGGAAGATATTGACTGGAACGCTATCGACAGCCAATTGATCTCCCGCCGTATCGTCGTAACCCGCAACCGGGTAAACGGGGTAAAGCTAGGCTCGCTCCGGCTCCGCAACCTATACGGGATCAACATCACCCGGGTAAACCGTGCGGGTATCGATCTGGTGGCCTCCCGTGACCTCCGTCTACAGATTGGGGATAAACTAACGATCGTAGGCGAGGCCAATTCCGTGAATAACGTGGGTAAGATATTGGGAGACGAGCTGAAACGGCTGGATAACCCGAACCTGCTTGCCATATTCGTAGGACTTACGCTGGGCGTATTAATCGGGGCGATCCCAATCGCCATACCGGGAATGAGTACCCCCATCAAGCTGGGTATCGCCGGAGGACCGATCATCGTTGGAATCTTGATGGGTGCGTTCGGCCCCCGTTTCCACCTAACGACTTATACCACCCAGAGCGCAAACCTGATGATGCGGCAGTTCGGTATAGTGATCTATCTGGCGGGACTGGGAATCGACTCCGGAGCTCATTTCTTCGAGACCGTCTTCCGTGCCGAGGGATTGTTATGGATCGGTCTCGGTTTCCTATTGACGATCGTACCGGTCTTGATCGTCGGGTTCATCGCCTCGCAATTCTTCAAGTTAGATTACGCCCACAACATAGGTATGCTATGCGGAAGCATGGCCAATCCGATGGCCTTGAGTTATGCCAATACGACCGTCGAGGGTGACGAGCCTTCCGTATCTTACGCTACGGTTTACCCGTTATCCATGTTCATCCGGGTGATTTCTGCCCAATTATTGATCATGTTATTCACTTGACCGCTTAAAAAGTCTAACATTCGACCTGTTTTTTGTTTCACTTACCTTATCTTTGCAAGACATTTGAAACAATACTTTGATGAATGAATGAAACTATACTCAATGGGCTACTAAACTTGTTCGCTATATTTGCGTCCTTGGCAAAAATAGAAAGTGATCAAGCACGTCAAGCTGTCAATTCTTACTTAACCAGTCACTTTGGTATCCGCTCCCATAAAGAATATATGGAGCTATTTGAAGAGATACAAAGTGTTTACGATGACCCGGAGTTCGACATCGATAGAGAAAGCGTTATTATTAACGTATGCAACCAGCTCAAGCCCAAATTGATCGCAGAAGACCAACTATTGCTTCTTCTCCGTTTCATGGAGTTCGCCCATGGCAACAATGAAGGATTGAACGAGAACTTAGCCATTTTCCATAAGATCGCTACGATATTCAATATCGATACGGATACCTTCGACAACCTATACGCCTTTGTAGTCGGTAAAAAATCCCCCTCCATACTTACGATCAACGCTGATGATAGCGATAAAGACGTCAACCATATCTACAGAAGGGGGTTGGAGGGCGAGATACGGGTGTTGAGACTGACCCGGTTCGACCGAATGGTCTTTATCTACCAAGGCAGCGGACGGGTATTCATGAACGATATCCCGCTTACTTCCGGTATCTTCTATGGCTGGCAACGCAGCAGCGTAATCAAAAGCCCACTATTCTTGCCGGTTTATTATAGTGATGTCCTCGATGTATTCAATCAGAATGAGCATAAGGAACGTATTTTATTAACCGGGAGGGATATCGAGTTCAGCTTCAAGAATAGCGAGAACGGTATGCACAATTTCTCTTTCAACCTTGAATCTGGCCAGTTGGTAGCCATCATGGGAGGAAGCGGCGTTGGTAAGTCGACCTTGTTAAGCATCTTAAATGGGAATATTATCCCCGGAGAGGGAAATGTATGCCTGAACGGACATCCGCTGAGTGATCCGGAATGCAAGCAATTGATCGGTTTCGTGCCTCAGGATGACTTGCTGATCGAGGAGCTGACCGTATTCCAAAATCTATGGTATACCGCCCGCCTTTGTTTCGCCAACCTGACCAAAAAGGAGATCGAGGATCGTGTCAATACGATACTGGAGGATTTGGATCTGAGCAAGATCCGGGATTTGGCCGTCGGGTCTCCAATCCGGAAAACGATCAGCGGAGGGCAACGTAAACGTTTAAATATAGCACTGGAACTTATCCGTGAGCCGGCGATCCTTTATTTGGATGAGCCTACCTCCGGCCTCTCGTCCACCGATTCCGAAAAGGTCATCATGCTGTTAAAGGAACAAACACACCGGGGACGGCTCGTGGTTGTCAATATCCACCAACCTTCGTCCGAGATCTATAAACTGTTCGACCGCCTATGGTTATTAGATACCGGCGGTTACCCGATTTACGACGGTAACCCGATCGAGGCGATCACCTATTTCAAACGGATCGCCAATTATACAGATCAAGACATCAGTGTTTGCGGCACCTGCGGAAATATCAATCCGGAACTAATCCTAACCATTATCGACGCAAAAAAGATAGACGATAGCGGAAACCAGACAAACATCCGGAAGATAACTTCAAAAGAATGGCATGAGTTATATGTAGCTTCCCGCCCGAAGTTCCAAGAGGTTAAGCCTACCCCCCTGCCCCCGAATCATCAGCAGAAGCCCTCGATCTGGAAGCAATTCTGTATCTTCTTGGAAAGAAACATAAAGACCAAGCTGACCAATAAGCAGTACTTGTGCATCGCCTTACTGGAGACTCCTTTATTGGCGGTGATCGTGGCCCTGCTCACCCGCTTCGTACCCGATGACGGGTATTCTTTGCTGGCGAACAAAAATCTGGTATCCTACATTTTCATGGCGGTGATTGTCGCTACTTTCACGGGATTAAGTATCAGCGCCGAAGAGATCATCAAGGACCGGACGCTCCTAAAGCGAGAACGATTCTTGCGATTGAGCCGAGGCAGTTATCTCTCGTCAAAGATGTTCTACCTGCTTTGTATCTCAGCGATCCAAAGTTTGCTATTCATAGTGGTAGGAAATTTATTGATAGGCATTGGAAGCGAGATGTTCCTTACTTGGTGGATCACGCTATGGGTAACCTCATTTCTCGCCAACCTGACAGGTTTGGTACTATCGCAATCCCTAAACTCGATCGTAGCGATCTATATAACGATACCGCTGCTTTTAATCCCGCAGATCTTACTTTGCGGCTTAGTTGTCAAGTTCGACGATTTGAGCAGAAGCGCATCCAGCCGGAACATAGTGCCCCTTATCGGTGAGGTTATTCCCTCACGTTGGGCATTCGAGGCGTTGGTTACGGAACAATTCCGGAACAACAGCTACAACCGCCTATTTTTCACGGTCGAGAAAGAAAAGTTCCTAGCGCAATATTACCGGAATGTCCATGCTGACGAGGTGCGCAGCCTCATAAACAGCCTCAACCTGATCCCGGAGAAACGAGAAAAGAACACCCGGACGATCCACAACGAACTGGCCGTACTATCCCGTGCCGCCCGTATCGCCCCCTATACGTCCAAAGAGAGTTACGAGAGCTATATGGATAAAGTAGAAAAAGCCCTGCATACCCGTAGCGATAATTTCACGGCGTTATTAGAGAAAAAACGGAAAGAGGTCATTCAAGAACACGGCTCCGAATGGTTGAACACCTTGAAAAAGGAACATCATAACTCAGCCATCGAGGAGCTGGTACTCAACTCAACCAGTACCCAATTCTATAAGGAGGCTCACAACCGGATCTATCCTAAAATCGGGCAGATTTATCTGGAACCGGACAATAATTGGGGACGTGCGCCTTTCTATAGTCATGAGAAAAAATTCGCCGGTTATACATTTTCTACTTTTACATTTAATTTATTAATGTTAGGAATCTTTGCTTTATTGGTAATTATATCTATCTTCGCAGAGTTTCCCGGCAAGTATTTAAACAAAGGGAGCGATTAATGACAAAATATATAATCTAAAAATAAAGAATAACATGAAAAAGAGTTTTGTTAGCCTGCTAACCATAGCAGCGATTACATTTGGAATGGTATCTTGCAACAGCAGTAAAAAACAAGACGCCGCTGAGCAAAAAGTAGAGGAAGAAGCAGCTATCGCAGGAGAAGTATCTAAAGGTCTGCTTACTGCCGAGTTGAAAGACGAGGTTACTCGTTTCTTGAAAGATATGCCGGATTCGGAGTTGCCTTACAAAGTATCTACCGGCGAGGTTACGATCTCTGTCGCTAATACTGATTTTATGTTGCCGGTCAGCAAGGTTTCCGAATTGAACACACAAGCCCAGAAAGCACGTGCTTGCGGTATCTACTTCGCAGACTTGAACGTATTGAAGGCTATGAAAAAGCCGACTACAGATATCGAGAACGTATTGGTTAAATTGACTACGGATCTGGACATTCCATTCGCTATCGACATCATGAAAGAGTCCGCTCCCGCTAACGCCAGCAAAGAGGAGTTAAGCAAATTCATGAAAAACCAAGAAAACAAATTGATCGACGCTATGATGGAAAATGATAAGGCTGACGTTGAGCTTGAGTTGTTAGGGGGCATGGCTGTAGAATATGCCATTGTATACGCAAATCCGGGCTTGGTTGTTAAAGGCGACGCTATTTCCGCCGGTTTGAGCGAGAATATGGAAAAACGTATCAGTATCATCCAGCAGATCACAGCCGACTTAGCTAAATATTATCCTGACTTGGAGCAATTAGGAACTACAATCGCTCCGTTAAGCGGAATGGTAGCAACCATAAATACGGCTCGTGAGTCAAAAGCTAAGATTGAGGAAATGCGTGCGAATCTATTAAAGTAATATAAACCTCATATCATAAAAAGTGTATGGTGATAACATCATACACTTTTTTATATCCCTTCGGATATCACTGCAACAGGCCTTACAGTAGTACTGCAACAGGCCTAGCAGTAGTACTGCAACCCTTATGCAGTAATGCTGCAGCACCTATGCAGTATCCTATATCTTATGAGTTTTGATAAGTACCTTATCCCCATTTTCCAGAGTAGTAGCGAAAAGATAGATAGTTCCTCCATCCGCAATTTTAGTTCGCTTACGTAACTCATCCACCGAGAGGGGGAAATTACGGACTGTGATATTCGCTTGGGGAATCTGCCTCGACAAGGTCTTACATTGTTTATTCGTAAAGGGGATCACTTCGTCTACCACAAAAGAACGTCCCGGAAAACTAGGGACAACCTCATCCGACGTATATAAATGACTGTTGACATGCAATTTATTCAATCCAAAGCGAGTGGCGACCGCTTTAAACGCACCCGCCTTCAAGATGGAAGCGTTCGGTTCGTATAAATAACGCTTGACTTCTCCACGGATGGAAGCGACAGCTTCCCGTTCTTCCACCAATGAGAACACAAACAATTCCGGCTCTTCCTCCGAAGTGAAATTCACGCAACAGATTTGAGGACTCCCGCCTTTCGAGCCTCGCTCCAACACAAACAAAAGCTCCTTACATTCATTTTTCACCGAAAGCACCTGTATGGCTGTCACATCCGGAAGCAAATCCAACGTCATATGAATATCCGCCATCGGAGATAATTTAGCGATCACCTTAGGGGCATGACCAAACAAGACAGGAACCAACTTTGTCAAATCCGGCTCGCAATCCTGCAGCGCAAAAACCCGCTTATTCCCCTCTCCCCTACGAGCCGGATCGATATAAAACACATCTATTCCATCGATCTTATCTATCAACTCCGTAGAATCGCCATTCAATACCGTTACGTTACCAACGTCTAGCACCTTGAAATTATGGATAGCCGCCTCGCAATAAGCGGGAAAGCGTTCGATATAAGTAACCTGCCGTACTTTCCGGGAGAAGAAATAGCTATCGATCCCCAATCCACCAGTCAAATCACATACATGTGCCTGTGGATCTACCAACCTCTGTTTGTACAAGGCAGTCTGTTCCGAGGAACATTGCTCCGCCGCTATCTTCGCCGGAAAAACCAGTCGATCGTTTTGATACCATGAAGGTAGTTTATCCTTGATCTGCCGCCGAGATTTTAATTGATCCACCACGAAAGGGATATCGATCCCCGGATAACGAGAGGCGGAAAGCAACAGACGATTCAAATCATCCGACGCATGTTCCTTGATAAATCGTGAAAGTTCCTCTATTTGTTCCATGCTTTGTCAACCTATACGTTCTTTAGGCAAAGTTAGCATAAAACGGCTACCTTTACCATATTCCGACTTCAATTGTATCTCACCGCCGAAACGCTGCGCTATCACTTGGCAAATCGCCAGTCCGAGTCCGGTGCCTTGCGCAAACTCATCCAATTTGCAAAAACGATCAAAAACTTGCTTCTGTTTCTCCTCAGGGATACCGATACCAGTGTCTTCTACATAGATATGAAGGCAGTCGCCTTTCGTACAGAAATAGTATCCCACTTCTATATAGCCCGAAGTCGTGAACTTGATGGCATTATTGATAAAATTAGACAATACTTGTTTCAGCCGATAAGGATCTACCGCCACAACCACCGGGATCTCGGGGACACGCATGCGTAGCTCTACCCCCTCGGGCATCATCAACTGGAAAGTACAATAGATTTCATTGATCAAGACATTCAAATCATGGCGATCGAAAACAAAACTCATCTTTCCAGATTCCATACGGGAAAGATCTAAAATATCATTGATCAGTTTCAATAGTAAGTCGGAGTTCGTATTAATCAACTTCACGAACTGCTCACGCTCTTCCGGCTCCAAGACCTCTTCCGAGTTCATTAAATTCGAGAAACCGACAATCGCATTCAGCGGCGTACGGATCTCATGGCTCATATTCGCCAAGAAAGCCGACTTCATCCGATCCGACTCCTCGGCTTTTTCCCTCGCAGAGATCAATACCTCCTCCGTATCCTTGATATTTTGGATATTCAAACATAAGCCATTGATTACATACCCATCATTCGCATCCTCTAAGCTTCCGTAACGAAATTCCCACCATTGGTAACCTTTCCCGTTAAAATCGCAACGATATTGAAGGATATGATGAGAGATCGTACCCGTACAAATGAAATCAATCAAGGAGCGCAAACTCTGCCTATCGTCCGGATGAGTCATCTCGTACAGCTCATCCAAAGGAATTTCCCGGGGAGAAATATTCACATAGCTAAAGAACTCGTTGTCAAACCGGAAGGTACCAGACTGTAATTTCCAAGCGAATATATTCCCCCCTTCCAACGCTAAAGAAAGATGCTCCTTCTCTTGCTTTAAATTAGCGAGCACCGCTTTCCTTCGTCTTGCTTCCCGCCAATAGAGATAAAACAAATAACCGATCAATGCCAGCAATAAGATCACGCCCAAGGAAGAGGCGATAAAAACCCCAATCTTATACCGTTCAGAAATAGGCATATTGATGATGTGAACATTAGTAGGGACCTCCTCCTTTGAGATACCTAAACGTTGCATCTCCCCCCAATCATACAGATACTCTTTAGGACTCTCTACGATCGGAACGGAAGAGACAGGCGTACCGGAAAGAATTTTAGCCGCCAACCGAGCCTGTTCCGCCGCTTGTATGCGATTCGAGCAAAAATAGCCTCCCAGAACTTCCACGTTTATATTAAAGATTTCCCGCACCGCCGTAAATGAAGGAGTCACGAACATCTTAGACAAACCTGCGGATGTATAGTCATAACGGATATTGAAAAATACGCAATAAGGATAGGTACCATTAATATTACTCAATAAAAACTCCCCATTGGCTTTACGAAAAGGCATGAAATGAATTACATTTTTCGAAGGACGTATCGCCTTCATTCTCATCTCGGTTCTAAACGTCATGGAATCTACCTTAAAGTCCGGGTCATTTAATTGGAAAGCCAATTGATTATAATTCAATACATATCGGCTCGTATCGACCGCTTTTATCAACTCCCGGAAAGCCAACTGCCCTAAGGAGGTCTTATCATAATTGATATAAATGCGAGACTTTCCCATTTGCTGATCGATCAAACGAAGGTTTTCCTTATAATCAATCTTGTCCCAACTACCTGTTACGTTCGGATATTTTTCCAGCAAATCCCAATTAGGGAAATTGACGCCAGAGAAAACAACCGGAACTTTCTTTACAAAAGGATGGCCGCATTTCATCAACGTATAGGTAGCCTGATCATCATTCACCAATATGAGGTCGGGCTTCCAAAGACGTATCGTATCGATAAAGTTATACATCCGTTCCTCTTCCTCCTCAGCCATATAGCACTCACAGTCGAGATAAAACGTGCGGATGTCCGCATTCACCCGGTTTTTTCTCAGTTCTTTCCGGATATCCGAGTTTAATTCCAGATAGTTCTTGTCATCCCACCGAAAAGATTGGATCACAAGCACACGGCTCCGCTTCGCCTCGGGTTTGCACCCCAACGCCAATAAGAGCAGAATAAAAACACCCCCGGCATAATTTAAAAATCTCATGTCCAAACTTTAAACAGTAAATGTGACAAAAGTACGACTATTTTCAGTATTCACATTCATTAGCTGTATCTTTCTTTCCTTTCATCCCTTCTAAAATGAATAAATAAATCTTTTATAGGGATTGTCAAGGAAAAGCCGTATATTTGTCCATTGGTTGAAAACCTTGTAAACTGTATATTAACAAGATTAATTCTATTAGTAAATGGGAAGAG
>ERZ809074.4954-NODE-4954-length-10447-cov-6.539069_pt1 | contig 10447 bp, 9 predicted proteins | sample MGYA00520795_ERZ809074 | MGnify/ENA primary metagenome ERZ809074 (study PRJEB31570, sample SAMEA3212989) | Homo sapiens | biome: human-gut; feature: human gut; material: fecal | place: Sweden | collected 2011 ...
GATAAAAAACGATTTATATTAAAAGCAAGCGTGTTTTCCGAGCTTGGTATATTGATTTCATTTTTTCTGTTTTCACTCATATGGACGGTGATGTGCTTATGCGTATCTAATTTTGATAATATTTTCAAGAAAATTGCGGACAGTATTTTGTTTGGCTTTCTCGGAAATCTGACGATAACTGGTTCAGGACATTACAGCGGAATAATCGTTGCATTTTTTGAAATTCTCACAGCCTACGCATTTATATATCTGTTTAATCAGACCGTTGTGTATAAAAATCTGAATGTTCCCGAAAAACAGAAAAGCAAATTACTTCACATTGTTTCATTGTGCAATGTACCGTATCTGTTGTTTATTCCGATTCTTAAAATTAGTTTTGTAAGCAACATTATGAACAATATTATCATCGGTATGATTTATTGACCGTACATAATATAATGAAATTTAAGCATAGAAAAAGCCATCGTTTTCGGTTCATCACGATTTTTTGTGGGATGGTGAACGGACAGACGAAATAGAAAGATAGCAAATCAAGGTAAAAAAGAAGTCATTATCACGGTAACAGTAGCCGATTCGTTTAGCGACCTTGATCTTGTATCTATTCTAATTAATAATATAGTTGCTTATTTAGATGACTTAAACAAAATGTACACAACATCGAAATATGATACGGCTATAAAATTTTTGAAATTTTGGTCAGTATTTATATTGTTTGCTATGTTTGCGTATGGCTATTCAAGCATTGGCAGATATGAATATATGACTTTTAGATAAAGAAAATATTAATAAGTATTGCTTTTTACAATGTCTATTGATACAATACAATCAGAATATGTATTTTCATTGCGTAAGAAGCGTATATACAAAAAAGACCGACTTCAAAATCAAATTTGAAATCGGTCTGTAAATTTTAAAAATATCCGAACGGAATTTATACTATTCGATTACATCTTCGGCTATAACAGCTTCCTGTCTTTTTGTAAGCTGAAGGTCTTCATGCAAAACAATGCAGTATGTAACAGTTGATATGAGTGCAAGAATAAGTACAACCGCAATAAGTCTTTTGATGTATTTGCCTGTCCTTATTTTCTTGACAACATAGGGAATCCCCGTTATTGTTCATTGCCCTTGTCCTCTTTTAAAATATTTAAAATGCTCTCTACACCGCTGTATGCATTATGAAAACTTTCCAAAAGGTTTTCATAATATGCCCGACCTTCGTCCTCGATATGATAATAAATTCGTGTGCGCTTTTTGCCGACAAGCTTTGAATATTCGCTGATTTTTCCTTCGTTAACAAGCTTGTAGGTGACTGCGTAAACGGTGTTCTGAGATATGGACAGGCATCCGTTTGATTTTTCTTTTATGAATTTTACAATTTCATACACATAACTGTCATGCTCACACAAAATGGCAAGAATCAGTATGTCCGTAATTCCGCTGAAAAAATAATTTTGTTTTCCCATAGATACCTCCCGATATACATTATACACACTTAATCACTAAAAATCAATCTAATACATTCAATAAGAATTTAATATGAGCAGTTATTACAGCAAAGCCTTTTGTTGCTGACATTGTGATTTTTTCGTCAATAGTATTCGGAAAAACCGAATTGACCAAAAAATTTCTTTGTGTATTAATCTCATCAGTCATGATATTACCATACGCATTGTTGATTTCGTTTGGATTCTTTTTGATATAGTCAAATATGAAAAGTAAAATAACAGATAGGATGTTTTAAATGAAAGCAAAGAAAATTTATTATTCAATTGTCGTAGGATTACAAAGCTTATTTATATTATTGCTGTTTGTGAACATTGGTTATTGCATAATTACTTCGGATTTAACTATGTTTCCTACAACTGCGTTGTATTTGAATTTTTATCCTTTTATGAATTTTTTTAAAACACATAATCCGTATGATTTGATTGTGTTTATATCTTTGTTGCTTTTGCTGTTTGCAATGCACTTTGCAACAATATATATTCTTTTAAAAAAGGTTAAAAGAATATATGCTTGGGTAGTTATAGTTAATGCTTATTTTTACGCTTTAACTATGTATAGCGACTCAGATTTAGTTTATGTCTTTCACGATATTGAATTTTCAATCTATATTTACAGTAATTTAGCAATGTTTTTATTGCTGTTGATTGCAGCTTTATTAAAACTCTACCGTAAGAGGGTTCATATTAATTCAAGCCTTGCAGATGATTATTTTCTGCCGAATGAAGAGGATAATAAGCCTGAGGATAAATGTGACGGAATAATTCAAGGAAGTATTTTAGCTCCGATTTTCCAGACAGCTTGCTTTTCATTTTCTTTGATTACAAAATATTTTGGTTCGCTTTTGGAGAGTTATTTATATGTGTTTTATACTGCATTTATAATTGCTTCAATCTTTATGTTTGTAATGTCTTATCGAGATTACAAAAAAGCAGTACAATCAAATGCTTTTTCGGAAGAACGAATTGCAAAAGTTGAAAAATACATAAAAATTCAGCCGATTACTTTTGCACTTTTTCTCGCATCGGCAGTTTTGATATTTGCATTTTGACAGTAACAAACTCTACAATAAAATAGGGTAGAACAACTGCTGTAAGGAGGCTCGAAAGAGCCTCTTTTTTAATGCTTGAACAGAATACAAATTTATTGTGATGATAAACAGCGTTACAGCTATGTAAAAATTTTTATACAGATATAATGCTGAAATAAAAAATATCGGAATAAGAATAAACCTCCTGCACAGAGTAAAATCTGTTGCAGGAGGTTTTGTTGTACGAAAAATTATATTGGCTTAATTATTGGCATATTTGTTGGAATCTATATGTAAAATCTACAGAACCTGAAAATATGCATTATTGATACTTTGTCGGGACAGGGCACACATCAGTTCTTGCTGTTTGCAATTGCCTGATCAATCAACTTTTGCAGCTTTTCAGACTGCTTTTCGGAGGTTATTGCACCGACAATCGGCTCTCCCACAATATTACCGTTTTTATCGACAACATAAGTTGTGGGGTAGGAGTACAATCCGGATGTGAATTCGCCGGCTTTACTTTTTGAATCAAACCAAATGTTTTTGTAGGTCACACCCTTTTTTGCCAGAATATTCTTTGCGTCAGAGATAGCAGTTTTGTCACCGTCAAGTGTAAATGAATTGATTCCGACTACTGCTCCGCCTTTTTTTGCAAGCTGTTTATTCAGAGCTTCCAGGTCGGCAAGTTCTTCCACGCAGGGATTGCAGGTAGTAAACCAGAAGTTTACTACGGTAACGGTATTTTTTGCAAAAAGCGTACTGCTCTTAACTTCGTTTCCGTCAAGATCCTTGCCGTCAAATGTCGGGAATTTCTTCAGATTATCCTTTTCGATGGGCTTACCGTTTTCCGCCGGAACGCTCATATCTCCATCAGACGGTTTTTCTCCGCATCCGGGAAATTTTTGTTCCAAAATCGTCAGTTTTCCTTCAATTTCCTTAATCTCTTCGGCGCCTTCATTAAGCAGCTTCAACTCATCTGCACTGAACTGATCCTTGATACCGTCAATCGTTTTCAGAAGAAAATCACCGTAGTTTCCGCCGTCCTCAATCTTCGCCATACCCTTATCGGCTGAAAGAAATACCTTTTCCCAAAGTTTGCTGTTTTCGGAAAGAATAGCATTTTCCTGTGCCATCAGTTTTTGATGCAGGTCGGCGGCCTCGTCTTTTGTTTTCGGATTCACAGCTGTCAGCATAGCCGTTTCGCTTTTCTTATTTGCAGTAGTATTCGTCGTATTGCCTTTGGCTGTGCCACAGGCGGCAAAGCTTAACAACATCATCAAGGCAGTCAGTAAGGTTAAAATTTTTGTTGTTTTCATGGTATTTACTCCTTTTCTGTTTCGATTTCTGTTTCAATTTTTTGTTTTGCTGTTTCCGCTTTTTCAGCGGGACAATCATTTTCTTTTCCTTTGCCAAAGCCGTAGCGAAAGCTGACCGCCTTGGTAGGACAGGCACGGATACACTTACCGCAGCGTATGCATTCGGTGTGGTCGGGAGTTTTGGTTACATCTACATCCATCTTGCATACTTTGGCACACTTTCCGCAGGAAATGCATTTGTGTTTGTCTACTTTCATTCCGAAAAGCGACACCTTGTTAAGCAATGCGTAAAATGCACCGAGAGGACACAGCCACTTGCAGAACGGTCTGTAGAAAAGTACACTCAGTACGATTACCGTAATCAATATGCCCAGCTTCCACGAAAAGAGCGTACCCAGTGCGGCGCGGATTCCCGAATCGACGGCGGAAAGAGGGATTGCCCCCTCGAGTACCCCTTGAGGACAAAGATACTTACAGAAAAAAGGATCTCCCATACCCACATCGTTTGTAATGAGCATTGGCAGCAAACCTACAGCAAAAAGCAAAACTGCATATTTTATGTATGTCAGCGGCTTCAGCTTTTTAGTGGAAAGCTTTTTTGTCGGTACCTTATGTAACAGTTCCTGAAGCCATCCGAACGGACACAAAAAACCGCAGATAAAACGCCCGAGCAGAACTCCTATCAATATGAGGAATCCTGTGATATAATATGAAAAACTGAATTTTGACGAACCCACCACAGCCTGAAACGAGCCGATTGGGCATGCACCCGATGCCGCAGGGCAGGAATAGCAATTCAGTCCCGGAACGCAAACAGCCTTTCCTTTGCCTTGATAAATTCTGCCCTTTAATAAATTCGGCAGATGAATATTACTCAGCAAAGTTGCTCCTGCTTGAATAAGCCATCGAAAGCGTGAGAGAAACTGCGATACACCGCCTCTTTTTTTCTTCGGTTCTTTGTTATCCAATTCCCACACACTCCAAACACAGCCGGATTGCCTTGCTTAGCACGGTTTCTGCCTCTCCACGCAGAGCTCCGTAACACAGCATCGTAATTCCGCAGATAATCAGTACGATCTGAAATACGGCTTTTTTCTTTCGAGTCAATTCGGTCACTCCTTTCTTTTGTGCTCTCATTGTAGCACATAGGATGTAAAATCCCTGTTAAGAACGAAAACTTAACAAAAACTTTATGTCTGAGCGATATAATGATATAATTAAATTATCAAAGAAATATGAAAACACAACAAGGAGAGTTTCTATGCGTATTTTAGTAATTGAAGACGAGCGTGCGCTGTGCGAGACAATTGTTCGCAGCCTTAAAAGATTGGCATACAGCGTTGATTTTTGCTATGACGGAAACAAAGCAAATGAGTTGCTCGGAATAGAAAAGTACGATCTTGTTTTACTTGATCTGAATTTACCCGGTGCAGACGGGATGACGGTACTGCAAACTCTGCGACAAACCGACAGAGATACCGGAGTGTTAATTCTTTCGGCACGCTGTGAGGTTGCCGACAAGGTGGAGGGGCTGGATGCCGGAGCAAACGATTACCTGACAAAGCCTTTTCATTTGGAGGAGCTTGAGGCAAGAATACGTAGTCTGACTCGCCGTCGGTTTACACAAAACAATGTTGTTTTGAACTGTGGAAAGGTTGCTTTTGACACCAAAGCCCGTGTTGCCGTTGCTGACGGTCAGGAGCTGTCACTTACCCGAAAAGAAATCGGAATACTTGAATATTTACTTCTTAATCAAGGTCGCCCCGTCAGTCAGGAAGAACTGCTCGACCATGTTTGGGATAACAGTGTTGACAATTTCAGCAATTCAATAAGAGTACATATTTCTGCATTACGAAAGAAACTGCGTGCGGCACTCGGCTATGACCCGATTCGCAATCGCATTGGTGAAGGATATGTTATGGAGGAAGAAAAAGTATGAAAAAGCTATCCTTGCAATGGCGCATAACTCTGATGACTGCACTTCTTATCGGAGCTACCTGCATTTTTATGAATGTTCTTATCGGCTATTCCGGCAGCCATTATATGGATTCCATAGGCTCTTATGTTACAGGTTACGGTGATACGGACAAAGGAGAACCTGACTTTTTCGATCCCGAACACGAAAAGCTTGATCGTGAATTGACTATCGTAATTAACGGAGCACAGGAATCCTTTATCGCTACCAATTGGTATATTACGGCGGCGGCAACATTGTTAGGCGGTGTGCTTGCGTATTTTTTAAGCGGGCATGCGCTGAAGCCTCTGCGTACTTTTACCGCTCGGGTTGAAAAGGTTCAACCTAACAATTTGACGGATATGAAGATAACCGAAGATGTTCCGCCTGAACTGAGACAGTTTGTCAAGTCGTTCAATCGGATGCTTGACCGTCTTGATGAGGGATTTACCGCTCAACGACAGTTCACGGGAAACGCCGCACATGAGTTGCGCACGCCGCTTTCGCTTATGCAGGCACAGCTTGAACTTTTTTCGGCAGAGCATCCCGAGGTATCGCCTGAAACGGCGGAGTTTCTCCGATTGTTGCGTGAGCAGACCGAACGAATGACGCAAATGACAAAAACCCTGTTGGAAATGAGCGAGCTTCGCACGGTATCGTGTGCTGACCGCATAGAGATAGGTCCTATGGTAGAAGAGATTTTCACTGACCTTGCGCCCCTTGCAGAGAAGAACAACGTTACACTTGAAAGCACGGGCGATGCTGTTATGACAGGCAGTGACACGCTGATTTACCGTTTGTTATACAATCTGACCGAAAACGCTATACGCTACAACCGTTTTGACGGTACAGTGAATATTACCGTAATGCACAAAGACAATCAGCTTGTTATTACGGTTGCGGATACCGGCTACGGCATCCCCGAACAATACAGAGAAAGTATTTTTCAGCCCTTCTTTCGTGTGGATAAATCCCGAAGCAGAGAATACGGCGGAGTTGGATTGGGACTTTCTTTGGTGTGGGAAATCGTTGCACTGCACAATGGTAAAGTTCGTGTGGAAGAAAGTTCGGAAAAGGGTACTGCTATAGCAGTAAAGTTTCCGACAGATGTGATAAAAATTTAATATTTTGCGATTTTTTCTTAATTAATTGTTGAAATTACCGTAGCTCTGTGCTATACTATAATTAATTAATCGATTAGTTATCAAAAGGAAGCGAACTTTATGAGAACAACAGAGGAACAGCACAACGAGCGTAAGAGGGAAATAATGGAAAAATGCTTTGAATGCTATGCTGAAAACGGACTGACCGGTACGGGCATCAAGGCTTTGGCGGCAGCGTGTGGCTGTACAACGGGAAATCTGTATTCCTATTTCAACAGTGTTGATGAACTGATTATTGAATCAACTGCATACTGTATGGAAAAGGTCGAGGATGATTTTATGGAAAAAGCTCCCACCGACCCGAAGGATGTTGTTCGATTTGTGAAAGAGGTTCCGTATTGGACCGCAAAGAAGCACGGCAAGAAATATCGGCTGATGTATCAGGTCTATACCCATCCGAAATATATTGAGCACGGCAAGAAATTTTTTGAGGGGGTAAATGAGCGCTATACCGAGTATGCCAAGCGGCTTGAGCCAAAAATCGGCATTCCGTACACGGTGATTACACCGCTCATTTTTATATTTGTCCGTGCCTGTGTACACTATGCTATGTTTGAGGATGAATATTATTTAAAAACCCAGATGGAGGTCTTAAAACAGGGTGTTGCCCTGTTTGCTGATAAATACCGTTCACAATATTTGAGAGGAGGCAATGACAAATGAAAAAACGAATATACTGTATTACTACCGCACTCTGTCTTGTGCTTTGTATCGTACTTTGCATTGCATTTGCTGCCGTATGCAGCAAAGCGGAAAATAGCAAAGCCGTGTTGCCGGAGGTGCGAAACAACGGCACAGCAATCCAATGGAGAGATACCGCCGAAGAGGAATGGCACGATCTTGTAGCTCTTAACACGCTCAGAGGTGCTGACGGAGAAAACGGCAAGGACGGCAAAGACGGTACTGACGGTAAAGATGGCATTGACGGTAAAAACGGTCTTGACGGCAAAAACGGTCTTAACGGCAAAGACGGTATTGACGGTAAAAACGGCGTTGACGGCAAAGACGGTACTGACGGAAAGAACGGTCTTGACGGCAAAGACGGTATTGACGGCAAAAACGGTCTTAACGGCAAAGACGGTACTGACGGAAAAAACGGCATTGACGGCAAAGACGGCACTGACGGAAAGAACGGTCTTGACGGTAAAGACGGCATTGACGGCAAAAACATAGAGGTACAAAGAACAACAGAATATATACAGTGGCGCTATGAGGGAGAAGACTGGCAAAACCTTGTTGCCATTTCCGATATAAAAGGACCCACAGGGCAGAACGGTAAAGACGGAGCAAACGGAAAAACACCGGAGTTCCGTGTAAATGAAAACAATCTTCAATGGCGTTATATCAGTGAAGAAATATGGTTAAATCTTTACGATCTTTCAAATTTGAAAGGTCTTGACGGAAAAGACGGAATCGACGGAAAGAACGGTGTCGATGGTATTGACGGCAAAAACGGTAATACGCCATTCATCGGTGAAAACGGCAACTGGTGGCTCGGAGTGACCGACATTGGCGTAAAAGCCGCAGGTGTTGACGGTGAAAAAGGCGACAAGGGAGATAAAGGAGATGCCGGAGAGAACGGTAAAGACGGAACAAACGGAAAAGCACCTGAGTTCCGTGTAAATGAAAATAACCTACAGTGGCGTTATGTCGGCGATGAAATGTGGCTTAACCTTTACGATCTTTCAATTTTGAAAGGTCTTGACGGCGCAGACGGTAAGGACGGTATAAACGGCAAAGACGGTGTTGACGGCAAGGACGGTGCTGATGGTAAGGACGGAACAAACGGACAAAACGGCACTGACGGCAAAGACGGAAATACCCCGTTCATCGGTGAAAACGGCAACTGGTGGATTGGAACGACCGATACGGGAGTGAAAGCCACAGGAGTTGACGGTGAAAAAGGAGACAAAGGAGACATCGGTGAAAAAGGCGAAAAGGGTGACAAAGGAGATAAAGGCGACAAAGGTGACGCAGGTCAGAATGGCAGCTGTTCGGGATATTTTTACGGAGAGGCAAACGCTCCGAGGACAGTACTGAATAACAGTCGTGTCTATATTTCTGTCTACGAAAAAATAAACAAGGGCGGCTTGATTTCGTCCTACAGGAATAATATTACCCTCAAAAAAGGACATATTTACAATGTCTGCTTAAGCGGTTCTCTCGAAGTTGGTTCAAACGAATTTAACAACAGCGGCAATTACTCTATTCAGATGACAGACGGTTATGATGACGATCTGTGCAGGGAGCTTACACGAATAAAAAGGGACGGGGCAAAAATACCGTATACCAATGATCAACATTCCTTTAATTTCAACAGAATGTATGATGCATCAAATAAAGACATTACATTGCAGTTGAGTTTTGAAAATTCGGCATACAATACTTATCTCGGTGGCTTCAGAGGTACTATTACAATAACTGCTCTTGATTAAATTTATATAACGGAGGTGGCGAAAAATGAAAAAACGAATACTTAGTATCCTGCTGACTTTATGCATGACGCTCTGCCTTACGCCGATAAGCGTATTCGCCGAGGAGGTTGGGACAGAGGGCTCTGCTGCGATACAGCTTGGTGCAGATGCACTAAGTGTGTTAAGTAAAAATGTAAACACAGCGACCGCACCGACTGTGTATTTCGGGCAAAACCATGAAAATAATCCCGCTGCATGGCGAGTTATCGGTTATGACGGAAGCGGTGTTACAAGCTCACAGGGGGATATTACCCTGCTTGCGGCAGGCGCTATGGGGGTTATACCATTTGTCGATGCCATATTAAACAACGAATACGCACCGAGCAATTTGAAAGCCACAATAGATGCGCTTGCGGAAAAGCTGACGACAGAAGAAAATGCTGCCGTAAAGAAACGGGCGCTTACAAGCGGAAGTTACGACGGAGAGAATACCGACTGTGTAGCAGGAGGGCAGGTGGATAACGCTGTATTCTGGCCACTTTCCGCAAAAGAGGCTATTGCTGTAAACAACGATCTGCGTGCCTTGGATCCTGCACATCCGAATTGGGTGACAACCGGTTGGTGGCTGCGCTCCCCCGGCTCCGATAAATATCGTCTCGCCGTCGTGCGTAGTGAGGGTTCTGTCCAATACTCTGGGTTCTCTGTCCTCATTTTCAATAATCATCGGACTGTTCGTCCCGCTTTTAACTTAAATCTGAACTCTGTCCTTTTTGCATCTGCCGCTGTGGGCGGAAAGCCTGACGGAGGGCTGACCCCGATTCCCGAATACAGCGGAAACGAGTGGAAGCTGACGCTTTTAGATAGTAGACGCAATTTTGCCGTGACGGAAAAAACTGTCAGCGCCGCCCCCGACGATACCGTTACGCTGAATTACAAAGGGGCGACCACAGGGAAAAATGAATATATCTCTGTCATCCTGGCGGATAACAACGGCGCACAGTATTACGGCAGAGTAGCACAGCCTACTGCCGAAAGCGGAACGGTTGAAATCAAAATCCCGT
>ERZ809074.4956-NODE-4956-length-10446-cov-13.463478_pt1 | contig 10446 bp, 6 predicted proteins | sample MGYA00520795_ERZ809074 | MGnify/ENA primary metagenome ERZ809074 (study PRJEB31570, sample SAMEA3212989) | Homo sapiens | biome: human-gut; feature: human gut; material: fecal | place: Sweden | collected 2011 ...
AAAATGATGATTTTTGATCCATGACTTGGTGGCGATTTGAGTGACCACAAAGGTATATTTGATATATAGGAAGAAGAATACCCACTCGTCTGAGGAGTTCTCAGGGGAGTGGGCAGTTCTGCGTAGGCGGTTAATATAATTTCGATTATGATAATTCAAATTATATTAAGACGTTCCATGGGCTGTAACAGCTTCACCGCTTGGTTTTCAAAAACCGCCTGTTGATAGCGGTGTTACTTCTTCACAAATTGGTATACGCCATATTCTGGTGACGTCACCAATCCATGCTTGATAAGATTCTTGATAATAGAGGATGCACGAGATTTCTGAACGCCATATAGCTGTGCAACGTTTATGCTGCGGAACTGATATTGATACCGATATCTCTTGAAAAGTTCAAGCGTCCGCTCTTTTGTACTTGTAGTTAGTCTCGTGCCATTCAGCCTTTCGCAAAGTTCACTCACTTCTGCATCCGTACTCATTCCGTGGAGCACTGTAGAAGTTTCCGCACTTTCCGCAGAGGTTTCCGCACTTTCCGCACCACTTGCCACACTTTCCATACTGATCTGTGCCGGAGTCGCTACACTTCTGTTCGGCAACGTAACGATAAAGAAATCCGAATCCGAGTAGAAGGTCGGCTTCTGGGCTACTTCCACATAAGAGTTCAGGATGCGGTCAATGCCGCTGCCACGGCGCTCCATAAAGCCGAGTCGTGAGAACACATCCGAGATCACCTGATTGCGCCGCATAGACGGAATGTGCCGGATATCCATATCCTGCACCCTGCGGCCATTCATCATGCCGCCCGGCGAAGTGATCTCCAGCCGATCATCGAACACTTCTACATGAATCTCCGAACCAAGAATCTGATAATTCCGATGGATCAGCGCATTGACCAGCACCTCACGAACGGCTTTATATGGGTAGTCACTGCGTTCTTCACGGGTCATGCCCCGAATACTCCAGGGATTCTTGCTGTTGTTGCGGACAAAATCTTCCGCATTTTGCAGTAGCGTGATCAGACTTGCACCCTGAAATTCCTTGTCATCCAGAGCATCTTCTTCAATGCTACCCTTGTAGTTGCCTTTCCAGCGGGTGCAGAAAATACGGGATTGTTTCAGAACGCCCTGATCGCAGAGCAACAGGCCGCCATTCGTAATCTGACCATCATCTGTTACCAATCCTGCGGAGGGCAAGTCTTTTTCGAGGTCAAAATCCTCTTTTTTCAGATTCTTAAACGTCGCGGCCAGCAGTGTAAAACTGACATCACCCACTCGATAAGAACTGGGCAGGGCATCAAAAGTCTGGTTCATGCCCTGCAAAATCAATTCGTTCAGTTCCCGTGAAGTGGCTTCTTCGGACTGGTCGCCATGCCGCACATAGGCTGTATGGGAACCGTCAAAGGCATAATAATATGGATACGCCGGGCCGTCCTGTACTTCCAGATCAACGCAGGACTTGCCCTCTATTTCGACCTCCCGCACCCGATAGCGCGGCGTAGGGTAAATGCGGACCTTGATAAGTTCCGTCAATCTGCTCACCACAGCCTGCGGATTTTCCAATCCTACGACCTCGCGCGGCTCATTCTTTACACCAAAAATCAGGTGTCCGCCCTCGGTATTGGCAAATGCCGACACGGATTTCAGCCAGCTGCGCGGCTTTTTCTCTTCAAGACGTTCCTTGTAATCCACATGGGAGGCTTCAATGTAATGGTCGAGGGGAAAAGGCATGGTATCACCTGCTCGCTTCTTAATCTTTAGCGTTTGTAAATTCATTATACCTTATTTGAAGGCCAAATTCAAAACTTTTTATCCGTTTAGTGCCTGCTGAGCTTTTTCTGCCTGAGCAACGATTGATTTTCCAACCTGATTAGAGTATCATTAAAATGAATTGTTGTATCTTGTCGTTGAAAGTTAATTTTCGCTTTAGTCAGTCGATTGCGGGGGTGAGAGCTGGAGTGCCGCATACAGCATTGCGGAGAACATCCAGCGCTCTGCGGAACGTGAAAAACTGCAAAAGCAGATTGTAGCATTGGAGAATAAGATTCGGAAAGAAAAACAGTTCAATCGTCAGGTGGAGATGAATGCGGAATTAACACGATTAAAAAAGAATCTAAAGAATATAGGAGGAATATCATGAATGTTTATGACCAGCTATTAATGGAATTTCCGGGAATTGAAACTACACTTACAAGTTATTCTAGTGAATGCCATGCAACGATGCTTTTACCATCATTGAAGCAAGCCCTAACCAATTATGATAAAGAACGTGCACTTTATTGTCTTGGAGAAATGGATAACTGGTATCAGAAAAACCTGTCTAAAATTTACAGCAATAGCTATGTTTTTCACAAAGATGAACACCTACGTGTTGCGGAACTAATACATTTGTCAATCCAAAAAATTTCCGAATCAGAAGTTGCCCCTAAATCAACTGCTATCGGAAATGAAGATACACCTGATTCAACGGAGCCAATCATCTTTTTGAGTCATTGCTCCTCTGATAAGACTTATGGGGATATTCTGGAAAAATTTATTATGGGTTTAGGTGTAAAGAGAGAACAACTTATTTATAGTTCACATCCGCTTCATAAAATTCCATTGGATCAAAATATATTCAATTATCTCAGGAAAAACATTAATCGAGAAATATTTATGATTATATTGTGGTCTAATGATTACTTGGAAAGCCCTGCCTGCATGAATGAATTGGGTGCGGCTTGGGTTGCCCAGTGCGATTACACGAACATCTATACTCCAGATTTTGCTTTTGGAAATCCCAAGTACCATCGGTGTGCAGTGGATACTCAGAAAATGGGTGCTGTCCTCAATGGAGATGCTAATTGTAGACAAAGTATGCTTGAACTAAAAGATAAAATTGTAAATTTTTTAGATTTGGCTCCTGATGAAGCACAAGTCCTATATCTTCTTGATGAATTTACAAATAGTTTGAAAGCAATTTCAAAAACATCTGATAGAAACAGTGCGGAAAACGACTTAGCTGTAAGATAAAATGGAGGTACTGGGATGAGTTTTTCTGATTGGATTGGAATTTGGAGTTTAATAGTTGGGGTAGTGGGTGCTGTTGTTGGTATTATTGGATGCTTGAATCTTTCTAAAGCTAATAAAATTGCTGCAAAGTGTATTACAAATAGCAAAATAACTCAAGCAGAAACGCTCATTGTGAACAATGGCGTTGATACCTACGCTGTTATAAAAATCGCAAAGGAAACAACTCAAGAGGAGCTCAAAAATATAGTGGACAATTTAGCTGCAACAACGTTGGATTTGAAGGAACTCCAAAAACAAGTTGATGAAATACCAAGAATATATTCCGGCAAAGAGCCACCACCAGATAATTTGAGAGATGGTGATGCATATCTACAATTAGAGAGCGAAGAGGAAAATACGCATGTATAAGCTGAAAATGCAGACCCCCAACCTGACAGCCCAGAACATTGATAAAATCGCCGCGCTCTTCCCCAACTGCATCACAGAAATGCTGGACGAGGAAAAGAGTACCCCCGACCACAAGGTTTACAAGCGCGGTATCAACTTTGAACTGCTGAAGCAGATGCTCTCGCCGGACGTTGTAGACGGAGATGAAGCATACGAGTTTACATGGGTGGGCAAAAAGGCATCCATTGTAGAAGCCAACAAGCCCATCCGCAAGACCCTGCGCCCCTGCCCGGAAGAAAGCAAGAACTGGGATGATACCGAGAATCTCTATATTGAGGGTGACAATCTGGAAGTGCTCAAGCTGTTGCAGGAGAGCTATCTGGGCAAGGTCAAAATGATCTACATTGACCCGCCGTATAATACGGGCAACGATTTTATCTATGCAGACGATTTCATGCGTTCGCAGGATGAAGAAAACCGCCAGATGGGGATGTATGACGAGGACGAGAATCGGCTGTTCAAGAACAATGACAGCAACGGACGGTTTCACTCCGACTGGTGCAGTATGATGTATTCGCGGCTGATGCTGGCGCGGAATCTGTTGACGGATGACGGCGTTATTTTTATTAGCATTGATGAGCACGAAGTTGAAAATTTGACAAAGATTTGCGATGAAGTTTTTAGCAGTATAAACCATATTGGGACAATTGTTGTCAAAAGCAACCCCCGCGGGTCAATGTCAACATCTGAAATTGCAAGTCTTCATGAGTACCTTTTAATTTATGCAAAAAATAAATGGGAAACTAATATTATTGGGCATCCACTTTCTGCAAATATGACTTCAGAATACAAATATAGAGATGACACCGGTGCATATCGACTATTGGGATTAAGAATGCGTGGCGGATTTTGGAGAAGAAGCGAACGCCCTAATTTATACTATCCCCTGTATATCAATCCCCAGGATTCTACGGTTTCTACAATTAAATCGCCTCTTTATTCAGAAGAAGCACTTCCGGTTCAGCCAACAACTATGGAAGATGGCACATGGCGGTGGAACAAAGAGAAAGTGGAGACATGTTCAGGACAACTGCTTGCAAAGAAAGTGAGGCGTGGAAATCAACAGGTTTGGGATATCTTTCAAAAAGATTATTTAGAACGCGAATCAGGACGCCGCACAAAAGCAAAATCAATATGGGAGGAAAGCGAGCTAAACTATCAAAATGGTACAATTGAAATAAAGGAACTTTTGGGCACCAGTGGCGCATTTGATTATGCAAAGCCTGTTTTCTTAATACAACAAATGTTGAAAATGATAGATTCTTCAGATGAGGAAATCGTTCTTGATTTCTTTTCCGGCTCTGCTACTACTGCCCATGCCGTAATGAAACTGAATGCAACAGATGGCATCCGTCGAAAATTTATTATGGTGCAGTTGCCTGAACCTTGTGCTGAAAACGGTGAAGCCTACAAAGCAGGATATAAGAATATCTGTGAAATTGGTAAAGAACGTATTCGCAGAGCTGGCGAAAAAATCAAACAGGAAGATGATTGCTGGAAATGTGTCCCGCTGAACCGCATGGATGGCTCTAAGCCGGGCGATGATACCACTGCTAAAATTGTAAAAACGATTGACGCTGGAGATGGAAAACCGCCGATTGAAATGGTGGATATCAGCAAGAATCCCGATGTGGGCTTCCGTGTTTTCAAGCTGGACGATACCAATATGAAGGACGTCTATTATTCTGCCGAAGAATACTCCCAGACCAACCTCGAAGAGCTGGAAAGTAACATCAAGGAGGACCGCACCGACCTTGATTTGCTATTTGGCTGTCTGCTGGATTGGGGACTGCCGCTGTCCATGCCGTATCGGTCTGAGAAAATCGACAACTGCACTGTCCATACCTACGCACCCGGCGATGCTGCGCTGAATGTTCCCGATGCCCTGATTGCCTGCTTTGACAGCAATGTGCCGGAAAATGTTATCAAGGAAATCGCCAAGCGCAAGCCGCGCCGTGCAGTGTTCCGGGATTCTTCCTTTGCCAGCAGCCCGGAAAAGATCAACGTGTTTGAAATTTTCAAGCTGTATGCGCCAGATACCGATGTCAAGGTGATTTGAGGGAGAACAGCAGATGAAACTTCAATTCAAGCACCAGAAATTTCAGGCAGATGCCGCAAAAGCCGTGGTGGACGTCTTTGCGGGCCAGCCCTACCTGACTACGAATTACCGCATCGACAACGGCAGCGGCATTTACCAGACTGATATGGAAACAAGCTTCACAGGCTGGCGCAATGAACAGATTGTACCAGAGCTGAACGACAGTATTATTCTGGAGCACCTGCAAAAAATCCAGCGCACCAATCAGATTGAACCATCCAAGCAGTTGGAGGGACACTATAACCTTACCATTGAGATGGAAACAGGTGTCGGCAAAACCTACACCTATATCAAGACCATGTATGAGCTGAACAAGCATTACGGCTGGAGTAAGTTTATCGTGGTCGTGCCCAGTGTTGCCATCCGTGAGGGTGTGTATAAATCGTTTGAGGTCACACAGGATCACTTTGCAGAAGAGTACGGCAAGAAGATCCGCTTCTTTATCTACAACTCCGCACAGTTGACGGAAATTGACCGCTTTGCCTCGGATAGTTCCATCAATGTCATGATCATCAATTCGCAGGCGTTCAATGCCAAAGGCAAAGATGCCCGCCGTATTTATATGAAGCTGGACGAGTTCCGTTCCCGTCGGCCCATTGACATTATTGCAAAGACGAACCCGATCCTGATTATTGATGAACCGCAGTCGGTGGAGGGCAAGCAGACCAAAGAGCGGATGAAAGAGTTCAACCCGATGATCACCCTGCGCTACTCGGCTACCCACCGTGCAGACAGCATCTACAACATGGTCTACCGGCTAGATGCAATGGAAGCCTATAATAAGCGTCTGGTCAAGAAAATCGTGGTCAAAGGCATTACGGAATCCGGCAGTACCGCTACGGATGGATTCGTCTATCTGGAAAGCATCAATCTTTCCAAGGCAGACCCTACGGCAACGATCCAGTTCGACTGCAAGGGAAAATCCGGCCTGCGCAAAGTAACGCGCACCGTTGGGCTGAAATTCAACCTCTATGACCACTCCGGCAATCTGGACGAATATAAGGATGGCTATGTGGTGAAAGAGATTGATGGCCGGGACAACCACATTGAATTTCTGAATGGTGTCCGATTGTTTGCCGGAGATGTGGTCGGCAAGGTGGACGAGGACCAGCTGCGCCGCATCCAGATTCGGGAAACGATCCTTTCGCATCTTGAGCGGGAACGTCAGCTGTTCCACAAGGGCATTAAAGTGCTGAGCCTGTTCTTTATTGACGAGGTGGACAAGTACAAGTGCTACGATGCCGCAGGCCAGCCTTACAACGGTATTTATGCAGAGATGTTTGAGCAGGAGTACGAGGATATTGTCGGCCAGATGCAGCTTTCGCTGGGCGAGGATGATTACATCCGCTACCTGAAAGCAATTTCTGCACACGATACCCATGCGGGTTATTTTTCGGTGGATAAGAAAGGCCATTTTGTCAATCAGGTTGCAGGCGATGACAAGCGGGAGAAAACCTCCAATGACATCAGTGCCTATGACCTGATTATGAAAAACAAGGAGCTTCTTCTTGACCGGGACCCCAAGCGTTCCCCCGTGCGCTTTATCTTCTCACACTCTGCCCTCCGGGAAGGATGGGATAACCCGAACGTGTTTCAGATCTGCACCCTGAAACAGAGCAGCAGTGAAGTCCGCAAACGGCAGGAGGTTGGCCGTGGCCTGCGTCTGTGTGTCAACCAGAACGGTGAACGTATGGATGCGAATGTTCTGGGCAACGATGTGCATAACATCAACATCCTGACTGTCATCGCCAGCGAAAGTTATGACAGTTTCGCCAAAGGCCTGCAAAGCGAACTGGCCGAAGCAGTTGCGAACCGTCCCAGAAAGGTGGATGCTGCCCTGTTTGTTGGCAGAGTTCTTACGGACGCAAACGGCAACGAACAGATTGTGGATGCAGACACCGCCGCTGCCATCTATTTTGATCTGGTCCAGAATGGCTATGTGGACCGCCATGGTGCGCTGACGGACAAGTACTATGCCGACCATGCAAACCATGCGGTGCAGGTGGCAGAAGAAGTTGCAGACTGTGCAGCATCGGTCATTGATTTGTTGGATTCTGTTTACAGCGATAAGGTCATGCTGCCTGAAAATGCACGTTCCAACAATGTGGAGTTGAAAATCGATCCGGACAAGCTGGCCATGCCGGAGTTCAAGGCCCTTTGGAACAAAATCAGCCCGAAATCGGTTTATGTGGTGGATTTTGACACAGATGAACTGGTGCAAAAGTCCATTCGCTCGCTCAACCGCAATCTGAACGTATCAAAGATTTACTTCAAAGTAGAATCCGGTGAAATGACGGAGATCAAATCCAAGGATTCTCTGTTAGATGGCTCTGCTTTCGCAAAAGCGGATCAGCATCAATATGACCCGCAGACCAAAATTCACGCCAGCCAGAGCGTCAAGTATGACCTGATTGGCAAGCTGGTGGCTGAAACCAAGCTGACCCGCAAGGCGATTGTACAGATTCTGGTCGGCATTGAAAAAGCGGTGTTCGATCAGTTCAAGGATAACCCGGAAGAGTTTATTCTGAAAGCAGCTGCCCTCATCAATGACGAAAAGTCAACAGCCATCATCCAGCATATCACCTACAATATTCTGGATGAACATTACGATACGGACATTTTCACTGAGCCGACCTTGAAGGGAAAACTCGGTACGAACGTCATGAAAGTACAGCGGCATCTGTATGACCATTTGATTTACGATTCTACTAATGAGCGTGATTTTGCCGCCGACCTCGATACGAACCGTGATGTGGCAGTCTATGTAAAGCTGCCAGATGGGTTCTATATTTCCACACCTGTTGGAAAATACAATCCCGATTGGGCGATTGCGTTCTATGAGGGCACAGTCAAGCACATCTACTTTGTTGCTGAAACCAAAGGCACACTGGATTCCATGAAGCTCAATCACATCACCCCGGTAGAACAGGCGAAAATTGATTGTGCCCGTGCACATTTCAAGGCACTGAACGATGAAAACGTGGTGTACGATGTGGTGAGTGACTATCAGACATTGCTGAACGCAGTTATGAAATAATAAACCAAAAGAAATAATACGGTGCTGCTGTGCAGCATTCCCCAAAACGGTAAGGTTCTATTGTGAACTTTGCCGTTTTTCTTTTTGTCCAAAATTGTATTCCAAAACGGCCCTATAGATTCATATTGGTGTAAGAAGTTTTCCAAACAAAATTTGAAAATCAGGTTGCCAAACACCCGTTTTAGAATGTTATAGGTATAGGAAGTCGTTTGAAAAAGTTAAAAAATTTTGAACTCTTCGGAAAGACGGTTTAAAAATACCCCTTTAAGTTTGTATAGGGTGTAGGGACTACTTTCAGAAACGACCCCCTTTGCATTTTGGAAAGTCCACAACTTCTTACAAGACAACATCGTACCTTGACAACAACATGATCGGCTGCAAGTTAATATGCTTTTTCGGGGAAGTGCCGCCACGACACGAGCGCACCAAGAAGAAGCCATACGCCGGAGGAGATCGGGCAGGAACCGCTTGCAGGCAGACCGACACCGAAGAAGAACCGGGCAAGCTGGCAGAGAGGACTTCGCAAAGTTTTGTCTGTCAGGTTGTTCGGCGCAAGAGTGCAGAGAGGTGCGGGTCGTCTGCGGCGACCTCAAAAGGCCACTAGCCTTTTGAAGCACCGACCGAGCCGACAGGCGAGACCAGCTCTTTGCGCGGGTCAAGGGCGGCAGCCTTGCCCAGTGGATGTGATGCCTTGCGTCATATCCTACTGGGTATTATCTGGCGCATTTATTTGAAGTCGTAAAGCTGAATATTTCCGCCCGACAAGCCGCAGAAGCCTATGGTTTTCGTCCAAACCGCAGCAGCATGGTTTGCTGCCCATTCCATGCAGACCGCAATCCCAGCATGAAAGTGGACTCTCGGTTTCACTGTTTTGGCTGTGGAGTGGATGGCGATGTAATCGACTTTACCGCAAAATTGTTTCAGCTGTCCTTGCGGCAAGCGGCGGAAAAGCTGGCCTCAGATTTTGGGCTTTCTGGAACGGATGACTTTTCACGGATACGCTATAAACTTGTGGAAAAGTCATCAAATCCCAAAGAGCAACTCTACAAAATCTTGTGCAGCTATCGTTCCTTGTTGGCAAATTGGCGTATAACTTATGTGCCACAAAATCCAGAGGAAACCCTACATCCCTGTTTTGTCGCAAGCATGCACTATGCAGACCGTGTGCAATATCTGCTGGATATTCTTTTGCAGGGAAGCCCACCGGAAAAACAACAATTACTCAACGGAAAGGAAGTGACCGCCCTTGGAGAAGCAATCGAACGATGCAGGGAAACCGAAGAAGCAACATAGTGCACCTGCCCGAAACTGGGTGGGTGACAACGGAAAAATCATTGAACCATTGTTCGCAGATTACTTTCTGAGCCTGCACCCCATGCGTTGTTTTCAAGGCAGATTGTTTACGGTGGATGGCATGGTGGAAGATGAAGCTCCACTGAAAAAGGAAATCTATGAGCAGATTCGCTATTATGCAACCACCAGCGTAGCGCGGCGCATTGAACATATCATGCAGGCCATCAAGTTGGCCTGCGCATCCGAACCACCGGAGATTCAGATGGATCGTATTCATGTCCGAAATGGTACATATTTTGCAGACGGTCACTTTACCCCTGAAAAAGAATACTGCATGAACCGTCTGCCCATTGCCTATGTGTCGGATGCACCAGCACCAACACGCTGGCTGCAATTCTTAAACGAGCTGCTGTACGAAGAAGATATTCCAGCCCTGCAAGAGTATATCGGCTATTGCCTGCTGCCTGTCACCAAGGCACAGAAAATGCTGCTGATGGTTGGCAAGGGCGGTGAGGGAAAATCCAGAATCGGGCTGATTCTTCGAGAATTGTTCGGCAGCA
>ERZ809074.4967-NODE-4967-length-10420-cov-8.887603_pt1 | contig 10420 bp, 9 predicted proteins | sample MGYA00520795_ERZ809074 | MGnify/ENA primary metagenome ERZ809074 (study PRJEB31570, sample SAMEA3212989) | Homo sapiens | biome: human-gut; feature: human gut; material: fecal | place: Sweden | collected 2011 ...
AAGCCTGTAGCGGACTTTCACCACCATGTTGTTTCGCATGCCGAGCGCACCATCATAGAAAGCCTCCCGGTTTCGCAAAACCGGGAGGCTTTCAGACCGTATAAGTAAATCAGAGTATAAACCGTTGAACATGAGCAGAGAACCGGTCGGGATGAGGTTCACTTTTGTATGTCTTCGTTTTTTACGGTGCGAAGACCACAATGTACCGATTGAACTTGTTTACCGGGTCATCGGATTACTGCTGAGCGGCTTTTCTTCTCTTCTCAAAGCAAGCGCTGCAGTAAACGGGTCTGTCATCGGAAGGCTGGAAAGTTACTCTTGCCTCACCGCCACAGTCGGCGCAAACAGTGGTGAAATACTCACGGGCAGGTTTGCCGGCATTCTTCTTTGCCTCACGACATGCCTTGCAGCACTTCGGCTTATTCAGAAAGCCCTTTTCCGCGTAAAATCTCTGTTCGCCGGCAGTGAAAACAAATTCTTTTCCACATTCCTTGCATACAAGGGTTTCGTCCTTGTATACCTTCTCGTCAGCAATTGCGTCATCTTCGTACATTGTAAAATACCTCGCTTAAATGATAAATGATTTGGCATCGGCAATCCTTTTTCCGGTATTGCCGCCGCGGTCTCCCGACGCGTCCGTGGTTTGCCGTATTATATAAATAAGCACTTTGCCTATTTATTTCAAAAATTCATCTGCCAATACCTGCCGCAATTTCCTGCGGATACGGTAAATGGCATTGGACACGGATTTTTCGCTTCTGCCCAGCTCCTTGCCGATCTCCCCTGCCGTCGCACCTGCCACATACAGCCACCAAACGCGGTTCTCGTATGCGGAAAGCTCCTCGCGAATTCTGCGGTAAAGCAAATAAAAGGTTTCTCTGGCAATCAAACCGGAAGCAACGTCTTCCGTATCCACCAACCGGTCAACATGCGGCGCGATTGCACGGTCATCGTCAATCGATACAATTTCCCCATGCCGATGGCGGCGAAAAGAACGGATAAAACTCTTCATTGCGTTTCCGACGCAGATCTTGGCATACAAACCAAACGCCACACCGTCACGCGTGCTGTCATAACTGCGGACGGCATTGCAAAACACGAGTGATGCCTCTTGTTTCATATCCTCCGCATCCTGCGCAGTCATTCCCTCCATCCGATAGGCAGAAACAGCGGCAAGGAGAAGCGGATCATAACGTTCCAAAAGCTTTCCGTAAGCAACCTGATCTCCGTTTTTGGCAAGCATCAGCAAAGAATGCAACTCCGCCTGCTCGTCAACCGTCCGATTCGGTTCCCTTCCTTCTTTTTCATCCATGCTTCTTTTCTCACCTGTTCTTCTGCTGACGCCGAATGAACAAGCACCAGCATCCTTATACAATTATACCATATTTCCGATGTTTGTCAATAGGAATTTTCTCTGTTTTTTTCACCATAATCCGACAAAACGCCAATTACATATGTACATTGCACAAATATACGACGCACTTTTTAGGCATTACATTGGATATATTAGTCAATATAGTCAATATTCTTTGCAAAAGCATCTTTATTTTCTTCTATAATAACATTCTATATTATTATTGATCTAAATAAGAAGCGTCGCCGGACAGAATCGCCATCGTACCCTTATAAACAACCTCCGGCATATCGCGGAAATGACGCGTAATCTCCTGCGCACGGTACGCAGAGTCCACCAACAAAGCGGTTTCAAAGATTACTTCCTCCTTTTCACGCATCACAAGATGCACACGGTACTTTCCGTTTCCCGTCTTCTGCACATCGGAATCCAGACTGACGCCGCGCTTGCGAAAATCCAGATAGCGCAATGCACACCGCATGCTGTGTTTCAGAATTGCAGGCAAAATATCACTTTGCAGTTCCTCCGCAACGCACCGCCCCTTTTCGCTGACACAATACAGGTCGTTCCCGAGGGCATCCTTCCCGCACACCTCAACCAGAGCGGCGTCGGACATTTCCGTAAATGCCTGCGCAAAATCCAGATACATCACATAATCGTTCTGCATCACAATGTCATTGATGGTCAGATAATCCAATGGGTAACCGATATTCTCCATCAGGTAAAGAACAAATATTTTGACATTCCGCAAGCCCCCAACCGGAGAACTCATACAGCATTCCTCCTTTTCGGGATTTCTCCCTCTTCAGCGAATTGGTCTTTATTATACCACACTTTTTCTTCAATAGCAATAGAAAAACAGTTGCAAAGCAAAAAAAAGTGTGGTATAATAAAATTGATATTTTTAAAGGATAAAGAGGAACTAACCATGGCTTATATTGCATTACTCGGCTTTGGAACAGTCGGAAGCGGCGTCGCGGAAGTACTGTCCAAAAAGCAGACTCAACTTGCAAACTATATCGGTTCTGAAGCAAGGATCCGCTATATTCTGGATCTGCGTGATTTTCCTGACAGCCCCTTCGGTCATCTGGTCATTCACGATTTTGACCGTATCCTGAATGATCCCGAAATCAGCGTGGTCGCGGAAATGATGGGCGGCTCACACCCTGCTTACGACTTCACAAAGGCATGCCTGTGCGCCGGAAAAAGTGTTGTAACCTCCAACAAGGAAGTGGTAGCAAAATTCGGAGGAGAATTATTGCGGATCGCCGCCGAGCACGGCGTGAGCTATCGTTTTGAAGCAAGTGTGGGCGGAGGAATTCCGATCATTCACCCGATGCTGACCGATTTGTCCCCCAACTCCGTAATCGCCATTGACGGCATTCTCAACGGTACCACCAATTATATGCTGACGGCAATGGCAAAGGATGGCGCGGACTATGCCGACATTCTTGCCAAAGCACAGTCGCTCGGATATGCAGAGGCAAACCCGTCAGCCGATGTAGAGGGCATTGACGCAGCCCGCAAGATTATCATTCTTTCGGCGCTTGCATTCGGAAAAATGCTTCCGCTTGAGGCGGTTCACACCGAAGGAATCACCGCGCTCACCCAGGACGATTTTTCCCGTGCACAGCAGTTCGGATTCACAATCAAGCTGATTGCCCATGCGGAGCGGAGACCGGACGGCAGGATTCTTGCCGCCGTTACGCCGCAGCTCGTCCGTGCAAGCAGTCCCCTGTACGGGATCAATGATGTTTTCAACGGCATCCTGGTAGACACCGACATGCTTGGCAAGGTCATGTTTTACGGCAAGGGCGCGGGAAAATTCCCGACCGCCAGCGCTGTCGTGGCGGATATCGCAGCAACGCTCAGTGCAAGAGAATCCAACGTGCGTGCCTCCTGGGATGATGCAAGTCAGGATGATATTGCGGATTATGCGGAATTCACCTGCGCGCGGATGGTAACACTGCGCGGAAACAAGGATGCCGCCGATGCCGCATTCGGTATCGACAATACCGCGTTTTCCGCAACCAACAATTCCTACACCTATCTCACCGCCCCCATCAGCGAGACCGTTTTCCGTGAACGTCTTGCCTCGTGCGGCGCGGAATTGATCTCTGCACTTCGGATTCTGTAAAACAATGAAGAAACTGCGAATCGGTTACACAATTATCGGCACACTGATTGTCCTGATTGCAACGGCTGGTCTTGTGATGCTGACATCCATGCTGTTCGGCAATGTCTTTTCTCTGATCTTTCCGGATGGCATTTACTGCGCCACACTGACCTCGCTCTATGTTTGTGCGTTTGTTTATTTTATTCTCCTGGAAACGCTTTTCCTGCTGATTCCGACGGTGCGTGACAAGGAAAACATTCCGCAGAAGCGGAAGATTGCAAAACGCCTGCCCGGCATCCTGATTGCCATCTGCGTGGTCGGAATTCTTTTGACCGCGTTTCTTTCCACCGGCGTCAGCAACGCCTATTCCGACAAGGGCGTCCAGTGTGTGTTTTTCGCCCCAACGAAAGAATACACCTGGGATGACGTGCGTTTCTACACGGTCGAGTGCACGGAGCAGAACGGTTTTAACATGATTCTGACCATGCAGGACGGAAAGACTTTCTCTTTTCTCAACACGGTAAACTCTGCCACCGACGGCTTCCGTGACGCTTACGGGGACCTGTACGGCTATGCGGTCTATGTGGACAAGACCCTGGGGAATCTGAATATCAGCCGCACCGTGCGCGGCGCTTCCCTGATGGAAACCTACTATAAGGAGGCCTATCCTGAGGTTTGGGAGAAAATCCTGACCATTTTGACTTCCAGGGGGGAGCTTGCCCCATGATTACACCGACTTTCCGCATTTTTGATACAGACTGTTATTGCCGGGAGTTCAGTGCGACCGTATTGTCCGTCCAACCGACAGCGGACGGAAATTTTGCCGTTGCGCTGGACCGTTCCGCCTTTTTCCCGGAGGCGGGCGGTCAACTGGCGGATGAGGGGACGCTGGACGGAATCCCGGTGACGGACGTCAGGGAAAACGAAGACGGGGTACTGGCTCACATCCTTCCCGCACCGCCGGCGATCGGATCAACCGTCAAAGGCGTACTTGATTGGGATGTCCGCTACCGCAGGATGCAGAATCATACCGGCGAACACATCCTCTCCGGCATTGCCTTCCGTACACTGGGACTGCACAATGTCGGCTTCCATTTGGGACGTGCGGATATGACCGTTGATTTTGACGGCGTACTTTCGCGGGAACAACTGAACGATCTGGAGGATGCAGCCAACCAGGCAATCGTGCAGATGCACCCTGTGCGCATCACCTTCCCCTCGACGGCAGAGCTGGAACATCTGCATTACCGTTCCAAAATTGAGCGCACCGAAGGAATCCGTATTGTTACCATTGAGGACTGTGACGTCTGTGCCTGTTGTGCGCCGCATGTCGCAAACACCGGGGAGATCGGGTTGTTGAAAATTCTGGATGCAATGCATTATAAAGGCGGCTCCCGTCTGCATTTGTTGTGTGGGAAAGATGCGTTGGATGATTACCGCTTTCGCTATGACGCGGTAGCTTCCCTCTCCGCATCCCTTTCCGTCAAACAGAAGGACGTCTGCGACGGTGTCCTGCGACTGCGTAAGGAACTGGACGATACACGCAAACGTCTGTCCGGTGTGTTGCGGGACCTGATTCCCTGCCGTGCCGCAACCGCTGTTCCGGAAAACGGAATCATTTGTCTGTTTGAAGACACCGATGACATGCTTTTCGCACGCAACCTTGTAAATGCCTGCCTGCCAAAATGTGACCGCCTCTGCGCGGTTTTTGCAGGAAACGACGAAAAAGGCTACCGCTACATCATCGCGTCTTCAACATTAAATCTGAAAGAATTGTCACCCCACCTGAATGCCACCCTCTGTGGCAGGGGCGGAGGCTCTTCCGCTATGATTCAAGGGAGCGTAAATACCGACCGTTTTCACATTCTTGACTATTTTTCTTCACTTTAACCGTGCTGATTTCATTCAACTTAGAAAACCGTGTCAACTTTATCGACTTATTTCAGGAAATCACTTGCAAATTCTCTCGCTTTCATGTATAATAGAGCGTAAGGAAAGGTGGTGCTAACGTTGGAACAATTACAAAAATTATGGCCAATCCCTTTTAAAGTAGAAAAAGGAAATCTGACAAACTTTATAGTCACACTTATCATATTCATTGTAGTGTGTGCCGTATTTGGTATTCTGATTGGTGTCCTCAGTTCAATTCCTGTTCTCGGTATCATTTTCATGATCGTGGGGAGTTTGGTTAATCTGTACGGACTTGTCGGAATCGTCCTGTGTATCCTGCGTTTCTGCGGCGTAATCTGATTTCCCGTAAAAATACAACCGTATTTTCTCCCGGCACTTTTTGAAAGCCATGAAAAAATACGGTTGTTTTTTCTGTTGCGAGGACACTTTCCGTGTCCTCGCATTTTCTATGCAGAGCCAATCAAACAATATCCTTTTTGCGCGTCCATCGGCGGCAGAAAATCACACCGATGCCAATGCAAACAACTGCCAACAATCCCTCCAAAGACAGTGCGGAACCGCATCCCTGACAACCGCTTGGCTTCTCCGTTTCATCAGTCGTCTGCGACTGCTGTGTATCGGTTATATCTCCGGTCTCATGCGCAACCGTTTCGGTTGTATCCGCTTCGGCTCCCCTTCCCATATCCAATGCAGTCAAAAGACGCATATCAGGCATGTACGTCGGTGTACCGTCCGCAGGCAAAACTTCTTTCTTCAGCGCGGATCCGATGCTGTCATACTCTTCCTGATACGATATTTTCAGGTTATCATATTCGATGGTCTGAGAACGGGTTGTAATCGCGATCTGTGAACCGGAAGCATTCAGACGTGTATTCTCAATTGCCATCAATTGCTTTCCAGCGGCATCATATAGCGTCGCCTTTCCGTAATATTTTTGCCCCGTTTGGTCGCTCTCGTAGACCACACCGGGGTTTTCCAATTTGACAAAAGCGAAAAGTGTGCCGTTTAGATACAGTCGGATCTCTTCCCCATTGTCTTCAAAGCGGAGGGTATAGAAATCGTTTTTATCGACAGAAAATCCGTCTGGGAAAGCAATTGTCTTCACTGCGGAAGCAACTGTCAAACCATCCTGTGTATAACGTTTGATGCGGATTTCCAAGCCGTCCTTCTGCGGGAACACCCCCAGACCGCTTCCGCTGATGGAGGAACCTCCCAAACTTCCGCCGTTTTCCGCATACCAGTCCCACTCAAAATAGTTAAAACACTGAATGATTTCCTTATTCGCAGCCGCCGAGTGCGCCGGGTTATATTTACGCAACGTTCCGGGCATTTCTCCGCGGATATAAACGGCACTGTTCCCGTAGTCAACCGGTCGTAGGTCAATGGATACGGAATAGGTTCCCGTGACATCTGCCCAGGTGCGCAGATCGGTATAACCGGTCTGCCGGACATAGTTGTTTCCCTTTCCTTCCAGAATCTGTGCAACGCTTGTGGTACTTCCCCCGACAAACTCAAAGTAGTCCGCTACAGAAGTTGCGTTCAGATATTTTCCCGCCGGCAGGTCATCAAAGGAAAAGATTGTATCTACCAAACGTTCCAGAATCTCCCCCTTGACGGTAGTATCCGGATACATATCCACACGCACGCCGCCGTTTCCGGTTGCGGCAATCTCGCCCTTGGTAAACGTCGGCAACCGATAGGAAGTATCGTAGAGCGCAACCGTATCGCACCGATAATCAAAGTTGTAGCGGTCATTGGGAGCGGTATCCCCGGTGTCCATAAACGCCATCAGATCTCCGCCCACATCAACGGAATTGTCCGCCCATTTGAAATAGAGCTGTGTACAATTTTCCTCAATCCCCAGCAGAGACTTTGCGACACGGATTGCCATATAAGTCCCGTCAATGCAATAATAGCCTCCTCCGACCGTTTGCAGTGTACCGTCATCCGAAATTCTGTCAAGCGTCACCACGTAGGAATCTCTGCTCCGGTTCAGCACATAGTCAAAGCCTCCCCAACCGTTCAGTCTGTTCCCGTCAACATCCAAGAACAAGTTCATCCAATTGGTTCCGTCATCCACAACAATACGGTTGCGGCACTCTACCATAAAGTAGAAATACTGGCTGTCCTGGGACACCTTTGCATAATCAAAGTCGTTTCTTCCCGTGTTATTGATATAGCCATAATCGATATCGTAAGACCGGGAATTGCGCAATTCCGTATCGCCAACGGAATCCATATAGCACAGACCAATTTTATCCCATGTTGTCTTGTCATAAATGTCCACAGTCGACTGATGATCGGCAACCGGTGTTTCCGCGATGCCCTTGAAGCGTCGGATATAATCCGTCATCTGATAATAAAAATTGTCTCCGATTCCCTCGCCGTTTACATTCCGCATCGGTTCGCCGTCGCGTGAATACTGGCAGTTGAACTGGTCCACATACTCAAAATTCGTGCGGGCATTGATAAATATACTCTGATTGTCTTTATAAAAACATCCTGCAATCCACTCATTCCATCCGGTCAGCATCATTACAAACGGGTCGTCTTTTGCAACCTGCTCCCGGACAAGTGACTGCATCGCTTCAAAGGAAAATGCAAATCCCTTACCCTGTGCAGCATCCTGGGTCAGACTGAATCCCAGATCCTGTCGAACAGAGCTTGCAGGCTGTTTGCCGTTGACATAACTGCGCCCCTTATTGGTAGTCGGGTGATGTCCCATACAAACGGCAAGCGCTTCGTATTTTCCGTTTTTATTACGTCCCCATCCACCGTTCACCAACTGATAGGTTCCGTCATTCTCCAAATACTCCTGCATCCACGGCCAGTAGCCGTCCTGATCGACCCACGCCCAGGATCCGCGAATGGTAAACTTGTTTTCAATTTTACGCAACAACACCGGAGAAAGACCGGATTTGTTGCCGAAAACCAACGGTTTTCCTTCCCACTCGAAAAACAATTCCTTGTATTTATCCCAGTTTTCGTCCGAATAAACCGTCGTAAACAGTGTTTCCATATGGCTCTCAAAGGTTTTTGAATTGTCACCGGTGAAGAATACAATCTGCGGTGTCTCCCCACCTTCCTTGCGGATCTGCAGCCAGGTGTCAAACAGCGTCATGTGTCCGTTGATAAACGTCTCGGCATTGGAAATATCCAAAAAAATAAAATCCACTCCCGCAGCCTCCAACATATAGGCGTGCTTGCGATAAACCCAGGCGTCGGTATTCAGATAGTAACCAAAGTACGGCTCTGCCCAATACGCCTCGCCCGCTCTTTTTTCGCTGAAATACTGCTTAAATCCTTTCAGTCCCAGTTCCAGATACAGTTTTGTATTGTCCTGTACATGAACACCGGCACCGACCCAGCAAAGGAAATAGAACAATCCGACATATCGATTCGGGTTTGCCTCCCCCGCCTCTGTCGCAGTTGCGGTTGTACGCCCCAGGTCATCCGTAGCGCTCCACGTTGAATAGTCAATCAACCGTTTTTGTGAACCTCCCGGCAGAGAATCGTCCACTTCCACTGATGAAAACTCAACATTATCCACATAGCCATCCAACTGGTTCAGGTAAAGCTCCCAATAACCTGTAACATCCAACTGACTCTCATTGGTTTCCGCAATCTGTTTTCCGTCGGCATCAAAAAAGCCCAGCCATCCCTTCTTCCAACCGATCCGCAGGATCTCGCGGTCCTCACAAAGCAGGATCAATTCGTCCCGGTTTTCCTTCACATAAAAGGTCTTCGCCTGTTCAAGTGAAACATCAAACGGAATCTGTGCTTCTGTACCGGTCAGAAAATCCTTGACGGTCAATTGACCGCTTCCGTCAAAGGTAATCCAAATGCCTCTTCCCTCTTCCGGATTCACGACAGTACGCGAAGTACGTAACCCCAGGGTCACATTTCCACCCACAAGACAAAGGTCAAATTTCAGATATCCTTTTTCAAGTCCGTAATCATCACCAAGGCAAACAGCAGAACCAAAAGAAAACGCGCTCCCCTCTTTGCACCGCAAAACACCGTCAGTAACAAGCATTGTAGTGCGGTCACTGATGGCAAGTGCGTAATCGGAAGCATAGTAGCTCAATCGTGATACGGAAAAATCGTATCGATGGACAACCATTGTGCGCTGATTGTGATCGTAACCGCCCTCGTGATGCACAATGTTTACGCCGTCGTAAGTACGTTGCTCTGTCTGCGCTCCGACCTGCAAAAAACAACTGAAAAGCAGCGGAAGCACTATCAGAGCCGTCAGAAGCACGCAAAATAATCGCTTTGTCATTTTTGTCATTTTTCCTTTTTCAATAGTTTACACGCACAAGCAACATATTATGATCCGTCACCCGATCGGATGTCGTATCCCGGGTATACACGTCGGTGATACGAACGGGCGCGGTATACAACAAATTGTCAATAGACCTGTCGGCATACGTCAGGAGCGAACTGTTTGCATAACGCACCCAGGGCAGGATACGTTCAAACTTATCCGGATTGGTGTTAAAATCGCCGCAACAAATCCACGGCGTCCGTTGCCCCTTCAGAATGTCGCCCAGACAACGCATGGTTTCGGTATTGGCTTCATCGCTTTCCACCGACAAATGGGTATTGAACAGTGTCAGCTCTCCGATGCGGACATACCCGCAGGAAGTCCCCTGTGTAGCAATCCGGACCGGATAATTAAAAGTTTGTGTAGCGTCAAACGGCAGTTTGGACAAAATCGCCGTACCGTACTCCCCTCCCTGAAACGGACGGATGCGGATAAAATAGCGGTGCGGATAACCTGCTCTCTCTCCAAGCGCAGCCGGCATATCTACACCGGAAGAACGTGCGCAGCCGCGGTCTACCTCTTGTAAACAAACAACATCTGCGCCGCAGGCACGGATACTGTCAGACAATTTGTTCAGATTTTCCTCCGTATAATGCCCATACAGAAAATGAGAAGAACAAATATTATAGGATGCAATCAAAAGTTCCATGGCAATCCTCCTTTTTAAGACACTGCCATTATAACATATTTTTCCGATGCTGAAAACCGTACA
>ERZ809074.4993-NODE-4993-length-10376-cov-10.038756_pt1 | contig 10376 bp, 8 predicted proteins | sample MGYA00520795_ERZ809074 | MGnify/ENA primary metagenome ERZ809074 (study PRJEB31570, sample SAMEA3212989) | Homo sapiens | biome: human-gut; feature: human gut; material: fecal | place: Sweden | collected 2011 ...
TTATGAATCATGCGCTCTAACCAGCTGAGCTATCTCGCCATCATTTTATTGTCACTGTTTCTCTTATTGACGGTGCAAAAGTAGGGGTTATTTTTGAATTACACAACATTTTCAATAAAAAAATTCGCTTAATTTTTAAGGTCTCCACCTAAACAGTTAGTTATTAGATACTTTTTTCATCATTAAAATTAGTCGTTTTCAAATCTTTTACGTATCTTGCGGCAAATATAAGGATAAGAACAATGAAGAAAGAGAAGTTTCATATCGAATACATTTTCGATAAAGTTTCACGACGAAGCCTGTGGAATCACCTAACCACCGCTTTGGGACTTTCCGCTTGGTTCGCCGACGAGGTCATTATAAATGATAATCTCTATACCTTTAAATGGAGTAAAGAGGCCCAAGAGGCAACAGTGATCGACTCCAAGCCGGAGAACTTTATCCGTTACCGCTGGGTAGACGAGGAAGATGAGAACGCTTATTTCGAATTTATAATCCATACAATCGAATTAACAGGTTCTACGGCACTTGAGATTACGGATTTCTCCGAACCCGGGGAGAAAAAAGATTCCATTAATTTATGGGACTCGCAAGTGGAAGATTTGAAGCGAACGCTTGGTATTTAGAGTAGTTTTACAGAAATCTGTGGGGTGTTATCGTTTTTTACACTACTTTTGCCACTTCAACCAGATTAGGCAATGTTGAGAATAAAACGATTATATACATTTATGCTGCAGACATTCCTGCCGTTGTTTCTTATGACATTCGGTATTTGTCTGTTTATTGTGTTGATGCAATTTCTTTGGCGATACATCGACGATATGGTGGGAAAAGGCCTTGGCATCCCTGTATTAGCGGAGATGTTTATGTATGCGGCTTTGTTCCTTGTCCCAATGGCACTTCCCTTGGCTATTCTATTAGCCTCATTAATGACTTTTGGAAATTTAGGGGAACGTCTGGAATTACTGGCCATGAAGTCTGCCGGGGTATCATTGATACATATCATGCGTCCTTTGATCGTAACGCTCCTATTCGTGAGCGTGGGAGCCTTTTTCTTCCAAAACAACGTAATGCCCGTTGTCCAAGTCAAGCTATATACATTATTATATTCCATGCGCCAGAAATCACCGGAATTGGATATTCCGGAAGGTTCATTCTACAAAGATATTCCCGGATTCAATGTATATGTGAAGAAAAAGGACCCGAAGGACGGTTTATTAAAAGACGTGATGATCTATGATTATTCGGAAGGATTCAATAACGCCCGTGTAATCGTAGCGGACTCCGGACGGCTAAAGACATCCGCCGATAAATTATTCCTTGTCCTATCTTTATTCAACGGAGAATCTTTCGAGAACGTAGGTAAAAGCCAAGCCAACACGACGCAAGCGAGAACCGCCGTCCCCTATCGACGAGAATCATTCAGCAGCAAGGATATCTTGATTGAATTCGACGCGAATTTCAACCGTACCGACGAATCTTTCATGCAGAACCAATATATGGGAAAAAACTTGAAGGATTTACAAACCTCTATCGATTCGATGGGCATACGCTTGGATAGCATCAAGGACGTGAACGCAAAAAGCATTTACGATGCCTCATACGTAAAAACACTAAAGTCCTTACGGGCTAAAAAAGAGAGTGAAGCCGAGGGGCAACCAGACGAGCAGCAGGAAAAATTGCCGGTAATCACTCCTACCATCCAGTTGGATTTCGACAGTCTTTACCTAGCGCAAGCAGCGAGTAGCCAAGCCGCCTTATTAGGTCGGGCCAAATCCTCGATCGAGAATATCAAGACCGACTATTATTTCCGCGCGGCCACGGTTGGCGACGAGGCCTATAAGGTACGCCGCCACTTGACGGAATGGCATAAGAAATTCACGGTATCGTTCGCTTGCATCATGTTCTTCTTTATCGGAGCGCCCTTAGGAGCCATCATCCGTAAAGGAGGGTTGGGCGTGCCGGTCGTTATCTCGGTAATCTTGTTTATCTTCTATTATATTATAGATAATATGGGCTTCAAGATGGCACGCGACGGCGTTTGGGACGCATGGGAAGGTATGTGGCTTAGCTCCGTGGTCCTAACACCTATGGGTATATTCCTAACCTATAAAGCGGTAAAAGATTCTGTTATCTTGAATGCCGACACTTACGTGAATGCCTTGAAGAACTTAATAGGTAAGCGTGAAGGGCGAAAAGTGGAACGGAAAGAGGTGATCATATACACCCCCGATTATGAGGCCACCCTCCCCCAACTGGAGAAATTGGTGGAAGAAAGTACGACTTATCTGACAAACCATAAACGTTGGATCAATTATCTGACATTTTGGAAACAAGGAGGAAAAGATAACACAGCGGAACTGTTAGCTCAAGACACGGAAAATATCGTGGAGGAATTAAGTAATTCCGACCAGAATTTGCTCTTGAATAAATTGATGGACTACCCGGTCATCGGAGGTTACAATAATAAGCTAAGCAAGCATATAAACGGGAAACTTGCTTTGGCTATCGGTATTTTCTTCCCACTGGGATTGCCGATCTACCTATTGGCTACGTACCAACGTAAATTGCTACGGCATGATATCGTTATGGTACAAAAGACCAGTAAGGAGCTGATCAATATGATATATTCATTACATTTGCTAAAAAAATAACTCGGATATAAATAATCAATAAATATGAGCGAGATTCAATTAAACACCATCGAAGAAGCTATCGAGGATTTCCGTGAAGGAAAGTTCTTAATCGTTGTAGACGACGAGGACCGGGAGAATGAAGGAGACTTTATCATCGCGGCCGAGAAAGTAACCCCGGAAAAAATCAACTTCATGTTGAAAAACGGACGAGGTGTATTATGCGCCCCGATCACGGAAGAACGTTGCCAAGAGTTGGAGCTGGATATGCAAGTTGCCAATAACACCTCTTTACTAGGTACTCCTTTCACGATAACAGTAGATAAATTAGGAGGGAAATGTACGACCGGCGTTTCCATGTACGACCGTGCGGAAACGATCTTGGCGCTGGCTGATCCAAAGACCAAGCCATCCGATCTGGGACGTCCCGGACATATCAATCCGCTCCGTGCCCGCTCTCGTGGCGTACTTCGCCGTGCGGGTCATACAGAGGCTGCCGTGGATTTGGCCCGGTTAGCCGGTTTATATCCCGCCGGAGCCTTGATCGAGATCATCAACGAGGATGGAACCATGGCACGTCTGCCGCAATTAATTGAGGTAGCCAAGAAATTCGATATCAAGATTATTTGCATCAAGGACCTGATCGCTTATCGCCTCCGGACCGAATCGATCGTAGAGAACGGCGTAGAGGTAGATCTCCCTACCGAGTACGGACATTTCCGTCTCATTCCTTTCCGCCAGAAAAGCAATGGATTAGAGCATATAGCTTTGATAAAGGGTAAATTCGAAAAAGACGAGCCTATCTTAGTACGCGTGCACTCATCTTGCGCTACAGGTGATATCTTCGGTTCCATGCGTTGCGAGTGCGGAGAGCAACTGCACGAGGCTATGCGCCGCATCGACCAAGAAGGCAAAGGGGTTATCGTTTACCTGAACCAAGAAGGACGAGGCATCGGATTGATGGAGAAGATGAAAGCATACAAGCTCCAAGAGGATGGTTTGGATACGGTGGACGCGAACTTGCATTTAGGCCATCAAGCGGATGAGCGAGATTATGGTGTCGGAGCACAGATCTTACGTCATATCGGCGTAACGAAAATGCGCCTGATGAGCAATAATCCGGTAAAACGCGTAGGTCTGGAAGCTTACGGACTTGAGGTAGTAGAGAACGTTCCTATCGAGGTGAAACCAAATCCATACAACGAATTCTACATGAAAACGAAGAAAGAACGTATGGGGCATGTGCTGCATAACATTAAATAGTTATCAGAACGTTGCAAGAATTCCGATTATTGATTACTTTTGTCGCATAATAATAAAACAACCTATACAAAAAGCAATGTCATGACACAAGTCTCAGATCGTTTAGCGAGTTTATCGCCTTCAGCAACATTGGCGATGTCACAAAAGAGCGGTGAGTTGAAAGCTCAAGGTATCGATGTTATCAACTTAAGTGTGGGAGAACCCGATTTCAATACTCCCGACTTCATTAAAGAAGCCGCGAAGAAGGCGATTGACGATAATTTCTCACGTTATTCTCCCGTAGCGGGTTATCCGGCATTACGTAATGCTATCGTTGCCAAATTGAAGAACGAGAATGGACTGGAATATACAGCAGGCCAGATCTCTTGCGCAAACGGTGCCAAACAATCCGTTTGTAACACGGTCATGGTATTGGTAAATCCGGGGGACGAGGTTATCATCCCTGCCCCTTTCTGGGTAAGCTATCCGGAGATGGTGAAGTTAGCGGAAGGAACTCCCGTTATCGTTCCGGCTGGTATCGAGCAAGATTTCAAGATCACTCCAGCTCAGCTGCAAGCCGCTATTACACCTAAGACTAAAGCGTTAATCCTTTGCTCTCCCTCCAACCCGACGGGTTCTGTTTACAGCGCCGAGGAATTGGCAGGTTTAGCAGAAGTATTGAAAAAACATCCGGATATCATCGTTATAGCGGATGAGATCTACGAACATATTAACTATATTGGTAAACACAACAGCATCGCTTCTATCGAAGGAATGAAAGACCGTACGGTTATCGTAAACGGCGTTTCCAAAGCGTATGCGATGACTGGCTGGCGTATCGGTTTCATCGCCGGACCGGAATGGATCGTGAAAGCGGTTAATAAATTACAAGGACAATATACCTCTGGCCCTTGCTCCGTATCTCAAAAAGCGGCGGAAGCGGCTTATACAGGCTCACAAGAACCCGTTGAGGAAATGCGTAAGGCCTTCGAACGCCGCCGTGACTTAATCGTTAATTTAGCGAAAGAAGTTCCGGGCTTCGAGGTGAATAAACCGGAAGGCGCCTTCTACTTATTCCCCAAATGTAGTTATTATTACGGCAAGACAGATGGAACCCGTGTAATCAACAACGCTGATGACTTAGCTATGTATCTCTTAGAAGTAGCGCACGTAGCTTGCGTAGGTGGTACCTCTTTCGGGGCACCCGAGTGTATCCGCATGAGTTACGCTACCAGCGATGAGAATATCGCAGAGGCGATCAAACGTATTAAGGATGCGTTGGCCGCATTGAAATAAGAAAAAATTAAACAGATATACTTACTTGGCAAAGTAAGATATACTGCATTGGACAAGTAAGTATATCTTCTATGGGCAAGTAAGCTATACTTCATAAAAAAGGCGATACATTGGGTTGTATCGCCTTTTTCTTTATATCAAATACGTTACCGCAATTACTCAGCACGCAAAGTGAAACGTTTGAACGCCAAGATTTGTAACTCAGGATCGATCTCCTTCATTGTCTCTCTTACAGTCTTCTTGCCATCCATAATGTCTTCTTGGTTCAACAAGCAAACCTCTTTCAAGAACTTGCCCAGACGACCCTTAGCGATATTCTCGATCATCTGTTGAGGTAAGTTAGCCGCCTTCTCAGCGGAAACAGTAGCAATGATTTCTTTAGCCTTAGCTACATCCTCTGCCGTGATCCAACCCTTATCCATGTTACTTTCCATGTGAGCCTCGCTATCTACATGCGAAGGATTAATACCAGCCTTCTTCAATGCAGCCTCTACAGCCTTCTGTACCTGCTCAGCCTTCGTCTTCTCGATAGCAACCTGGATCTCTTTCTCTTTTACAGGCTCAGGAACACCAGCCTCATCGATAGCGATCGGATTCATAGCGGCGATCTGCATAACAATATTGTGAGCGGCTTCCTCAGACTCCTTGTTGAAAGCGGCGATCGTACAAAGTTGGTTCTTACCCATATGGTTGTATACAGTAGTGTAAGCACCTTCAACTACGCAGTAGCCATCCAACTCCATTTTCTCGCCAGTGATACCACTACGATCCGTAACAGCTTCTTGGATAGTACCCTTGCCCATAGGCAAAGCTTTCACCTCGTCCAAAGTACGGCATTTGTTAGCCACGGCAGCGTCCAAGATAGCTTGAGTCAAAGCCACGAAGTCCTCATTCTTAGCCACGAAGTCCGTTTCGCACTTCAAAGCGATGATAGCGGCGAACTCGCCATCCTTCTTAGCCAACACACAACCCTCGGCAGCCTCACGATCAGAACGTTTAGCGGCGATAGCCTGTCCTTTTTTACGGATAATTTCCATTGCTTTCTCGATGTCACCGTCAGACTCTGTCAAAGCCTTCTTACAGTCCATCATACCAGCTCCACTCATTTTGCGCAGCTTGGTAATATCAGCCATTGTTACAGCCATAATCTTATTTCCTTTATCTTTAAAATGTTTATACTTTCAAAAATTGACAATGGACAGTTGCCAATTGACAAATCCTGTCAAAAGCCAACTGCCCATTGTATTTGTATTCTAATTGTCAATTGTCAACGTCAATTGTCAATCGAATTATTCTTCGTCTTTCGCGAACTTACCGGCAACGTTAGCGTTCAACGCATCGTCGTCTTCTTTCTTCGTACGTTCTTTCTTAACAGCAGCTTTTGCCTTACGCTCTCTTTTCGGAGCTTCCTCAGCAGCCTCTGCGTCAATTTTCTCTGCCTTACGCTCTTGCAAGCCTTCGTTCATAGCCTCGCAGATAGCGCCCAAGATAACCTCTACAGACTTTGTAGCGTCATCGTTAGCCGGGATAACGTAGTCGATATTGTTCGGATTAGAGTTCGTATCAACCATACCGAATACAGGGATACCCAAACGGTTAGCCTCGCGAACAGCGATATGCTCTTTCATCACGTCTACAACGAACAACGCTGACGGAAGACGAGTAAGGTCTACGATAGAACCTAAAGTCTTCTCCAACTTAGCGCGTTGGCGAGTGATTTGAAGTTTTTCTCTCTTAGAAAGATTATCAAATGTACCATCTTTTGTCATCTTATCGATAGTAGCCATCTTCTTGATAGCTTTACGGATCGTCGGGAAGTTGGTCAACATACCACCCGGCCAGCGCTCGATAACGTAAGGCATACCTACGGAAGCAGCCTTATCAGCGACAACTTGTTTAGCTTGTTTTTTGGTAGCCACGAAAAGAACTTTCTTGCCTTGTTTAGCCAAGTTCTTCATAACTTCAGCGGCTTCGTCTACTTTAGCAACTGTTTTATAAAGGTCAATGATATGAATACCATTGCGCTCCATGAAGATATAAGGAGCCATAGCGGGATTCCACTTTCTTTTTAAGTGTCCGAAGTGTACACCAGCCTCTAATAATTGATCAAAATTTACTCTTGACATTGTTTTTTTCTTAAATCGTTTACTTTCTTTGTTTAATTTCAACCATCAGGTAGTCTTTCCGCATGTCCACATGTAAAAAGAATCCCGATAATTTAGATACTAAACGCTTCGCTTTACTTGTAAGGGACTCACAAATAACATTAACGTTTACTGAACTGGAATCTCTTACGAGCTTTCGGACGACCCGGTTTCTTACGCTCAACAGCACGAGGATCGCGAGTTACGAATCCTTCCGCTCTCAAGACAGCCTTATCTTCCGGATTAATCTTTATCAACGCACGAGAGATAGCCAAACGGGCAGCCTCAGACTGACCTTTGAAACCACCACCGTCAAGGTTGATCTTAATATCATATTGCTCTGCGACGTTCAACTTTGCTAACGGCTGCTTTACGATAAACTGAAGGATTGAAGAAGGAAAGTATTTTTCCAGCTCACGTTTGTTGATCGTGATCTTTCCCGTACCTTCGCTAACGAATACGCGAGCGACTGCCGCTTTACGTCTTCCTATTGCATTTACTACTTCCATCGTGATTATTTATATGAGTTTATATCGATTAACTTAGGTTGTTGAGCCTCGTGCTTGTGCTCAGTTCCCTCATAAACGTACATGTTGTTCAACAACTTTGCACCCAGACGGTTCTTAGGCAACATACCTTTTACTACTTTACGGAACAGACGGTCACCACCTTTCTTCAAAAGATCAGCCGGAGTATACTCGATCTGTCCACCGGGATATCCGGTATATCTCAAATAAATACGATCGTTCCACTTGTTACCAGTCAGAACGACTTTGTCTGCATTGATGATGATTACATTATCACCACAGTCAACGTGCGGAGTGAAATTGGGTTTGTACTTACCGCGCAAAAGCTTCGCTACTTTAGCGCAAAGGCGACCTAACGTCTGGCCTTCAGCATCAACAATGACCCACTCTTTGTTTACAGTTGCCTTGTTTGCAGAAATGGTCTTAAAACTTAAAGTATCCACTGCTTAAAAATTAAATTAATTAATAACTCAAAAAACTAGCCTTACCAACATTGTCACAACGGACACATGATGCAACAACGTGCTAAGAACTAAACTCTTAGTACAATTTGATAATAATCGGCTTGCAAAGGTACGGGTTTTATCCGAAATACCAAACAAATCTAATTATTTTTCAAGTTATTATGAAGATACTCATCACTTACGGAAGTAATACCCCAAAGAGAATGTCACGTTATTTTGATAAACGGAAGTCTCGCCGTCACGCTTCAAGGCACGGCGGTCTATCATGCCGCATAGGGAGCTTACGGAAAAGAAAAAGTTACTATATTCTACCGATAGGCCGACGTTCATGCCAAAATCGCAAGGTTTCAAATCCTTCTCCTCGGATACGCCGAAATGGAGATCCGGATTGGTCTCTCGGCTCTTCATCTTGCCAAACAAGGACCAATCAAAGGTAGGACCGGCGAATACGGACAGATGAACGTCCGTGAAGGTAAACGTATAAGCCACATTCACGGGAATCTGCAAAGAGTAATACCAACATTTATTATGAAGCGCCATCCCATGTATATCCTGATTCGAATAATAAGCGCCACCTTGGTTTACGAACGCCACCTCAGGACGAAGCGACCATTTTTTATTCTTACTCAAAGGAATATCCGCCAAACCCGCTATGCTGAAACCGAAGCGGGCTCCCGCCTCATACGTATCCTCCACTTTCTGGATCAACGAAGAATAAGCGCCTCCGGCACGTACGCCGAAAGAAACCTGAGCCATCGCCGGTAAAATCATCATCACGGCAATCAACAACAATCCGATCTTTCTCATAAACTTCCTCATTTGCTTTTCCTTCTAATAGCAAGCAAAGATATACATTTTTCAATAACATCTACATTTATCCTACTGAAACCTATAAGAAAGCGGTATAAAAAGCGCAGCTTTGCCATTTAAGCTTTAACGAATGGCACAACATGATACATCTTATCCTTGCAACATGATACATCTTATTGCCACAACACGATACATCTTCAACAGAACTGTTTTGAAGCTGATTCCCCTACTGAGTAAAACCGGAATCTCCAAACCAATAAAGCCCCGGCTGGACGAACCGGCCGGGGCTTATTCCTTTTCCGCCCTCGCTCCTCACGGAGGTAACGACGGATGAACTTTAATTTATTACTTTAGTATTAATATTAATCCATTCCCGCCTGTTCGCCCTCACGGGGTACTTGAATCACTACAACTCCCGCAGGAATGATTTTCGATTTATGTTATTTATCGTCATTATTCTTATTTAACGACTGCCTTAACAGCGGCCTCACCATCAACGGCTACCACGACGATGCCCGCAGGAGCGGCGATCGTAGCGTTGTCGGATATAAGAACTGTGCTAGTGATAACCTTACCAAGAACGTTCGTGATAACCACGTTCTTTCCGGCAGCGCCTTGGATCTCAACAGTACCGTTGCCGGCGATTACCTTAACGCCTTCAGCAGCGTCGGCGATAGACTCGTTAGCTGTAGGATCGCCTGTAGTGATAGTGAAGCGCATTGCTTTCTCCTTGCTACCGCTCCAAGACAACTGGTCGTTGAAGCTATACAGATAAGAACCCTTCTTGGCTACAGAACGGATACGATATTCGTTCTCATTGTCCTCGCATTGGATGATCTGAACCTTGAAGTAATCCAAGCCACCTAATACACCCTCATCATCAGCCTCTTCAGCCACGGAAACCTTGTTACCCTTAACGACCGTAGTCAAAGTATCCTTAGTCTCCCAAAGAGTGGCCGGCTTGAAGATCGCCTTTGTCTCATTCTTGATCCACTCATACTTTCTGTCGTATGTACCATCTGCGACATAATAGTTTACAGAGTCTGCCGGGTTGAACAAGAACAATCTGTCACCATTCTCAACCGTACCCTTGTTAGAGATATAGAAAGAAGGAACAACAGCGTCCTCATCGGTTACTTGCAAGTAGAATGAGTATTGATTCTCGTTTACCACGATACCGTCGCGATTCTCGTTCATGGAGATATCGTTACCCTTATCGCTTACCAAGGAGATATGACCTTCCTCTGCCGGGTAGCTGAT
>ERZ809074.4995-NODE-4995-length-10371-cov-9.050213_pt1 | contig 10371 bp, 10 predicted proteins | sample MGYA00520795_ERZ809074 | MGnify/ENA primary metagenome ERZ809074 (study PRJEB31570, sample SAMEA3212989) | Homo sapiens | biome: human-gut; feature: human gut; material: fecal | place: Sweden | collected 2011 ...
GTTGATACCAAATAGCGGCTATCCGTACCGAAAGGTTCGGATAGCCGCTTGTTTTGCTTCCCGGCTGCAATGCACCCCGGACCTGCCGGGACCGAAAATATGATTTGTTTCTGCACCGGCATTCCTTTTGACTGTCGCAGATCCTTGGTTGATTGCTCGCAAAGAAGGAAAAATGAAAGGACAGGGCGCGATCCTTGTTTTCATTGTCATGTCGGTGGGAACGATGCAGGGGTGAAAATTTTTCCCACACCGCGCTGAACTTGCAGCGTGGGGGAGAAACATATTTTCATAACAGTCCGCCAGAGGCGAATTTTGAGCCGTTCGGGACAAGCTCGTCAAATCTCACCGTAAACGGACAGCATTTTCCTTGCATACGCGGCAATGCCATACGCACTGGGACGGAGTTATCTTGACTCCTCCAAAGCATCCTCAATGGCATCCCGAAAATGAAGGAACGACAGTCCCCCGCTGTTGCACAGGCCGGCAAAGCCTACTGCCCTTTGCCGGTCAAAAAACACGTCCGGTATACTTAACAGGATTTCGCCGCCGTCGCCGATTGCCTCGATCCCGTAGACCGTATGTGCTTCTCTTGCCTCATCATGGACTGTGTCCGTTCTCACGCGGTAGGTACAAACCATTTCAAATTTTCCGTCCTTTGTTTTTTATGTCATTCGGGAATTGCGATTGTGGGATTCCACAGAATTCAAATGGAATGCTTCGCAACTGTTATCAAATTTGTGTTGAAAGAATTTATATAAAATGCACGAAACGGGTTGACAAGCGGCGCTTTTGGGCGTATAATAAATATGGATTTCATTTCCAGTTTTGTAAGGCAGATTCCTGCTTTTATATTATATGTTTTTTTCGGGCAATTATATGATAACACACAATCAATCAACATACAATACGCAAGTTTGCCGAAACGGTACGCAAGTTTGCGCCCGGAAAACCGAAGATGCAGGGAACAAGTCCCCGAAAGAAAACTCATTTCTGACTTTTATGCAACCAAATTTGCTCTTTATATAATCTTTTTATCAAATTGCGGTCTGAATCCGGGTTTTATCAGGCTCCGACGATCAAATCAGACGCAGGAACAGGAATTGAAGAGGAGGGAGATTAAATGATAGAGTATCTGAGGCAGTTGAAGAAAAAATCGCACATGACCAATCAGCAGATCGCCGAAAAAAGCAACATTCCCGAAAGCACCGTTGCAAGAATCTTTTCCGGCAAGACTCCCAATCCCACAATGACCACCGTAGTGGCTATGACGCGGGCGATGGGCGGTTCCCCTGCCGATCTTTTAGAAAAAGCAGAAGAAAATTTACCGGCGGATTCTTTGGCGGATTTGTCGGAACCGACGCGCCGGGACGCCGAAAAAGAACAGGAGAACGCCGATAGCGCAGTGACTCTCTCTGTTTCCGATTCCGACAGTCAGGATGCTGCGATGCCGGAACCGGACGGAAGCGAAGCCGCCTCCGCACTTGCGTATGGGATGGCTGCATGCGAAAAATATTATGAGGGCATCATTGATCTGTACAAAAACGAACTCAAGAAAAAGGACATCTGGATTTCCAGACTGTTCCGGTGCTTAGTCGGCATTATGTTGTTTATTTTGTTTGTGTTGGTATTTGATATTCTGCACCCCGGTTTTGGATTTGTAAAATATTGAACATACGGAAAGTGCATGCACGGGTTGTCACGCAATGCACAAAAAAGAGCATATCCGGGATCCCCGCCATGTTTCTCTGATTGGGAAACATTGAATCGGGATTCCTTTCGGATATGCTCTTCTTTTTTGTTGTAAACCGGCAAATGATCTTAAAAGTCCAATGTGTCTACCTTGGCAAGCAGCTCGGACAGATGATTTTTGCAGTTGTCAATCACCTTTTTCCCCGCGGGATCGTCAAACCCGATGCGCTTGATGGTGCGGCGCATCAGCCGGGCGTATCCCACGACCATTGCTTTTTCCGCAACCTCTTTCATGCGCGCCTCGTCATCGGTCCCCAGATAAAGGGAGAGCGATTTGTGCCATATGTACAGGGTGGTTTCGTAGGGGAGTTTCATAAATTTCTCGGTGACGGTGTGATCCAGCTCGCCGAATCCGACAAAGCCCAAAAACATGGAGGCAAGCTCAAACACGGGATGCCCATAGGAGAGGGTGTCCATATCGATCAGCAAAACCTCACCGTTCTGCATTTCCACATTGTTGGTATGATAGTCGCCATGAATCATGGTGTGACGCTCGGGGACGGCACGAATGAGGGAAAGCAGCTTGTCGCTCTGTTCTTTCGGGAGATAGTCCCTCAGAAATTCCGCCCAGCCGACTGCCACTGCTTTCATATCCTCCATGTCCTCCGGATTGACCTCGGTTGAGTGGATGCGCTTCAGCAGGTCGACAAATTCGGCAATGTATTTGTCCTTTTTTTCAGGCTCTGCCAAAATCAGTTTGGAAAAAGACTTTGCGTTCAGCAATTCAAAAACGGAACCGTAGGAATTCCCGACTCTGACGACGTCAAAGGGAATGGCGGTTGGAATCCCCAGGATGAGCGCGGTGCGCGCAAGCCGGCGTTCGCGCTCAATTTCATTTAAGGCGTTGGCGTTGCGGTAAACCTTCACGACGATCTCCGGATCATAGCGGTACACAATTCCGTTGGAGCCTTCACCCAGAACCTCACAGCCGTCCACGGACAGCTTGCGGTAGCCCTTTTGGATATTCAGCATCTCGGTAAAGCCCGTCATTTCAAAGACATCGTAAACCTCGGGCGAAACGCCGACGATTTCAAGATTCTTATAGGTTTTTCGCAGTTTCAGAATGACGCGGAGTCCCGCGCTTGAAATGAATTCGAGATTTTCCGCATCAATGATGACCTTCTCCGTGCCGGCATGGATGCCTTCAAAAATCTGCTTTTCCGCAAGCGGGGCATTGGTCGAATCAATCCGACCGTCCAGAATGATATGCGCTGTTGCGTTGTCATTTTTTATCGTTACCATTATCTGCTCCTCCGAATATTTTATCAATGAAATCGCTGTATTCACGGTATGCGACCGTGTCGGAAAACACCGAAAGTGCGTCACGGATGCTTGTGTAGTACCATTTGTGTGCGGCAGGATCTTTTTGATTGAAATTTGCCCACAGGTCATTCCCGTAGGCCAGAAAAGAGCGATACAGAGAGCGCATATTGGAGAGCTTATCCCCCAGATACAGCGCCTTGACACCAAGATCTGTACTTTGCCGCAAAGTTGCGACAGCCTCCTCTTTGCGCACGCGCCAGGTGTCGGACGGGTCCTGTCCGAGCCGTTTGTTTTCGGTTTCCGACAGCACCAGTTGTGCCACTCTGTCGCCGAACCGTTCGGTGATTTCGCGGATGCTGATGCCGGCATCCTCAACGGTGTCGTGCAACACCGCCGCTATGACCGCTTCTTTTTCATCGGTCAGTGTTTGTGTGATGGTTGCCGCTTCCAACGAATGAAGAACGGCGGGTTGGTTGTCCACTTTTCGCTTCATTCCGTCAAAAGCTGCCGTAGCAAAACAGATTGCCTCTGATAATTGATCCAAGTTCTCACTCCCTGTCAAAAAGGTTGCGTATTTGCCCGCCGTCAAAGCCTTCCGCGTTCCCCGCGGGCGCCCCACAGATATATGATACAGTATAGCAGATATCTGCCGTTTTTTCAACCGTTTTTTGCGAAAATCTTGTCGGAAGTTACATCATTGCACGGTCGTTTTATAGATTGTGAAGGCTGACACGTGCATTTTAAGGCAAAATAGCTTGCGTGGTATAAAAATGTGAAAAACATCTGCGGAGCGGGAGGGCATCTCTGAAGGGACTTCCGGTTCGGGATCCATATGCCGTAAGACCGTTGCCGATGCGGATATGCGGTGCTGGGAACCGCCCCTCCAACCGCATGTTGGAGAAAAAAATATCGCATCAAACCAATGCGCCATTGTTTTTTGCATGAAAAATCCTTATAATAGGATTAGAGTTGTAAAAACGAATACGGAGGTTAGACATGGAACAAATCAGATTGAACGAGCAGATTGTCTTGTTGAGAAAGGCAAAGGGAATCACGCAGGAGGAATTGGCAAGGGCACTTGGTGTGACAAATCAGGCGGTCAGCAAGTGGGAATCTGCCCAGTGCTGTCCCGATATTCAGCTTTTGCCGGAGATAGCAGCCTTTTTCGGCGTTTCCATAGACCAACTTATGGGATATCGGGGGGCGGATACATCTGACGATTTATTGTTACAACTTCGTACTGCAATGGATCATGCGCAGACGGGGGAAGACGAAAAGTTGGCACTGCGGCTGGCTTATACGATACATGCGACGCTTCTTTCAAAGGAGGAGCAGTCTGCGGAACCGGGATGGAATTCGGACGATGCCATTGAACATGCCGGCAAAGGGGAGTGGGGGATGTCATCCGTCTCACATCCGAATATGACGACGCGTATGCACTACGGTTCGGTGTTTTTCTCGGACAATGCATTGCATTTGGATCGCGGCGACAGACTTGCAGCACTTTGTAATTGTATGCGCAGTTTGTGTACGGCAGCCGCTATGAAGACATTTGTTGCCGTGTTTGCGCTGACAATTCATGACCAAAGCAAATATGTGAGTGTAGCGGAAATCGCGAAATATGCAGGTTTGTCCGAGGGCGCTGTCTCAAGACAGCTTGAAAATAACCTTGTGGGGTACTTGCGGACGCAAAACAGGGCAGGAATTTTATGCTACCGCATCGACGGGAGGTGGATGCATATGCTGCCGCTTCTGGCGATGATCTGTGATCCTTAATATTTGGATGTTTCGCGTATGTGACCACACAGGAAAAGCGCAAGGGGAAATGGTTATTGCGAATGTCTTCGGGGTGTACAGAACTTTTATACGGAAAGGCGGCTGATTTTTTTTGCGTTTTTCGCAAAAGCGCTGTCACAGAGCAACGCTCCAGATAGTAAGATTTCAAAGAAAAACAATATACCTTACCGTGACTTAAGGTATCATTGCGCAATCCGCGCAGCGCAATCCACGCAGCGCAATTTGCGCAGGCATACTTGCTTGCATCTTTTCCGTCATACTTCACAAAAATCCTTGCCAGTAGCGCTGCTACAGCCCGTGAATTTTTGTATTGTCTGACGAAAAATCCGACTGCGCAATTGCACCATCGAAATTGAGCGGTAATGCCTTAAAAGACAAACTGCATTCATTGCGCTTGCAGAAGAACATCACGCAAGAAGTACTTGCCAATCATCTCGGTATTGCCCCGCAATCGGTCGGGAAATGGGAGCGTGGCGAAGGTTTTCCCGACATTACACTTCTGCCGCACATAGCATTCTATTTTGACATAACGGTGGATGAGCTTTTGTGCGTGGATCAGGTGGGAGTGGAAGAAACAATTGCATTTGTTTGTTTTACATAAATATATTTGCCGTTTTTCTGTGCGTGATGTGCGTCAGGCAAAGAAAAAGCGAAATGTCAATATTCCGCCTTGAAAAACAGTGCAAAAAATGCTACAATAGAAAAAACGATTCAGACACAAAACCGGGCACGGCGCCCGGCAATGGGAGATAACTATGTTCAATAAGCATGAGACAGCGCGCGACGTCTGCCGGCTTTTCGGCAAACAGGCGAGGTGCGATTATGAAGCGCCGAACGGTGAAAAGCACCACAACCGTCTCCGGAACGGTGGAAACGGACACGGTACGGTCAGGCTCTACCACCGCGGCAGGCTTGTGGATGAGATTCTCTGTGAAAATGTCGGCTGTGAATACGGAGAATATGGCGTATGACAAGGGGATCCTATTTTGATTTTTGCCGAGGGACGTTTGGTACGGAGCCGGACTACCCGTTTGACGAAGATTTTGAAACCGCAGTGCTTCGGCATGCCGGCAATCGCAAGTGGTTCGCCCTTATGATGCGGGTATCCCGGCGGAAATTCGGCTTTGACAGCGACGAGGTGATTGACGTGGTCAATCTGAAGCTGCCGGTCGAAATGTTCGGCTCATTCGGAAAAAGTGACGGCGTTTACCCCGCTTATCATATGAATAAACTGCACTGGGTCTCGGTTCTGCTTCCGGACGCGGCGGATGATACCGTTGGATTTCTTACAAGCGTCAGCTACGAGGCAACCAAGCCCCGAGCGCGCAGGCGCAGGGAAGCGGGCAGATGATATTACGCAAAAGGCAGGCAAAGCGCGAATAGGTCGCTTTGCCTGTTTGCTTTTCGGGGCTGAATTGATTTTTCTCATATTCCGAGAAAAAATCTCCCAAACTGTGCGCTTGGTTCGGAGCGTAAAGTACGGTATACTATGATCACCGGTAAAAAATAAGCTTTGCGCAGATGCTGAAAGAAGGGAGATATGGTATGAAATTGAATCCGGGAAATCAAATACGTCTGAACCGCCGGCGTATGAATCTTACGCAGGAACAATTGGCTGAAAAGTTCGGAACGTCTCCGCAGGCAATTTCCCGATGGGAAATAGGTGCGACCTATCCCGATATCGAAATGCTGCCCATGATCGCATCATTTTTTGAAACGTCGGTAGATTCGTTGCTTGGAGTTACGGAAGAAGAAAAGGAAAAACGCTGTTCGGAGCTTCAAGAATCGTTTGAAGCCGCTGTTCGTGCAAAAGATGTTCGGAAAACCATTGAGATTATGCGGGAAATACGACGTAATCTCAAGGATTATCAACAATATTGGTTTTGGGGAATGTACCACGAAGTTTGGAAGGTTCGCTTGTTTCAAGACAAAAGTGTTCTTGAGGAAATGCGGCTTTTGGCAGAAGAAGTATTCAGAGTGTGTCCCAAAGACCAGCATTATGCGGTTATCGGATGTATGGCGAACATGGAAGATGATGAACACATCGATGCTTTTTTGGACGCATATGCCAGTCGTGAAGATATGTCCCGTTCCACACTACTGTTCAACCGATATAAAATGCGCGAGGAACTTGACAAAATCGAGCCTGTGCGGCAGTACGTTCTATGGATGGAGCTTTCGCATATCATAAGTGCGGCGAATGATTGGCAAGTCTATTTGTGCGACGACCCCAATCATTTTATTTGGTTTTGTGAAACGCAGCTTAATTATCTTAATGCTGTAAACAATTTATCCCCCGATAAGAAGTATTTGGTGAGAGGAGGAACAGGCGCAGATTTGTGGTGTGAAGAGCGAATAGAACTTGGAATACGCTATGAATGTGTTTTCTTGCATTGGTCAGTATATATTATGAAAACATTGATAAAGTGCTGAATACAACTGGATAAAAAGGGAATATGCAAAAAGTAATCATTTGGTCAATCGGTATCCCAAAGTGGGCATGCACAAAGGCATTTTATGTGGTATAATGATACATAAAGAAATAATGGAATCCTTCATGGACAAGACAATTATTTCTATTGTAACAATACTATTCATAGAAAGGAGTGCAGCCATGTATGATAACATTCAAATCATTCCATACAAGGGCGCAAAATCCAAGAACCCCTTCTCCTTCCGCTACTACGACAAGAACCGCGTGATAGGTGGTAAAACTATGGCCGCGCATCTTCGCTTCGCCATGTCCTGGTGGCACACCTGCAACGCCTCCGGCACCGATATGTTCGGCGGCAACACCATGGACAAGACCTTCGGTTTGGACGGCATCGCCATGCACAAGGCCAAGGCGGACTTCGCCTTCGACCTCATGCAGAAGCTGGGCATCGAGTTCTACTGCTTCCACGACATGGATATCGCTCCCGAGGGCGAGACCCTGGCCGAGTCCATCAAGAATCTCGAGATCATGACCGACTACCTGCTGGAGAAGCAGAACCAGACCGGCATCAAGCCTCTGTGGGTCACCGCCAATATGTTCAGCGACAAGATGTTCATGGCGGGTGCCGCTACCTCCCCCTCGGCTGATGTCTACGCCGTCGCCGCAGGGAAGGTCAAGGCCGGCATCGATGCCGCCATCAAGCTGGGGGCACCCGGATATGTATTCTGGGGCGGCCGCGAGGGCTACGATACCCTCATCAACACCGACATGGCTCTGGAATTGGATAACCTCGGTAAGTTCCTGACCCTGGCCCGCGACTACGGCCGCGCCAAGGGATTTACCGGTGACTTCTACATCGAGCCCAAGCCCAAGGAGCCTACCAAGCACCAGTACGATTTCGACGTGGCCACCTGCGCCAACTTCCTGCGCACCTACCGTCTCATGGACGACTTCCGCATGAACATCGAGGCCAACCACGCCACTCTGGCAGGGCACACCTTCCAGCACGAGCTCCGCATGGCTACCGTCAACGGCATCTTCGGCTCCATCGACGCCAACCAGGGCGATATGCTCCTGGGCTGGGATACCGACCAGTTCCCCACCAATGTCTACGATACCACCCTCTGCATGTACGAGGTCATCAAGGCAGGCGGCTTTACCAACGGCGGACTCAACTTCGATGCCAAGGCCCGCCGTCAGTCCAACACCTTTGAGGATGTGCTCCTGTCCTACATCGCTGGCATGGATGCTTTTGCTCTGGGTCTCCTCAAGGCCTACGAGATCATCGAGGACGGCCGCATCGATGAGTACGTGGCCAAGCGTTATGCCTCCTATAACGAGGGCATCGGTAAGGATATCCGCGAAGGCAACGTAACTCTGGAATCTCTTGCCGCCTACGCCGCCGACTTGAAGGACATCATGCCTATGAGCGGCAGACAGGAGTATCTGGAGACCGTGCTCAACGATATTCTCTTCTCGGGAGCCTGATATGAACTACTATATTGGTATTGATCTGGGCACATCTTCCTGCAAGGGTATCCTTCTGAACCGCAACGGAGCCGTCCTCGCGGATCACAGCGTCAACTACCCCGTCTCCACCCCTTATACCAACTGGAGCGAGCAGGATCCCGCTGACTGGTATAAGGCCACCGTGGAGATCCTCAAGGTCCTGTCCGAAGGCAGGGAAGAATCGGTCAAGGGCGTGGGCATCGCAGGTCAGATGCACGGTCTGGTCATGCTGGACGAACACGACGAAGTCATCCGCCCCGCCATCCTCTGGAACGACGGACGGAGTGCCCCCCAGACCGCCTATCTCAACAGTCTGGGCACCCTCCCCACCCTCACGGGGAACATCGCCTTCCCCGGCTTCACCGCCCCCAAAATCCTGTGGGTCAAGGAGAATGAGCCCGAGAACTTCGCAAAGGCCAAGAAGATCTGCCTGCCCAAGGACTACCTCGCCTACAAGCTGACGGGGGTCTTCTCCTCCGAGTACTCCGACGCAGCAGGAATGTTGCTTCTGGATGTACAGAACAAATGCTGGTCCCCCGAGATGTGCGAGATCTGCGGCATCACCGTGGATATGCTCCCCACCCTCTTTGAAAGCTACGAGGCTACGGGCAAGCTGAAGGCCGAGTACAGCCTGCCTAACGCCATCCTCTGTGCCGGTGCGGGGGATAACGCGGGGGCGGCTGTGGGTACCAACACCCTCCGCGACGGGGATTGCAGTATTTCCCTCGGCACCAGCGGCACCATCTTCTTGCCCTGCGACGAGTTCAACACCGAGTGCGGTACCGCCCTCCACAACTTCGCTCACGCTAACGGAAAATTCCACCTCATGGGCTGTATCCTCTCTGCCGCTTCCTGCAACAAGTGGTGGATACGCGATATTCTGGACACCCACTACTGCGACCCCGCCGAACCCGACTACGGTAAGACCGGCGTGTATTTCCTGCCCTACCTGACGGGTGAGCGTTGTCCCCATAACGACGTGAACGCCCGGGGCGCGTTCATCGGTCTGTCCATGAACACCACCCGCGAGGATATGAGTCTCGCTGTGCTGGAGGGCGTAGCCTATGCGCTCCGCGATTGCGTGGAGGCGGGTGCCGTCAAGATTGATAAGGCCGTTCTCTGCGGCGGCGGCGCGGTCAGTAAGGTTTGGCAGACCGTGCTGGCAAACGTCCTCGGCGCGGATATCTATCTCACCGAAACCGAGCAGGGCCCCTCCATGGGCGGCGCGTTTCTGGCCATGACTGCCTGCGGGGAGTACGCCACGGTCTATGAGGCGGTAGATGCCACCGTAAAGAAGACCCTGGCTGTTAAGTGTGATCCTGTCCTGAAGAAGATCTACGATCAGGGCTATGCCGCGTACCGACAACTGTATCCAGCTTTGAAGGGAGTCGAGTATGAATAGTGCGTTCTATGAGCTGAAGCACGAGATTAGTGCCGATTACTTTACTGTAGAGCGGAATAGTAACTTTTCCTTCCCCCTGCATATGCATCGATGCTATGAGATCATTTTGCTTATAGAAGGGCGTATGACGATCATACTTGAAAATCAAGAGTATATCATTGAGGCCGGTGATATGATCCTTATCAAGCCCAATTTCGTCCATGGCCTTAAGACCGAT
>ERZ809074.5002-NODE-5002-length-10360-cov-29.831635_pt1 | contig 10360 bp, 9 predicted proteins | sample MGYA00520795_ERZ809074 | MGnify/ENA primary metagenome ERZ809074 (study PRJEB31570, sample SAMEA3212989) | Homo sapiens | biome: human-gut; feature: human gut; material: fecal | place: Sweden | collected 2011 ...
GAATCGCACCGACCTCCTCGCCAACTCTTATAGCAAGTTGGAGGAGCAGACGGCAAGTCCATTCATCCAATATGCGCACCTCACCCCGATAGGAAACATCACGGCAGGATTGCGATACGAGTATGTAAGATTCAAGTATTATGATGCAGGCATCTATCAACCCGAGCAGAGTCGCTCCTTCCGCAACCTCTTTCCTACCATCAGCTATGGTGCGAAGATAGGCAAGGTAATGGCACAGTTGAGCTATTCGGTAAAGACCTCTCGTCCTTCATATAGTCAACTGAGCAACAATGTATCTTATATGAATCGATTTACTCGCCAGACTGGTAATCCTTATCTCGACAACGAAACCAATCACAGAGTGGAATTATCGGGTGTATGGAAGTTCATCCAGTTTATGGTCAACTACAAGGACTCTCGCAATGCCATCATCTATTGGGCAGAGCAAATTCCTGAGGACGAAGCTATTACCATGATAAGTCGTAAGAACGTGAAGAGTCTCAAGAGCATGACCGCCTACATCAGTGCCGCTCCAAAGATAGGCATTTGGGCGCCACAAATCAACTTGGGCATGCAGAAGCCCTGGTTCACCCTCCATACTGATGTGGCATCTTATCGCTTGAACCGTCCTATCTTCATGGGCAACTTCAACAATGCCTTCTCCTTGCCATGCGGCATCACCCTTAACGTGGATTATCGCTATCAGAGCAAGGGTAACACGATGAACGTATATCTTGCCAAAGAGCAGCATGTACTGGATGTCAGCATCAGTAAGTCATTCCTAAAGGATGCCCTTACCTTGGAAATAAAAGGCAACGACCTGCTTTATAAATGTTGGGATGCCGACTTGCTCTATAACCAAAAGATGGAACTTTTGCAAGTATCTAAGCGAGGTACGAGAGACCTGCAACTCACCCTTTGCTATAAGTTCAATACCACACGTAGCAAGTACAAAGGAACTGGTGTCGGTAATGCAGAGCTGAATCGACTATAAATATCTTTTATTACTTTTATTCGAAAGTAGAGACATTTAAGGTGATTTCCTATAAGGGGAACAAAAAAGCAGCAAACCGCAAAGGGCTTGCTGCTCACGATAGGAGTGATTCCTATTTCTTTTATGGGTTGAGTTTTCTTTATATCCTTATCTCAATGGGTTTATACTTCCTTCAATACGGTTTCCAATCTTCCGATGAAGTCATCTACATTTTCCTTGGTCAATACCAATGGAGGGAGGATACGAAGGATGTTGGTGCCGGCGCAACCGGTGAAGCAGTGCTGCTCGTGGATGAGCTTGCTGCGAACTTCCTTGTGAGGAATGTCGAGTACGGCGCCTACCATTAAACCACGGCCACGAACCTCTGTGATGTGGCTGTTGCGCTTCTGCAACTCCTTCAGCTGGGCGATGAGATATTCACCAACTTCATGCGCATTCTGTACCAGGTTCTCCTTCTCAAATACATCGAGAACGGCGAGAGCGGCAGTACATGCCAGGTGGTTGCCACCAAAGGTTGTACCCAACTGACCATATACAGGAGTAAACTCTGGAGAAATCAATACGCCACCCATAGGGAAACCATTACCGATACCCTTGGCTACGGTGATGAGATCTGGCTTGATGCCCAACCACTGGTGTGCAAAGAACTTACCGCTTCTGCCATAACCACACTGGATTTCATCGCAAATCAGGAAGGTGCCGTATTTCTTGCAGGCTGCCTGTAATCCCTGAGCAAACTCAGGAGTTACCATGTTGCAACCACCTACGCCCTGAATAGCTTCGATGATACAAGCACATACATCGCCTTTGGCAAGTTCCTTCTCCCAAGCCTCCAAATCGTTGATAGGAAGATAGGTTACGTGACCATTATCATTGATAGGAGCGATGATCTTAGGATTATTTGTTACCTCTACGGCAAGGGATGTTCTGCCGTGGAAAGCCTTCTCTATAGAAAGCACGCGGGTTCTTCCGTTGGTGAATGAAGCCAGTTTCAAGGCATTCTCGTTTGCCTCGGCACCAGAGTTGATGAGGAAGAACTGATAATCTTCATAACCGCTAATCTTGCCCAGACGCTCAGCGAGTTTCACCTGCAACTTGTTGATGACAGAGTTGGAATAGAAACCCAGATTGTTCAACTGGTTGGTGAGCATCTCCACATAATGAGGATGGCAATGACCGATGCTGATAACGGCATGACCGCCATAGAGGTCGAGGTATTCTTGACCCTTGTCGTCCCATACCTTGCAGCCCTTACCTTTTACAATATTAATATCGAAAAGAGGATATACGTCGTAAAGTTTCATGTTAAATCTATGTTTTAAGAAAGACAACTCATAGAGTTATCTTATTACAAACTATTTTTTATGATAGAAGAACGAATGATTTTTCATCCGTTCTTCCGAATTCTTTTATCTAAAATGCTGATGGCTTGAGTTTCAAACCTGCTGTCTGGTCGAGACCAAACATGATGTTCATGTTCTGAACAGCCTGACCTACGGCACCCTTCAGAAGATTGTCGATGCAGGAAGTAATCAGGAGCTTATCGCCATACTTATCCACATGAACCAGGCACTTGTTGGTATTCACCACCTGCTTCAGGTCGATTGCCTTATCCACATAGTGGGTGAACTTGGCATCCTTGTAGAACTCCTTGTAACCTGCTACGATTTCCTCGATTGGCTTGTCGGTCTTCACCACTTCTGTAGCGAAGATGCCACGGGCGAAGTCGCCACGGTAAGGGATGAAGTCGATGGCTGCATCGAGATAACCCTGTGTCTGCTTCAGACTCTCACGAATCTCTGGTACGTGCTGATGGTTGAATGCCTTGTAGATGCTCATGTTGTTGTTGCGCCATGAGAAATGGGTAGTGGCGCCTGGCTTCTGACCTGCGCCGGTGCTGCCTGTAATGGCGTTGACAGATACATCGCTGTTGATGAGGCCCATCTTAGCAGCAGGCAACAAACCAAGTTGAATGCAGGTTGCAAAACAACCTGGGTTTGCCACGTGCTGAGCTACGGCTATTTTTGATTCATTTATTTCTGGAAGACCATATACAAAATCGTGAGCGGCTGGGGTTGGCTGCTGGGTAGCAACCACAGTCTCTGGGGCCAGACGGAAGTCCTGTGCCAAGTCGATAATCTTCACGTTCTCCGGAACATTGTGCTCCTTCAGGAACGCCTCGCTCTTGCCATGACCGAAGCAGAAGAAGATAACATCTACCTGGTCGAAAGGCATCTCGGCGGTAAACTTCAAGTCGGTCTCGCCATACAATCCCTCGTGAACCTCAGCCACCAGGTTGCCGGCGTTACTCTCGCTGTTGGCGAATACAATCTCTGCCTCAGGATGGTTGATAAGAAGGCGAATCAACTCACCTCCTGTATAACCAGCTGCTCCTAAAATACCTACTTTTACCATATTATCTTTCCTCGTTAGGGTGCATACCATAATAAACACGGAGTGGGGTAGAGCTTACCTTGATGAAGCCCTTTGCATCCTCGGCTGTCCAACCGTGCTGCATCTCACCATACTCACCGAGCTTAGACTTGGTCAAATCGTCTGGTGAATCGACACCAACAGTCTGGAAACTGTATGGACGGAGTTTCAGGATAGCTGTACCGTTTACGTTGCGCTGAGAAGAAGTCAGCATCGCTTCGATATCCGGCATTACTGGCTCCAGGTACTGACTCTCGTGGAGGAACATTCCGTACCAGTTGCCTACCTGATCCTTCCAATACTGCTGCCACTTGCTCAATGTGCTCTTCTCCAACAGGCGGTGAGCCTCGATGATGAGCTTAGGAGCCGCAGCCTCGAAAGCTACACGACCCTTGATACCGATGATGGTGTCACCCACGTTGCAGTCGCGACCGATGGCGTAAGAAGCGCCAATCTCCTCAATCTTCTGGATGGCAGCAATCTTATCATCAAACTTCTCGCCGTTGACAGCCACAATCTCACCCTTCTCGAAGGTAATCTTCAGTTCAGCCTCTTCTTCCTTGGCAGTAACGTGCTTCAGGTAAGCCTCCTCAGGAAGACCCTGGGTTGGGTCGAGAATCTCACCGCCGCAGATACTGGTTCCCCAGATACCTACGTTATAAGAATACTTCAACTTGGTGAAGTCTGCAAAGAAGCCGTGCTCGTTCAAATAATCAACCTCCTCCTTACGAGAAAGCGCCTTGTCACGAGTCAATGTGATGATCTCTACACCAGGAGCCATTACCAGGAAGGTCATGTCGAAACGAATCTGGTCGTTGCCGGCACCTGTACTTCCGTGAGCGATAGCATCTGCACCAATCTCCTTGGCGTAACGAGCGATGGCGATAGCCTGGAAGATACGCTCTGAAGATACAGAGATAGGGTAGCAGTTGTTGCGGAGCACATTACCGAAAATCATGTATTTCAATGATTTCTCATAATATTCGTGGGTAACGTCGAGAGTGACGTATGCCTTGGCGCCCAACTTATATGCGTTCTCCTCGTTGTTCTTCAACTGCTCGGCAGAGAAACCACCTGTGTTAGCGCATGCTGCATAAACATCCCAGCCATCCTGGGTCAACTTCATTACTGTGTATGATGTATCGAGACCGCCGCTAAAAGCGACTACAACTTTTTTATTTGCCATTTTATTTTATGTTTAATATGGATGAATAATATTTAGATGGCATTCTTGCCAATACCTTATTATATATAAGGATTTAGATTTCTGCAGAAGGACCGTCAATCTTGCGGATTCTCTCAATCACTTCCTGAGGAAGCTTGATAGGCAGATGCTCCTCTGGGTCGAAGAGCATGGCGGTGCAGATGCAGTATTTGCGGTTGGTACGATGGAGGACATCCACGTTGATGCAACCCTCGCAACCACGCCAGAATGACTCATCATCGGTCAGGTCGGCGAAAGTAACAGGAAGATAACCCAGCTGGGTGTTCATCTTCATGACAGCCGAACCGGATGTCAAAGAGAAAATCTTGGCATGAGGCCATCGCTGTCGGGCAAGCGTAAAGGTAAGGTTCTTGATACGCTTAGCCAATCCCAAACCACGGAAGTCTGGGTGAACGATCAAACCTGATGTGGTAACATAGTGCTTGTTGCCCCATGTTTCGATGTAGCTGAAACCTGCGAACTTTTCGCCCTGGAGTGCGATGACCGCCTTGGCTTCGCGCATCTTGGTGGCAACATACTCTGGTGAACGCTTGGCGATACCAGAACCACGCTTCTTTGCAGCTTCTGCAATTGTAGTCAGAATGGTGTCGATGTACTTGATGTGACTTTCGTCAGCCACCATTACTTTAACTTCTGCTTCTTCCATTTTTTCTCTTCTATCTTAAAATGTTTTTGTTTTAATATTCTTTCTTTATATATAATAAGGTGTATGTTTTGCATAAAAATTCAACCACCTTATACATATTTATGGTGAACGTCTGGAATTACCTCTGCTAGTGCATTGATGATTTCCTCTTCTGTGGTACCTTTCTTTTTAACAAGAAAGATCGTGTCGTCACCGGCGATGGTTCCAAGAATTTGAGAAATATCACTATTGTCTATGTTATAGGCAATGCTGCTTGCATATCCCGGACGTGTTTTGATCACGACCATGTTCCCGGAGAAGTTGATTGATTGGAATCCGGTATTCACCATCATCTTGCTCACTGGAATATGGTTTGATACTCTCTTATATAATGTATCATTGGGCAGGACATACGCATATTTTCCACTCGAAGATGCTGCCTTTGCTACCTTGAGCAGTTTTAAGTCACGGCTCAATGTAGCTTGCGTAATCTTAAAGCCTTCTTTGTGAAGAGCCTCCAAAAGTTGGTCTTGCGAACTCAACTCCTGACTTGATATAAGCATCTTCAAAGTTTCCAATCTGCTATTCTTTGCCTTCATATGCTGTATTTTTATTCGTTTAACGGCTGCAAAATTACAATATATTTTGTAAATAACCAAATAAAATGAAAGAAAAATGCATAAAATAACATTATTTTGTCTTTTGTTATGCATAAACATGGAATAAATATGCATGTATTACCTTCTTTCATACAAATATTTTACACTTGGCTTTTGATGCAGAATAGCCTTTTTATCCATTTTAAGCTAATTATTGTAAATTATTGAAAAAAAGTCTACGAAAACCACATCGGTTCAATTAGTTTTTGTTATCTTTGCAGACACAATTCTTAGATTATAATCAACTTAATATAAAATAAACCTCTAGAAGATGGAAAAAATGAATGTTAAACCAGCAGAAGGTAAGCTGGGAATCTTGGTTGTTGGTTGTGGCGCAGTAGCTACTACCTTCATGACCGGTGTTTTCATGACTCGTAAGGGACTTGCTAAGCCAGTAGGTTCAATGACTCAGTACGACAAGATTCGTGTTGGCAAGGGTGCAGACAAGAAATATTTGCACTACAAGGACATCGTTCCTCTTGCAGACCTTAATGATATCGTATTCGGTACTTGGGATGTTTATCCGCAGAATGCTTATCAGGCAGCTATGTATGCTGAGGTATTGAAGGAGAAAGATATCAATCCTGTACGCGAGGAGTTGGAGAAGGTAGTACCAATGAAGGCTGCTTTCGACAAGAACTATGCAAAGCGTCTTGATGGCGATAATGTGAAGGATTGCAAGACCCGCTGGGAGATGGTAGAGGCTCTTCGTCAGGATATCCGCGACTTCAAGGAGAAGAACGGTTGTGCCCGTATCGTTGTTATCTGGGCAGCATCTACCGAAATCTACGTTCCTGTAGATATGGAGATTCATGGTACATTGGCAGCACTTGAGGCTGCAATGAAGGCTGACGACCGCCAGCATGTAGCTCCATCCATGTGCTACGCTTATGCTGCTTTGACAGAGGGTGCTTCTTTCATCATGGGTGCTCCTAATACAACTGTTGATATTCCTGCTATGTGGGAACTCGCAGAGAAGACCAAAATGCCTATCGCCGGTAAGGACTTCAAGACAGGCCAGACTCTTGTCAAGAGTGGCTTCGCTCCTATAATCGGTACCCGTTGTCTCGGCTTGAATGGCTGGTTCTCTACCAATATTCTCGGCAATCGTGATGGTCTCGTTCTCGATGAACCAGCTAATTTCCATACCAAGGAGGTTAGTAAACTCTCTACTCTTGAGACAATCCTGAAACCGGAAGCTCAGCCAGATCTCTATGGTCATGGTAACGATGAAGATACTCAGTACTATCACAAGGTACGTATCAACTATTATCCACCTCGTAACGATAACAAGGAGGGTTGGGATAATATCGATATCTTCGGCTGGATGGGTTACCCAATGCAGATTAAGATTAACTTCCTCTGCCGTGACTCTATCCTTGCTGCTCCATTGCTGCTCGACCTTACATTGTTGAGCGATCTTGCTGCTCGTGCAGGCCGTTTCGGAACCCAGCGTTTCTTGAGTTTCTTCCTCAAGGCACCTATGCACGATTATACTAAGGGTGAAGAGCCTGTGAACCATCTCTACCAGCAGTACACGATGCTGAAGAATGCTATCCGTGAGATGGGTGGTTACGAGGCCGATGAGGAAATCGACTAATTAGGTTATTTCATTTAATACTACACCTTATTATATAAGGCATTAATTTATATCATGGCACACCTTTGGAATGTTAGAATATCTTTCCATAGGTGTGCCTTTTTGTTTATTTATATAGAAAGTAGACAGGGATTCGGTAACGAGTTTTATTTATGGTATGAGCATGATGTTCTTCTCCATGATGGCTTTCCTGTTTTGGAGAAAAGGAAAGGAGATGCTCTTTCGGATGATTATGTGGCTCATGATCGTGGTCGACCTGCAGTTGGTAAAGGACATGGTTTTCTTTCTGATTTATGGTTTTGACAACGAGCATGCGTGGTATCTTACGTCTTCGTTGGATACGATGATTATTCCGTTCTACAGCTTTGTGTTGATGGACCTGGTGAAGCCGGGCTGGTTCAGATGGCTGAAAGCTTTAATGCTGGAATTGCCTTTCCTCTTGTTGCCGGTGTTCTATATTTTTACCCATAATATCATCTGGTTTTATGTGCTTTCTGTCTGGGGAGCCATTTATGGATGCTGAGCTGTTTCGTTATTAAAGTGGATTACGACAATATCTATATGGTAAGCTCTCTGATACTCTGGATGCTGATAGATTATTTTGTTTATAGGCATGAGTCAGTGATAGAAGAGTTGAGCGATATTGAAATTGTACCGTTAGAGCAGAACGAAGTTGATGTTTCGGGGATGGCTGCTGAGGTGCAGCGGTTGTTCGAGGAAGATTAAATCTATCTCAATCCGAAACTGAAATTGTCTGATGTGGCGCTGGCTGCTGGTACGAACCGTACTTATCTGAGTCGCTATTTTAACCGGCAGAATGGGTAGACGTTTTATGATTATGTGAATACTTATCGTATATAATATGCAGAGAAATTGTTGAAGTCAACGAACTATCCTTTGCCGGAAATCGCCATCAAATCGGGATTCAATTCTATTTCTACGTTTAGAAGAGTATTTTTTTTGCCTCTTTTGGTTGCTCTCCTAATAAATATAGAGTAAATGCATAAGTTGTTGGTGTATAGGTAGTTTATAAAAATCAGCGGCACACTGAAAAATGTCAAAAGACACTTTTTGTCTATTTGAAACTTATTTTTACTATTTTGAAACCATGGTTCTCGATTTTTTTCTATCTTTGCACCATAGAACTTTTTGAAGAGAATATAACTCTAGCATTTACCTTTTCTAGGAATTAAAAAAATAAAGGTTGGCCAACCCGTTGAGGGCAAGCCAACCTTTCTCGTTATGTATGTTATTCTTTGTTTTTTTACTTTATTCCCGGTTCTCGTTTTCATTATTCCTTGTTGCTGCTTCCGAAGATGCGGAGCAAGTAGAGGAAGAGATTGATAAAATCGAGATACAGGGTCAAGGCTCCGATGAGTGCCAGTTTCTGTGCGCCCTCGCTCATGTCGTATTGTGTCTGGAGCATCTGCTTGATTTTCTGACTGTCCCAAGCGGTCAAGCCAACGAAGATGGCTACGCCGGCGTAACTCAAAATGTAATCAAATCCCGAACTCTTCAAGAACATGTTTACTATGGTAGCGATAATCAGACCAATCAGCGCCATGAAGAGTATTTTTCCTAAAGAGGTCAAATCCTTCTTGGTTGTGTAACCATAGAAAGCCATTGCTCCAAATGTGCCGGCTGTAATAAAAAATACCTTGGCAATACTGGTCATCGTATATACTACGAATACGGATGAAAGCATGGCACCATTCAAAACCGAGTAGACGATGAAGAGTAGGGTGGCCGTAGTCAGGGAAAGTCTCTGTAGGGCACCGGTAATGATAAATACCAGAGCGAGCTCTGCGATAATCAAGCCAAAGAGCAAGCCGCGGCTTGTCATCAAGGTCATCAGCAGGGTAGGACTGCTAGCTACACCATAGGCAGTAACGCCCGTAATCAGGAGAGCTAAGGTCATCCATGTATACACTTTGCGCATCAAAGCAGAGAAAACACCGCTTATACCTCGCTCTTTCTCATTAACAGCAAAGCCATTGCTCTGCTGGTTGTTCTGATTATTTATCAGATTGTACATTTCCTTTTCTGTCATAATTCTATTTTCTTTTGTTATTTATGGTCTATTGAATAATATAATAAGCGCAAAGATAATGCCAATTATTGAAACGAACGATAATCTCTGCGCTTTATTAACATTTATTCCGTAATTTTACGTCATTCATTCCTTTATTTAAGGGCTGTCTTCTTTACGGCTATCTGTTTTCTGCCTCGTGTTACCTCTACGGCTACAGTTCCATTTACTGGTGAGCGAAGCAGTTCTGTATCAGATTTTGCCTGTTTCTGAAGTGCCAGGACACCTGAGGCTCCGTATATTCTGATGATGTCGTTCTGTTTCAGACCCTTTATCAGAATATGATAGTTGCCGCTGGGAATGATGGTGATGTCTGACTTCATGTCAGCCTCCTTGCGGTTGAAACTGATCTGCCATTGCCATCTTAATCTCTTATCTTCTCTTTCTTCTACCAGTCTCATACGCTATTCGTTTTATTTCGAATGCAAAGATACGTCTTTTCCGTTTTCTACCTATGCGATTTGTGCGATTTGCGTGGATTCGGGAAATAAAGTGCGAAAAATATCATGGAATCATTCAGAAAAATATCTCCGAAGGATAAGATAATATCTCCGAAAGATAGCAGAATATCTCCGAAGGATAAGAAATTATCTCCGAAAGATAGCTGAATATCTCCGAAGGATAAACCCAGAAGACAAATGTAGGTAATCCGATGACGAAGATATGGAAACTGGGTTGTGGTGACGAGGTGAAGGGTGAAGGGTATATTTTAAATCTTATATTATATTCTTTTTT
>ERZ809074.5004-NODE-5004-length-10353-cov-15.539037_pt1 | contig 10353 bp, 8 predicted proteins | sample MGYA00520795_ERZ809074 | MGnify/ENA primary metagenome ERZ809074 (study PRJEB31570, sample SAMEA3212989) | Homo sapiens | biome: human-gut; feature: human gut; material: fecal | place: Sweden | collected 2011 ...
CGCCGAAGATACTTGGCGGGAAGCTGCCTGGGAAATTAGGAAGTCGCCGGTTTTTTCTTTTTTTGGTTCTTCACTTTTTTCTCGGGGATTTTAATAAAAGAACAAACCTGCACCGTTCAGCAACAGCTTGACTATGAGCCTCGAAGAGCATGCAATTAGGCTGCCGCCAGGTGACACGTCGCGGATCCTCCGCTCGTGCCAGCCTGGCTGGCCCAGCCTAGCATGCTTTTGCTCATTGTCAAGCTGAGATTGCTTTCCGGATGCAGGTTCTTTCATTCTTGGGCGCCGGCGGGCCGGGAAAATCCTGAGCATGTTGGCGTGTCCTGACGGAGGACCAAGGGTTTGCGGGCATGTCCACGCCAACACGCTCATGTCCATCATTAAGAAAAGAATGTTTACCTTATACAAAAGGCAATCCCCGAGGAAAAAGTGAAGACCCAAATATGTGAATGATGAAGGAACAGCACCGAGCCTTGCGGCCGGCGCTGTTCCTTTCCTTATGTGTGGAGAGGAAGGGAAACGGCCGTGCCGTTTCCCACCTCATCCCATCCGGACTGACAGACGTGGTGCTTCCGGACGAAGGAACAAGGGTTTGCGGGTGGTGAAGCACCACGCCTCCGGACGAAGGAATAAGGGCTTGCGGGCAGTGAAGCACCACGTCTGGCCCGCCACCGGCGCCTTGGCCCTGGAAGACGTGGTGCTTCCGGACGAAGGAATAAGGGTTTGCGGGCGGTGAGGTACCACGCCCCATCGCGGCCGGCGGCCCTAGAGCTGAAAGACGTGGTGCCTCCGGACGAAGGAACAAGGGTTTGCGGACGGTGAAGCACCACGTCCCATTGCGGCCGGCGGCCCTTCTCAATCCTCCGGAGACCCATCCACCACCCAGACGGAACTATTTTCGAATTAAACATGAAGATTTGAAAAATCGTTGCTAGTATTAGATAGAAATGATATAGTAGATATGATAATTTGTAAGTGATTAAATGAAAAATATTTCAATAAGTGCTTTTTAACGGGAGAGAAACATCATGAAAACAGTGACACTGGGAAATACGGAAATCACCGTCCCACAGAATGCCTTTGGTGCGCTGCCGATTCAGCGGGTATCCGAGGAGGAAGCGGTGAAGCTTCTTCGGGAAGCGTATCACGGCGGCATGAGATTTTTCGATACTGCCCGGGCATACTCGGACAGTGAAGAGAAGGTGGGAGCTGCTTTTGGGGAAGGAAGCCTTCCGGGAGGCGATTCCATTCGCAATCACGTGTACATCGCCACCAAGACCGCAGCCAAAACGCCGGAAGATTTTTGGAAGGACTTGGAGACTTCCCTGGCAAATCTGAAGACGGATCACGTGGATATTTATCAGTTCCACATGGTGGATCAGTGCTGGAGACCGGGAGACGGAAGCGGAATGTATGAATGCATGCAGGAGGCCAAGGCCCAGGGGAAGATTCGCCATATCGGCGTGACCGCCCACAAAATCAAGGTGGCCATGGAATGCGTGGAGTCCGGTCTGTACGAGACCATGCAGTTCCCCTTCAGCTATCTGAGCTCGGAGCAGGAGCTGGAGCTGGTGAAGAGCTGCAAAGAGCACAACGTGGGTTTTATTGCCATGAAGGGTTTGGCCGGTGGGCTGATTAACCGGGCCGATGCGGCGATGGCGTTTACGCAGCAGTTCGACAACGTCCTTCCAATCTGGGGCATCCAGCGGGAATCGGAGCTGGCAGACTGGCTGTCATTTTTTGAAAGCGGCGATGCCGCGATGACGGAGGAACTCCGGGAGTTTATCGACGGGGAAAAAGAAGAACTGTCCGGCGAGTTTTGCCGGGGATGCGGATACTGCCTGCCGTGTCCGGTGGGAATCAAGATCAACAACTGCGCCAGAATGTCCCTGATGATTCGGCGGGCGCCATCCGAGGCATGGCTGACGGAAGAGTGGCAGGAGAACATGAAGCAGATTGAGAACTGCATGGAATGCCGCCAGTGCGTAAGCCGCTGCCCGTACAATCTGGATACGCCGGAACTGCTGAAGCGAAATTATGAGGATTACAAGAAAGTTCTAGCCGGTGAAATCAGCGTAAAGTAAGGAGCGAAGATGGCATATTTTAATTTTTCGGAAATTGACAATACCACTGCAGAACCGGAACTGAAAATCTGCAGCGGAAACCTTTCGGACTACGATTGGTCTGATTTTACCCCGAGAAGATTCTTAGAGGAAGTGCAGAAGCGGTCGGATGAGGCGGAAATTTGTGCCGGTAAAAAGATGCCGGGCACTTTAGATGAGCTGCTGGCCGTGTGCCGGGAAAATCCGTCGGATGCGGTTCTGACGGAAAACTTGAAGGTGAAGGACATGTACTGCGGCCGGGAAACGGCGGAATTCTACACCAACAAGTACGACGGGGAAGGGTTCCGAATGATGGAACTGCGGTATTACGACTGCGATCCGGAATCGGATATTATTTTCTTTAAGTTCCCGTACACAGAGAAGCGGCAGTTCGCCTGCACCTTCGATGCGCGGATTTTTGTGAATAACCCGTTGACCTTTAACCGAATTCTTCGCCGGCTGTACGGATACAACGGACCGGTGCTGGTGTACGGCGAATGGGAGATGGCCGGGGGCTTGATGGCTTCCGTAGACAGCGACAACCAGATTATCAGATTGTAGACAGTGAGGGATATAATGGATTATAACTTGCAAAAGTATATTGCGTTCATAACGGCAGTGGACAATGGGAGCATTACCGGGGCGTCGGAGATTCTGAACTATTCTCAATCCGGAATCAGCCGGATGATTGGCGATCTGGAGAAGGATTGGCAGATGTCACTTCTGGAGCGGAACAAGTACGGCGTGGAACTCACTTCCGACGGCGTTCGACTGCTTCCGCAGATTCGGGCGGTGTGCAATGAGTTTCAGAAACTCACCACGGACGTGGAGGAGCTGCAGGGTTTGGAAACCGGTCTGATTCGAATCGGAACCATTTCCAGCGTGGCCACCCACGTGCTGCCGCCGGTAATTCAGAAATTCAAGAACGATTATAAGGGCGTGAAATACGAGTTGCTTCTGGGCGATTACAACGAAATTGAGGAATGGGTGCAATCCGGTCGCGTGGATATCGGATTCGTGCTGATGCCGACCAAAGACAGTTTCGATACGATTACCTACGGCACGGATGAGATGAAAATCGTACTGCCGAAGGATCACCCGTTGTGCGAGTATGAACGGATTCCGCTGGCAGAAATCGAGAAATATCCTTTTATCCTGCAGGAGAAGGACAACAATACCAGCAGCCGGGAATTTTTCCTGAAGCACGGAATCAATCTGAGGGTGGATTTTGCGACGTGGGACGACTATGCCATCATGTCCATGGTGGAAAGCGGACTGGGCATCAGCGTGCTTCCGGAGCTGATTTTGAAACGCTGCTCCTATGATATCGAAATCAAACCCCTGGAGGAACCGTTCATCCGGGAGATGGGCATCATCATGAAGGATCGGGAACGGCTTCCGATTGCGGTGAAGCGGCTGCTGAAATATTTGGTATAAAGACAACACAAAAAATGCTATGAATTGCCAGTGAGATGTGTTAAAATAAAAACAAAGAGGGTAGAAAATACATAGGGGATTTGGACAGAGACACCTTTTAGTTGTTATAGTAGGAGGCAGTCATGGCATTTGAATTAAGAAAGTATACACATCCCGATTTTACCGAAGAGAAATTCGTAAACTCTCCCGACGCGACTTTGGTTGAGGCGCCGAGGGACGGCATCGCACCGGATAATTTCCATGCGCTGAGCATTTTCCCGGAGTATTTCAAGATTGACGGAAAATGGCTCATGGTGGAAGAGAGCCGGATGGACACCGTTCCGATGTTCGACGGAGAGAAGGTTCAGGCGGTGGAAGCGCGCAGGCTGAAGGCGGGAGACCGGGTCATCTGCGGTCGCACCGAGAACTGCGAAGAAGGTATTTTTATGCACGCCAACGGATTCGATGAGAAAAGCGAAACCGGCGACACCTTCGCATTTCGAACCGGACGCTCCAGAGAGACGGCTTTCTCCAAGGACGTGGACGAAATCGTGGAGCTGCTGAAGCACGAGAAGGAGCACGGAAACGTGGTCTGGGTACTGGGACCGGCATTTTCCTTCGACCTGAAGGCTCGCAAAGCCCTTTCCGCGCTGATTAACGCGGGATATGCGGATGCGGTGCTGGCCGGAAACGCGCTGGCGACCCACGATCTGGAGGGTGCTTACATGAATACGGCGCTGGGTCAGAACATCTACACCCAGCAGAACGCACCGAACGGTCACTACAACCATCTGGAACTGATCAACAAAGTGCGGGAGGCCGGTTCCATTCCGGAATTTATCGAGAAATACAACATCGATAACGGAATCATTTACACCGCAGTAAAAAAAGGAATTCCGATTGTGCTGGGTGGATCCATTCGGGATGACGGACCGTTGCCGGAAGTATACGGCAACTGCTACGATGCACAGGATGCCATGCGGAACTGCGTGCGGAAGGCCACCACGGTAATCACCATGGCCACCATGCTTCATTCCATCGCAGTGGGCAATATGACACCGTCGTACCGCGTGATGGCGGACGGAACCGTGCGCCAGACCTATTTCTACATCTGTGATATCTCCGAATTCACGGTGAACAAGCTGGCGGACCGGGGAAGCTTGTCCTCCAAGGGCATTATCACCAATGTGCAGGACTTCGTGTGCAACGTCGCCGACGGCCTGGGATTGGAATACTAAATATCGAAAACGACAACGAAAACGCCGCACCGAATCAAGGTGCGGCGCTTTTGTTATGCAGTCACGCGCATGCGGCGGAATATAGCTTTTTTCTATATATAAGAAATTTGCTATAATTTCTTTAAATATATGAATTATCACCAAAATATTGAAGCTGGATTTCACGGGTACTATAATAAAAGCGCAAAATGCTTTTCATAAATGTTAGGAGGAATTATGAAGAAGAGAAATGTTTTAGCTCTTGCTCTGGCTCTCGTAATGAGCGTTGGCATGAGCTCCAGCGTGTTTGCTGCAACATGGAGCGGCAGTGCACCGAAGGAAAATGATGTTGAGAAAGTTACCTACAACTTCATGAACGAGACCAAGGCCGGTAAATACAAATTGGTAGATACCGCGACCCTGAAGAACTGGGTGGACAAGAAAGACAAGATGATTGTCGTGGACACCATGCCGGCAGCCGCTTCTTACAACAAGCAGCACGTACCGGGTGCAATCAACTCTGTAGCACCGATGACCGAGAAGGAATACACTTCCGCAGAGAAGGCCGATCTGATGAAGCAGGTAAAGCCGCTGCTGTCCAAGAAGACCGTAAAGAAGACCACCTGGACCAAGGTTTCCAAGAAGACCTACAAGAAGCTGAAGAAGTCCAACAGAAAGACCAAGAAGATTAAGAAGAAGGTATATTACTACAAGAAGGTTGTTAAGAAGTCCGTTGTAGAAGACAAGAACACCAAGATTGTAGTATACTGCGGTCATATCGGTTGCGCTCGTTCTCACGTTGCCGCTGCATACCTGGTTAAGCAGGGATACACCAACGTATATCGTTACGGCGGCGGAATCTCCGCATGGGTAGATGCAGGATACGGTGTTGAGAAGGTAGAGACTGCACCGGCAGCATAAAATAAGACTCTTTGAGTTTTGATATTTTAGACAAGAAGGGGGAGTTGGGGGTTCTCAGCTCTCCCTTTTCGCAACCTGTGTGTTTTTATTAAAGAAAGGAAATGCATATGTACACTCAGATCTCTTCCAAGAAGCGGCTGACCGCGCTGCTGGTTGCTTTCGCGTTCTTGCTGGGGACATTCGCTGTGGGAACAGAAACCGTCTCGGCCGCATCGAAGCTGAAGGTCAGCCCGACTCGCAAAACGGTCTATATCGGAAGCAAGGTTACCATCAAAGCCAATAAGAAGGTGAAATGGTCGGTTTCCGGCAAAAAGAAGATCGTAAAGATCGTTTCGAAGAAATCCAAGAAGAACAAGAAGGTCACCGTCAAAGCGTACAAGGCCGGAACGGCTTATGTAAAAGCAAAATACGGAAAGAAGACAAAGAAAATCCGCATCACCGTTCGCAGCAAGGTTCCGACAAAGATCAATGTGGTCAGCACGGAGACCGGAATCGGTGTGGGCAATCACTGCACCGTTAAGGTGAAATCGGTATCGCCTTCCTATGCAAGCAAGTCTGTAACCTGGTCTTCCAGCAATACGAAGATTGCTACCGTAAATGCCTCTGGCCTGGTGAAGGGTGTAAAGCCGGGCGTCGCTACAATTACGGCAACATCCAAGATGAGCAAGGCCAAGAAGGGCTCGGTAAAGATTCGGGTACTGAAAACCCTGAGCGGAACGGTCACGATGACCACATCCGTTACCGACGAGACCAAATTCCCGAAGGGAAAGGTAACCCGGGTATGGATTCCTGTTCCGCAGACGGATCGGGATCAGACCGTGGCACCTTCCACGATTCAATGCAAAGCAGAGAAGGCAACAGAGGGCCCGAAAGAGACTGTGGATTCCTCCGGCAATAAGGCATTCTATGTGGTATGGGACGAGAACACGGAACCGAAGGATCGGACCGCAACCCTTTCCTACAACATCTCCAGACGGGAAATCGTCCGCCCGGACAACCTGGCCGCTTTGGAGAAGGGAAAAGTAGATACGAAGGAAATGGCTCCGTACCTCAGAGAGAGCAAAAGAAGCGGTTCCCTGACCGACGGAATCGTGAAGGAAACGGCAGATAAAATCGTCAAGGACGCCAATGCAAAGACGGTATACCAGAAAGCCCAAGCCATCTATGAATGGGTCTGCGAGAACATCTCCCGGGATAACTCCAGACATACTCCGGGAATCGGCGCCGGCAACGCAGAGTACATTCTGAATCACCCGAACGAGGGCGGAAAGTGTACCGATACGAATTCCGTCTTCATCGCGCTGTGCCGAGCAGCCGGCGTTCCGGCAAGAGGCGTCTATGGTCTGTCCCTGAATGAACTGGAAGGAAAACCGGGAACATATATTCAGAAGTGCAAACCGCAGTACTACCTTCCGGGCTACGGCTGGGCGGAAGCGGATACCAGTGCAGTTCTGAAAGAAATTATCGGACATGAAGATGAGTATCGAAAAGCGGATACACCGGAGATGAAGGAAGAATGGAAGAACATCAAGGATCGGTACTGGGGTAACGGCAGTGAGCAGTGGATTATGCTCTCTACCGGAGACGACATCGAACTGTCCCCGAGACAGAGCGCTGTCACCGCCGAGGATCAATATCCGACGGACAAATATCCTGAAAAATGGCCGCAGCGTCTGGCCGGGCTGAACGACGACGGTACGCTGAACTACTTCGTCTATCCGTATGTGGAATACGACGGTCAATTCAACCATGCGTACAAGAAACTCGCAGCAGAGTATCCACATTTTACATTCAATTACACATTCGAAGAAGATACAGGATGCAACTGCTAGAATCATTCATCGGATAGGAAAAGAGCGATTCGCCCGGCGAATCGCTCTTTTCCTTATCGTCGGCAGCTCGGTTCCCGCTCTTCCATCCCGGCGGATATTTGAGTATAATGGAAGCATGTAACCCGCATCCATATCGGGTTTGATAGAGGTAGAATGCAATGAAAGAACTAAAGAAAGAATTGAAAATCAGCCCGTCCCTGCGGGAACAGGAGAAAATCAGCTACGCGTCCGACGTGATAAACGTGCCGGAAGGCGGCATCGACTGCAACGAGGGCTGCAACCCGTACGGATTTCCGCCGGCTCTGGAAGAGGCCATGGCGGATTTTGATATCAAGCGGTTCGGACCGTATCCCCACAGCCATGCAATCTACGACGGCCTGCGGGAATACTGGAAAGGATATTCCGATATCGAGCCGGAGAACGTGCTTTTGGCGGACGGAAGCATCAGCGCACTGTATGTGATTTTCGGGCTGTTCCAGGCGCCGGGGGCTGTAGTGCTGGGCAATGCGCCAACCTTCAGCGATGCGGAAATGGCCGCACGGATGCTGGGCATGGAATGGCGGGCGGTGGCCCTGAATCCCGACCGGAATTACCGGTTCGATCCGGATGCTTTTGTGGAGCAGATTACCGACGATGTGACCATGATTTACATCGACAACCCCAACAACCCGACGGGGCAGGTAATCAACCTGTACGCCATTGAGAAAATCCTGGATCGGGCGCTGGAAGTGGGGGCCGGAGTGGTTATCGACGAGGCGTATGGTGATTTTATGCCGAATCAGAATTCCGCAATGACCCTGACGGAGGAGTACCCGAACCTGATCATGGTGCGCACCATGTCCAAAGCCTTCGGGCTGGCGGGTCTCCGGGTGGGATACATCATCGCCGGCAAGCCAATCATCCGTTACATGAAGAAGCTGAGAGACCCGTACATGGTCAGCGAATTCGCTCGGGAGATGGCGGGTAAAGCGCTGATGTACCCGTACCATTTCTGGAACAACATGCTGGATTTCGCCAAAATGAAGCGGGAAATTCGGGAGGCGCTGAAGAAGGCGGGGCACCTGTCCATGGCGGAGACCGACGACATGGTGTCGATTTTCGTGCTGTACCACGACGACCCGACGGTGGATCTGCAGAAGGTTTTCTGGGAAAACAAGGTGCTGTGCGTTTCCGGTGCGGATTTTGCCGGCATGGAGCGGAATTTCGTCCGGATTCGGCTGCCGAAGATGGAGGATTTCCCGATTCTGCTGGAAGCCGTTCAGCGGATTCACAACGGAGATTCCGACAAAAACAAAAACCCGCAGGGCTAAGGCGTCCGGGGCGGCATAAAATATAAAAGGATAAGGGAATATGGCAAAAAAACCAAAGACAGTATACATATGCACGGAATGCGGAAATGAAAGCAACGGCTGGCAGGGACAGTGCAGCTTTTGCGGCGCCTGGAACAGCATCGTGGAACAGAAGGTGGCGCCGGCGCCGAAGGAATCCGAAGATACCCGCCGCCGGGTGACGCCGCTGGCGAGACCGGTGCCCCTGAGCGAGGTGGGAACCCGGAACTACAGCCGGATCCACTCCGGAAGCCGGGAACTGGACCGGGTGCTGGGGGAGGGCATCGTGCTGGGATCCCTGATTCTCATCTCCGGAGAACCGGGCATCGGGAAATCCACCCTGATTGTGCAGGCGGCTAACCACATCGCCGGAACCTACGGAAAGGTGCTTTACGTCAGCGGTGAGGAATCCGAAGAGCAGGTAAAGCTCCGGGCAGACCGGGTCTGCGGGAAAATTTCCGAGAACCTGTATATTTTCCCGGAGACCAATCTGGAAAACGTGCTGGCCCACTGCGAGAACCTGCAGCCGTGTTTTGTGATTATCGACTCCATCCAGACGGTGTATTCCGGCGGAATCGATTCCGTGGCGGGCAGCGTCTCCCAGATTCGGACCTGTTCCAACCTGCTGATGAATTTCGCGAAGACCAAGAACGTGCCGGTGATGATTGTGGCCCATGTGACCAAATCCGGCGAACTGGCGGGCCCGAAGACCATCGAGCACATGGTGGACTGCGTATTGCAGTTTAACGGAGAACGGGATCGAGACCTGCGGGTGCTCCGCTCCCTGAAAAACCGTTTCGGTACGACGGAAGAAATCGGGGCCTTTCGCATGGGTCCGGAGGGGATGAAGGAAGAAAATGACCTTTCCGGCAGCCTTCTGGAGAATCCGGATGTGCAGGAAGAGGGATCTCTGGTATCCGCCATCTACGAGGGCAGCCGGCCGGTCTTCTTTGAAATACAGGCTTTGGTGAGTCCATCCAATGTGGGTTTTGCCCGAAGAACGGCTCTGGGCATCGATCAGAACCGGCTGAATATGATTCTGGCGGTTCTGGAGAAGAAAGCGGGCATTTCCCTGTTAAACTACGACGTGTACGTGAACGTGGTGGGGGGCATGCGGCCGGACAGCACCGCAACGGATCTGGCAGTGGCTCTGGCCATCTTCAGTTCCTTCCGTGGAAAGTGCGCCGCCGCGAAGACCATCGCCATCGGCGAGATCGGCTTGACCGGAAACCTGCGGTCCGTACGAAATGCGGAAAAAATCGCGGCAGAGGCGGTGCGCCTGGGTTATGAGAAAATTATTCTGCCGAAAAAGAACAGCAAGTTCACCCTGGCCGGGATTTCCATTGTGGGCGCGGAAAACATCATGGAAGCCATCCGCCAGGCGTACTGATGGCGGCTCCGGGCCGCGCAGAGGAAACATGCGGCCCGGGCGCCGGCACGGTTCGCGCCTGACTTCCCGCAAAGCCAATAAACTCGGTTTCCTTGCGCGAACCACCGGGCCTGAAAATCAGAAAAGGCGGCCCGGGCGCCGGCACGG
>ERZ809074.5007-NODE-5007-length-10348-cov-3.124842_pt1 | contig 10348 bp, 10 predicted proteins | sample MGYA00520795_ERZ809074 | MGnify/ENA primary metagenome ERZ809074 (study PRJEB31570, sample SAMEA3212989) | Homo sapiens | biome: human-gut; feature: human gut; material: fecal | place: Sweden | collected 2011 ...
AACCCTCGGCTTAGAGCACAAACATATGAATAAAAAGCACGTTAAAAAAATACCGTGTTCTGCTTTGAAATGCGGTTCGGCTAAGATTGAAAATTTAAAAAACATTCTGACGTGTCCGTTTGATGAAAATACGGCAAGTATACACAAATTACTTTCGTATTTTTTGTATTCAGCACCCGGTATAGAAAGTGTTCATTCGTATGTAATTCCAAGGGAAGAACATTCTGCTATACTCAGCAGAATGTTAGATGACCGGCATTTTTGCTATACAAAATTTTGTTCTCCCAACGCTCAAATAGAAGATGAATTAAAAAAAGCAAGTCTTAACGGTGATGAACTGTGCCTAAAATGCAAGAGATTTGTCTGTAAGAAAGAACGCACACCGAAAAACAAAGAGAAAGAAAGCGATTTAGATTGCTTTTTAAGACATATACGTAATGCAATAGCCCACGGACGTTTTTATTACCGCCATGCCGGCAACAAGGTACATATTCTCTTTGAAGACATAAATAAATCGGGCAATTACTCGGCTCGCATTGTTTGCATAAAAGCCGATTTGCAAGAGTGGAAAAATATTTTAGAGCATTCAACGCCCCACTGAATCAATTATTTAAAAGGAGCAAAGAAACCTCACCATTTCTTTGCTCCGCACTTCCCCTACTTCCCCTCATACCTTACAACACTGTCGATGTCATATCCTTTAAGCAGTTCACGGCCATTAAGCCCCGCAAGTTCAACAAGGAATATAAGTTTTACAACCTTGCCGCCAAGTTCTTCCACAAGTTCCGCCGCCGCTTTCATTGTGCCGCCGGTGGCAACAAGGTCATCTATAAGTACAATTCTCTGCCCCGGTTTAATGGCGTCTTTGTGGATTTCTATTTCGGCTGTGCCGTATTCCAGGTCATATTTTTTGGAAACCGTTTCGCGGGGAAGTTTGCCCTTTTTGCGGATAAGCAGAAACGGCTTTTTAAGTTTGTATGCAAGGGGCGCGCCGAAAATGAACCCGCGGGATTCGGCACCGGCAATGGCGTCAAACTCAACGCCGTCAAGTTTTTTGGCAAGTTCGTCTATGGCAAGCTGCAAGCCGTCGGCGTCCTGTAAAACGCCCGTAATATCGCGGAAAATGATTCCCTTTTCGGGGAAATCGGGTATCGATATAATATAGTCCTTAACTTCTTTTTTCATGTTTTTAACTCCTTCGTCCCGCACTGCGGATAAATTTATTTTTGTGTCATAAGGTCCCAGCCCCAACTGTTCGGGAAGCCTGTAATCGGGCAGATTATCCCGCTTTGTGAATACCTCGCGCACCGCTTGCAGATACTTAAATCCGCCCGCAAGGTGCGGCGCAATATAGTGTCCCTCGCCCCATTCGTTCCAGTTATCAAGCATAATGAAGCGTCTGCCGAGGGCGTTTTCTGGCAGAGAGTCGGCTAACGATTTCACTTTTTCAAGCAAAATACGCCAATTATCAGGTGTAAGTTTCCACCGTATCATGCCGATGTTCCGCATTCTTTTTTCGCTACCCCTGTTCCACGGGTACGGGTCCCACGACTGGGAACATGTCATTATTGCCATGTTCGGGTCAAAGTCAATATGGCTTTGCATAAGCGAAATCTGGGTGTCGATTGCCTCTTCCTGTGTCGGCAGATTAACATTTGTGTGCCAGCAGTAAGAGAAAATAGCATCGTAGCCCGAATCCTTATACTTCTGCATAACGGAAAAATCGTCATAACGGTACTCAACCTGAAAAATTATGCCGTCAAAGCCGTAATCCTTAATCTTTTCGCGGCACTTTTCAAGCGCCGTGCGTACTTTGTCCTCGCCGCCCATATACTCGGCAACGCGGAAAGAATAATCGTAAACAAAAAGCACGGGCTTGTTGTCGATTTTAAGATAGTTCGGGCGTGAAAAATATTTTTCCGCCCAAAACGGCAGCAGATTTTCAATTAAATCATTTTCGCCGTCGGCGGGAGCGGCATTGTCGCACTCCCACATAATGGCAAAATCCATTAAATCTCCGTAGCGGGACGAAAACAGCGCGTCAAGTTGGTGCGCCAAACGGGGAGCGTTATCGCCCGTCATAGGCTTGCCGAAAGTTTCCCAGCCACGGTACCAGCAGTAAACAAAGCAGTTTATGCCGTGCTCCCGCGCCCACTTGACCTGCCAGTCGCTTACTTCCGGGTCAGCCTCGTCGTAATAGCCGATTATCGGCGTGCGTTCGGGGAAATCAACAATTTTCTCAAAGCCCGAATATCCGTTTTCGCTGGTTTTCCAGCCGGGATAATAATGGCAGGCAATATAATAGTCGCTCGACACCGGCTCGGGGACGGGCACATATGACGCAAATTTATCAGGCATAAGTCCACCTCGTTAAAAAATTACTCTTTTAATTTTACCACAATAACAAGTTTATTTCAAGCACAAAATTTTATTTTGCGCAAATTTCTGCCGTGCTTGACGGATTTTGCGTTTTGGGGTACTATATTTGAGAAGTTCTGTTTGAGGTGACGGGTTTGATAGGGAAAAATGCACTTATTGCTATGAAAAAACTTGAAAAAGCGGGTTACGAAGCATATGCCGTGGGCGGTTGTGTGCGTGATAAACTGCTCGGTATTGCCCCCGAGGACTGGGATATTGCCACAAGCGCACTGCCGGAAGAAACCGTAAACTGCTTTTCGGGCTGCAAAATGCACACCAACGGGCTGAAACACGGCACCGTGGGCGTGATTATCTGCGGCGCGATGACGGAAATAACCACATACCGCATTGACGGAGAGTACTCCGACCGCCGCCACCCCGAAAGCGTTGAATTTACGCCATCGCTTGTAAAGGATTTGGCGCGGCGGGACTTTACCGTGAACGCAATGGCAATGGACAAAAATGAAAACATAGTTGACCCGTTTAACGGCAGAGAGGATTTGGAAAAGAAGATAATCCGCTGTGTGGGCGACCCTGACAAGCGTTTTTCCGAGGACGCTTTAAGGATTATGCGGGGCTTGCGTTTTGCCTCTGCCGAGGGCTTCACCTTGGAAGAAAACACTCTTAAAAGCGCAAACAAGCTTGCGGGAAATCTTAAAGGCATAGCGGTGGAGAGAATCTTTTCGGAACTGAAAAAAATGTTTTTGAAGCCGAACGCCGCCGTAATTATGGAAAAAACGCTTCCCGTTTTTGAAAATATCATTCCCACCCTTAATGTAACGCAGGAAGAATGGAATCAGGTTTGCAAAAGGGTAAGCAACACCGAAAGCCTTGAAATCAGGCTTTATTGCACGCTTGAACATTCTTGCATAAATATGGAATTGACCCGATTAAAGGCAGAAAGCACAATAAAAAAGAAGATAAACGCACTGCTTGAATTAAAAGACGTGCCGTTAAAGCGCAGCCGGGTATATTTGCAAAAACTTATGTGCGCATACGGCAGAGAAAACGTTCTGCTTTTGTGTGAACTGAAACAGACCGAGGGCAGAGATGAGGTGCTTGACGGCCTTGCTTTGCGGGCGGCATCGGGCTGCACGTCGGTAAAGGAACTTGACATAAGCGGTGAAGAAGTGCGCAAGGCGGGTTTTTACAAATATAAAATAAAAGATACCCTGCAACGGCTGCTTATTGCCGTTGTTGAAGGCAAGTGCAAAAACGAAAATGCGGCTTTGTGCGAATACTTAAAAAAAATCAGAATGCGCTCTTTCAGGCAATAAAAAATCGGCACGGTTTAATCCGTGCCGATTTCGTGTTTATTTTCTTACAAGCGTTATCGGGTACGTAAGCGCGTCTTCATTGTTGCTCTGCCCCACCGCACCGGTAATAATCAGTGTGTTTTTATCGGTAAATTCATACGTTTCGTAAATATCCGTGTCGGGTCAAAGGTATAAAGTTTACCCTTTTGTGCCTTGTAATTTCCCGAATCGTTTACATCTTCAAACTCTTTTTTGATATCGTCTTTGTTTACGCTTTCCTTTACTATCTCTTCAAGGCTCGTTCCGATAACTTTAAGCGCGCCGTCAATTCCGCCGAAATTCTCAACGTTCATACCCTGTTCGGCGAATAAATCGGTAAAATATGCAGTAAATCCGTCCTTTACCACTGCGGCAAAATTGTCGCAAAGGATGTCAACCGAAGCTTCATCAATTTCAATTTTATCCGAGCCGTTCTTATCGAACGTAAAGTTAAGTGAAATTGTAAGATTGTCGGACTCAAAGTATTTTGCCAACTCTTCATCGTTGTCAAGAATGCTTTGATTCATTTCATCGGAAACATCAATTTGTGCCGACCACTCACCGACAAATTTGTTGTTTTCGCTGCAACCGGTAAACGAAAGAATCATCGTTATTGCAATCAGCAGGCTAAAAAAAATCGATAACGTTTTTTTCATAATGTCTCTCCCGTATTTTATTCCCGTAGATTATATCCCAATAACCGCAATAAGTCAATGGATAAAAACTCTAACAGGTTCCGCAGGTGTTGTTAAAAAGCGAGTTATTACCCGAAAAAAGAAGCGCAAGCAGCAGAAAAAAGAACAGAAGTTCATTGTTCCCCAAAAACGGGTTTGCGCAGTTCCCGCCCGAAAGCGCACACAGGGCAAGGAAGAAGAACAACAGATTTGACGGGTCAAAAAGATTGTTATTACAATTATCGCAAGTATTTGAATTATTGCAGCCGCAAGCCATAGATTATCCACTCCTTAATTAAGTTTACGGTTAAATCTATGCCGCGGTAACAAAAATAATGTCAGAAAAACACGCCGGTAATAAAGATTTCTATACCGATTCCTATAAGAATGATGCCGCCTAAGATTGTTGCTCTGCCCGCAAGGCGCTCGCCGAATTTCTTACCCAGAATAACGGCAAAGGAACAGACAATAAACGTTACGACGGCAATGATAAGGCTTGAAACAAGTGCGGTAATCCAATTATACTCGGCTATGGTAAAGCCTACCGAAAGCGCGTCGATACTCGTTGCCACGCCCTGAACGAGAAGTCCGCCGAAAGTAAGCGTCTTTGCAGGAACTTCGTCGTTGTTTCTTATTCCCTCAAAGAGCATTTTCCCGCCGATAAAGCCGAGCAGTGCAAGCGCGATCCACGGTATAAACTTTTCAAATGCCTTGAAATACTCAACAATCGTATGCACGCACACCCAGCCGAGCATAGGCATAAGTGCCTGAAAGAACCCGAACGTTCCCGAAATCAGGAACAGTTTGCGCTTTTTCATATGCACTTCGTTAAGCCCGTTGGCAAGCGAAACCGAAAACGCGTCCATGGCAAGTCCCAAACCCAAAAGTGCCTGTTGAACAATAAAACCGAATCCCATAAATCCACCTCAAACAAAAAATTCCAAGCGTAAACTTGGAACACAAATATATTTCTATATGTGCAAAGACCCAAGAATACCTTAAAAAGTTACTCTGAGTCTCGCAATTTGAAGCAAGCCAGGCTTTTGCCGGAATGTTGACTTGCTACGCATTTTTCGCGCTTGCTACTCCCTCAATATAAACAGCCGTATTATACCGCTGCCGCATCGTTTTGTCAAACAAAAAATCCGCCCGAAAAAGAGCGGATCTATCCTATTTTTTATACGCTTTTACTATGCGGTCCATTGCCTCGCGGGTGTTCTCATTTGTTGAAAACGCGGTAAGGCGAATAAATCCCTCGCCGCAAGCGCCGAATCCCGCGCCGGGAGTGCATACAACGTTGACTCTGTCAAGCAATTCGTCAAAGAAATCCCACGATTTTTTACTGTCGGGGCATTTTACCCATACGTATGGTGAATTTTTTCCGCCGGTATACCACCAGCCCAGCGTATCCATAGTGCCGGTCATAATTTCAGCGTTAGCCTTATAGTAATCAATGCTTTCGCGAACCTGTTTCAGCCCTTCTTTTGAAAAAACCGCCGCCGCGCCCGCCTGTGTGATATACGAAACGCCGTTGAACTTCGTTGCCTGTCTGCGCAGCCACATAGCGCCCATGTTCTGTCCGTCACGTTCAAGCTCTTTCGGAATAACGGTATAACCGCACCTTATGCCCGTAAATCCCGCCGTTTTTGAAAGAGAACAAAGTTCTATTGCACAGGTGCGCGCACCGTCAATCTCAAAAATGCTTCTCGGTAAATCTCCTGAAACAAAGGACTCGTATGCGGCGTCAAAAAGAATAACCGAGCCGTTTTTGTTGGCGTAGTCAACCCACGCTTTAAGTTGCTCTTTTGAATAAACCGCGCCCGTGGGGTTGTTGGGCGAACATATATATATTATATCGTATGAAGTGTTTTCTTCCGGCATAGGCAAAAATCCGTTTTCCTGTGTTGCGGGAGCAAAGGAAATCTTTCTGCCGTCCATAACGTTGGTGTCAAGATACACGGGATATACCGGGTCGGGGATAAGCACGGTGTTATCCTTTGAAAAGATATCCAGAATATTTCCCACGTCGCTCTTTGCGCCGTCGGAAACATATATTTCGTCAGGCCCCACCGTAACGCCGTTTTGCTTATAGTAATTCTTTATCGCCTCGCGCACAAACTCATATCCTTCATAAGGACCGTAGCCGCGGAAGCCCTCAAATGTAGCCATTTCGTCAACCGCCCCGTGCATTGCCGAAATAACCGCGGGACAAAGGGGACGTGTAACGTCGCCTATGCTCATTTTTATCACCTTTTTGTCCGGGTGATTCTTCTGATATTCCGCCTGCTTGTTTGCAACGGTTGCAAACAGATAGTTTTCCGAAAGGTTAAGGTAATTTTTATTTATCATTTTTTATTCCTCCGTTAATTCTCCGTCAAATACAAATTCCGCCGGACCGCGCATAATCACGGTGTCGGAATAAGTTATATATAAGTCGCCGCCCAAAAGGTGAACGCAAACTTCGGTAGTTTTATCGCAAAAGCCGTTTTCGCAGGCGGCAACCACCGCCGCACAGGCGCCCGTTCCGCAGGCAAGAGTTTCGCCGCTGCCCCGCTCCCACACGCGCATATCAAGTTCGGTTTTGCTTAAAACGTTTATGAATTCAATATTCGCCCTGTCGGGGAACGACGGGTGATTTTCAAGAGGTCTGCCCAGTTTTTCAACATCAATTTCCTTTACGGGCGTTTTTGTAAAAATTACGCCGTGAGGATTGCCCATTGACACCGCCGTTACATTAAACACGCCGTTTTCCGTTTCAAAAGGTGCGTTTATAACGGGCGAAACATCACTTATAACGGGAACGTCCTTTGCGTCAAGCACGGGCGCGCCCATATCCACCGAAACGGTTTTCACTTTGCCGTTATCGGTAAAAACTTTTATTTTCTTTATCCCCGCAAGGGTTTCAAGCGTGAACTCTTTTTTTTCAGTCAGCCTGCGGTCGAAAACGTATTTTGCAATACATCTTGTGCCGTTGCCGCACATTTTACCCTCGCTGCCGTCGGCATTAAACATACGCATTCTGAAATCGGCAACATCGGATTTCATAATAAGTATAATGCCGTCGCCGCCCACTCCTTTGTGACGGTCGGAAAGCTTAACCGCAAGCTTTTCAGGCTCGGGCAATTCGTGTTCTGTACAGTCAAAATAGATATAGTCATTGCCTATGCCGTGCATTTTGGTAAATTTAAGCATACTGTTTACTCCTTAAAGTCTGTATTTATATTATATAATATCAGGTGATGTTTGTATAGCGAAAAATTTATAAAAAGTCGTGCCCGTCTTTTTCCGTATCACGTGCCATACGTACAAGCCGCAGATAATTTTTCTTTTTTGTTTCCATATTGAATATGGCATACTCAACATCTTCCTTTGTAACGGCGTTGTTGAACAGGTTTTCTGCCTGCTGCCAGCTTCTGTACGCCTCTTCAATCTGATACTCTATATTTTCCATAAAAAATCCCTCCGCGGAAATTCTATGCGCAGAGGGAAAATTTTATTATTCGTCGGATTCCTCCGATTCTTTTTTATAAAGCCTGCGGTTGTTGAGCAGCCACTGTTTGTCGGAAAAACCGCCCTCGTTCACTTCGGCAAGCGCCTTGCGGAAATCGTACATACGGGCGTCAATCATATCAAGATAATGAAGCATTTCCGCCTCGGGGAACATGGGCCGCTTAACCGCACCGAATTCGGGTTCGTAGTGGTGGGAAATAAGCATATGCTGCAACAGCACAATTGTTTCTTCCCTTGCGTTTACCGCGCGCCCCGCTTCACCGATAATAAGAGGTCCCTGTATAACGTGCCCCAACAGCAGCCCTTTGCGGGTATAATCTGAAACAAGCCCCAGTTCCGATGCATTCATTTCCTCGGTTTTTTCAATATCGTGCAGGATTACGCCCGCATAAAGCCAGTCGGGGTCAAGTTCGGTGTAAATTTTGCACATTGCCTCGGCGGAAGCAAGCATTGTGGTGGTATGGTAGAGAAGCCCGCACCGCACCGAATGGTGGTTGCTTTGCGCCGCCGGATAATACATCAGTTTGTCGTAAAGTTCGCTTACAACATAATTTACAATATCTTTTATATCGGTTTTTTGGATTTTATCAATATAACTTTCAAGGATATTCATCATTTCCTCGCCGCTTTTGGGCGCAGATGGAACAAAGTCATTTATCGAAACCGGGTCGTCGCTGTTGGCAATGCGTATTTTTTCCACTTTAAGTTGCAGAAGCGTCTGCCATGCAACAACGGTTGCACGTATCTTTACAAGGATATTCGGTTTATATCCCGAAAACTGCTCTTCGTTGTAATTCCAAACTTTTGCGTTCATCTCGCTGTATGCGTCCGAAACGGTAAGGTCAACGTAATTCTTGCCCGTCTGTCCCGTTTTCACGCTGAACGAGCGCACAAGCACAAACCCTTCAAACGCATCGCCGGCTTTTAATTCACTTAATTTTTTCTGTTCCATAATTATCTCTCCGAGAACACTCTTTTGTATAATTGTACCATAAAACGGGAAAAATATAAAGCAGTAATTTTTAAGGAGTTGATTTTTTTGAAGTCAAAGAAGAAAAAAGCCGAAAAATTGTGGCACGGCGATAAAATTCCCTCTGACGTGGAGGGTTCATACACAGGCATAGGCGAAAAAGGACAGCCGCCCGTGCAGGACGCTGACGACCTGTAAGGCGGCTGAGCAAAATTATTTTTCACCGAAGACTTTCTTTATTGCGTCAAGATATCCGTAACCGTATTTTTTCTCCGGTTCAAGATATCCGCCCTCCGTCCACTCGTTCCACGCATAGAGAGTAACAATCTTGTGTTTGCTTTGGGACGAATCAAGGAAATTGCGGCAGGCAAGCAGGCCTTTTTCAAACTCCTCGGGAGTGTTATCGCTTATAAGCGTGGAAAAATACGCTCCAGGGGTAAGGTCGGCGCGATATTCTTTTTCAGGGTCAAATCTTCCGCTGGGGTCCCAGCCCATTGAAACGTTGGGGTAGTATTCTTTGAACTCTTTATCAAATTTATCCCAGAACGGATAAATCCCCTCGCGCCATTTATTATAAGGCGAATATACTTCCGCCTTGGGCATTACGTTGTGAATCCACACGTAACTTGTAACGCTGTCGGCGCCGAAAAGGCGCATTGTATTGCCCTCGTCACAGCCGGTAATTTCGTGGTTCTGTAACCCCCACTCCACAAGGTTAAGGTGGATTTCATAGCCCTTTGCCGCCGCTTTTGCCCTGAAAGATTCAATCGCCTCGCGGGTTTCCTCTATTCCGCCCAAACCTTTTACAAGTGTGTAGAGTTCATAAATTGAAAAGTATTTTTTGCCGTCAAGTTCCCAATACTCTTTTAATGGGAAATACTCTTCAATAATACAGTCAACCATCTTGTCCCAGCGCTCGCGGGAAAGTTCCCTGTGATTGCAAAGCATAAGCGCAAATTTCATTCTGTCACGATTTTCCGCCTGCAAGAATCCCTTTTCCAAGGCGCTCTGCAAGAACTTGCCCGTGTTCTCGCCGCACATATCCCAGTACCAGTCGTAAATGAAAACGTCTATGCCGTGGTCAGCCGCCGCGTCAATCTGAATTTTGCTTGTTTTGGGGTCGGATTCATCAAGATATCCCCAAACGGGAATCTTGGGCTGATTGTGCCCCGGGAACCTGGGAACCGCCCTTTTAAGTTGTCCCCACTCGCCTAACTCCATTTTCTTTTCGTGCTGTGGGTCATGGTGCCACTGGGGAAAATAATATGCCGCAACAGTATATTTTTTCAGTTTTCTTTTAACCTCATTTTCCTGTTTTTCGATATTGTAAACTATTACGAAAGCAAAGTCAATACCCCAAATTAAAATTTTTTCGATTATTTTCAGTAACCTTGACGCGGGAATTTCTTTGTGATATACTTTACATATAAAAATGCTTTTATTTGTAAATATCAGGAGAAAAATATGCTGAACGATACTGT
>ERZ809074.5009-NODE-5009-length-10345-cov-5.719922_pt1 | contig 10345 bp, 7 predicted proteins | sample MGYA00520795_ERZ809074 | MGnify/ENA primary metagenome ERZ809074 (study PRJEB31570, sample SAMEA3212989) | Homo sapiens | biome: human-gut; feature: human gut; material: fecal | place: Sweden | collected 2011 ...
AGTAAGGCTTCATTTTTTAATTTTTCTAATTGGTTAAATGTAGCTGTTAACTTTGAACCAAAAGCTAAGCTAGAGGTATTAAAAAAATCAAAACCCATTATCTTGTTTTCCTTCCGTATTTACACTTAGCGAACGAATATGAACCGCTATGTCTTTCTGTATCAGAATGTCCGACTGTATCACCATTATCTGTCCAGTTATGAGCATCTCTGTCACCTTGGTGAGCTGTGATGTTACCTAAGTTTTGGAACGCCATTCTTGATAAAGCCTGCAATAGGTTTTTACCTATTAGATATCCACTCTCAATACATTTAATTGAATTGTCTGTATAACATCCTATAAACATACAGTTTTGAGGTGTTGTACTTTCTTCGCTTGCGTAAACGTCACCATTAGCTATTTTACAATATATCCAAGGTTTGTCGCTGCTTGCTCCCGTTTCCTGTGTGTCCAATCTTTCTATGAGCTTATTATTTGCATCATAGAATACCATTTTAGTACATTTTGTTCCATTAAAAGAACAAGAGATTGGATAGTTTCGGCAGTCCATTATATCCATAAGAGAACGTAAGTTTACAATACAGTCTTCCTCTGAGTCAAGCGTAACATCCGGATAAACTATCTTTGAGAAATCTGGGAGGTTTACATCAAAGGCATCAAGTTTAGATATTTCAATTAATTTTTGTTCTATTGCATTAAAGTTTTCAATTAAAACATCCTTGTAAATTCTACCGATAATTTCTCCGGTATTTGGGTCAGTACCTTGATTGTCATACCAATCTTTTCTAGGTAAGGAAAATCTACTTAATTTATTAGCCATTTTTAGTAACCTCTCATTTTCTTCATTAAATCATAACGTTGACCTCTAATTAAACCGCCGAACGATGACTTCGTAAATTGTGGTACATTGCTTTCAAATCTTGGGATGTAAGGTTGTTCGTAATATCCTATTAGTGAACTCATTACATCTGTCAATCCTCTCGGTTTACGAGGGTCTCCGCCTGATATAATATTACTATTTAATTCATCTCGACCGAATGAACCAAACATACTTTGACCATAAGGTTGATAGAACTTATTGCCGGTTAAAGTACCTGCAATAGGCAAGCCAGTTTTATTTGCTGCATTCAAGATACCAATTGTTTCTTTTGCGAATGTAGAAATAACTTCATCTGCTGACGTACCTTGCTCTACTATACCTCTGTCACTTATATAATATCTTTTTGCTCCGTCATATAGATGTCTTAACCTACCTGACGGGTCTCTTTCAGCTCGTTTCAAAGCTCGACCGTATTGGTCTTTACCTTGGATTGCGTTTGCTAAAGTCATAAAGATAGGTGCTTGAGTTGGATTTTTAAAGAAACCTTCTTCAAGGTCTCCGATTGTTCCAATCATTTTAAATGTATTCATTTGTGGTATCCATTCAAGAGAGCCTTCTTTTATTTGACCTGTTCTTTCATCAAACCTATAAGTTACAAAAGGTTTATCTGATTTAACACCTAAGTTTAATCTGTTTTGCATTTCATCATCAAAACCAATATCTGCAAGAATTCTATTTAAGATAAGATTTGCTGTAATTGGGTGGTGTTGAAGCATATATAAAGTACTTCTTGCCGCAGTATCATTCCATCTCCAGAAATAGTTCTGTGCAGAACCGGCTTCAACCATCCATCTAGGTAGAAATGTTCTTGTAGAGTTCAACATAGCCTCTGCTTTAATTCCCTCTATAACATCTCCAAGAGAAGATGCATCAAGTTCATCTAAGGCATTAAGCCTATCTTTTGGAAGAATACCTCTTTGTCTTAGCTGTCTGTGTGCTGCCATTTCGGAAAAAATATTTTGAACTTTTCTATCAAGAAATTCCGTAACTGCACCAGTAGTATATTTGTTAACTGTTGTGATTGGTCTTAACCAAGGTGTCTTAGCATCTTTTAAGGTTGATACATTTCTGTACGTCCCAAGGTTTTTTGATAATTGACCGTGAGTTTTTAATGCACGAGTGAAGTCATCTAAAGTATGTAACCCTGAAGCCAGTATAGCATTAATGCCACCGCCAATTGCGTTTGCACCTAAGTACGTTCCTGAAGCCAGTTTAGTACCCTTATTGATATTTATTAAATCATTAGCCAAGTCAGTGGCAAAGAACTTTCCAAACTGTTTAGTTTGGTTTGACAATTCTTTAAGAACTCTTTTATCAATTGCGATATCATCAGCATTTATTGGTTTGGAAGATGCTTTCTCTTGAATTTTTTGGAATGTGTCAGTTCCCTCTAGTGCTGACCTAGGAACGTAAACATTATCCTTTTCAATAGTAGAAGCAACGCTTTTACCATTTAGTGTTCCGTTTTGCAACTCGTCCTTAATGCTTCGACCAACATATTGTTGACTTAATCCATCTAGGAATTCAGACGGCTGCTTTAACGACTTAGCGACTTCAGCATAAGGAGTTAACCCATATTCTCTTGTAGAAAACTTACCAGCATAAATTCTGTCTAAATCGTCAACTCTTCCTCCAAGTTTCTCTAAATCTACTGCTTCAGCTAATGCGTGAGTAACAGGGAACAGTCTTCCTTCGTGGAAACCTTGTTTAGCCTCAATAACTTGTTTAGCAAGTTCGTCACCTTGTTCGGCTAGATTTTTTAAACCTATATTTTTATCAACCCCTTTAGGGATTGAGTCATTTAAAGCTGTTATTCTTTTCTCTGCTTCACGATAAGTTATGTTATTCTTGCGGGCAATATTCTGAGCTACTGTTAAGTGTTCAGGGTCAACGACAGTTGAAGGACTATGCTTTTGAGCAATTGTGTGATAATCATCAGAAAAGTTTTTTAGTAACTTTCTTTGTTCAATCGGTACACCTGTCCAGTCACCAGTCTCTTCAGCTCGCTTAACTAAGTCCTCAAGGTCAATATTTTTATCTTTCTTGATAACTTGTAATTGGTCGCCTAGTTTATTGATATCCTTTTGAACACCTGCTGTTTTAACATTGACCCCTTTTTCAACGGTTTCGCCAGCTTTAATACTTTTACCAAGAGCTGTTTTGGATAACGCTTCTTTGACAATCTTTCCGGCTCCTAAACCCATAGCGTCCAAAGCCACGTCAACGGGGTTTTGAAACATTGCATTGGCTGTATCGTAAGCTTGTTGAACTCCCTTTTTTGCAACGCCCTTTAGTCCGCCTTGTTTCCCAGCTTTAACAAATTCTGCTGGTGTTTTAGTGCTTACACTATAGCTTTTCCCCCAAGTGTCGGCTGCATCCCTTATTGTTGCGGTAAGTGGGTTTACGTAACCCATCATACCAATTTGATTTACAACATCGCCTAAAGACGCATTTCCATCTTTAAGCATTTCTCCAAGAATACGACCTTCATTAAAGGTGTTCTTTACATTTTTCAGCTCATACTTTCCGAACTTTACTGCATTAGCAATAGGGTGACTAGCTATACTCACAACACCTGTACCGATATCTTTTAAGTTTTGATAAGCATTAGGAAAGCCTCCATAATACCAAGTACTCCAGTTTAATGGAATTTTATTTCCATCTTTAAGCTTTCGCACATTCTCTTGTTCTTGAAGATTTTGAATTTCATCAAGAGCTTTCCCATTAAATGAACCGGAGGTACCCTCAGAATTTGATGGAGCTGCTTCTGTTGGAGCAGATTGTTGTCTTGCATTATCAAGTAAGGTTTGATAATGGGCTGCTCTTTCATTTGCGGAGTCATTTACATATTGTATGTATTGTGAAAAATCCATTATTCATAACCTCTTGTTCCATTTAATAAATCAAGATAATCTCTTAAGTTAGGGGTTTGTTTTACATTATTCCCAAGACTAAATAAATTCATTGATTGCTCAGCATCAGGACCACCGAACGTTCTGTTAACGGATGGAACTGTTCCAACTATTTTCTTTGCTAAGTCAGGGTTTATTGTTCCTAAATAACCGCTGTTTGCCATTATGACATTTGTTCTATTTGTATCGGCATTTTGTTGTTTAATTCCTAACTCTTGTTGCTTTTGTTGGAATTCGATATCATGTCTAGGTTTTTCTGCGGTTTCTTTTATTTCCGGCATGATTAAGTCTTTTGCTACGTTGGTATCGTTGTTATATTTACCTACGTCTGTTCCATATCTAGTCAAATTATAGGTATTAGCGTATTTGTTTTGGTCTTGTCTCAATTTAGGAAGTTCGGTATAGAAAGTATTCCTTCCTTGTTGTTGAGTGTTTTTCATAGTATCGAAACCAGACTGTATTTCCTTTTGATGTTCTGCTTCTTGCTTCATACGAGCTTCGGCTGTTTTTTGTATTGCGCTAATAACGTCTCCATTACCAGCTACAGCTTGTTCCATTAATGTTTGAGCTAAAGCTTGATTACCTTGAGCCAAAGTTAATGCATCCTGTTGGAATTGCTTCATATTTTCCAACTGTGCTAAATATTCTTGATTTGTTAAATCATATGCGTTATCCATAGGTGTTTGGTAATTTTGAAGAGCATTCATCATTTGATAATACTTAGCTTTATCTACAATACCTGAAGTCCCTGCCCCTTGTTTAGCACTTAAAATATTCATTGCGTCTTGTGCTTGTTCAGGAGTCAATCGAACTAAATCCCAACGTGGGTCATTAGCAATGGCGTTATTATATTCATCTCTTAAACCGAGAAGTGTGTCGTATGCATTTCTACCTCCCAATTGAATTTCAGCTTTTGCTAGGTTTGGTAGATTTGCTTGTAAATCTTGGTTTAATTGTTGAATTTTTTGAGCGTCCATTTCATTCAACATTTGATTATATTGACTTGCAGTCACCTTGACCGGTTTACCGTTTTCATCTTGACCTATAACAACATCAGGACGTACATCCCGTGGTACTTCTATAGGAGCCGTGATTGCATTAATCGCTCCTAATTCATCCCCTGTCAAACGCATAGGTGGAAGCCCTTTTCCATTGCTAATTGCAACACTATTCTGAGAGGTTATATACGGTTGATAATTAGGACGTTCTGGGTCGGGAATATTCAAAGTGGAAGCTGCTCCTGTTTGGAACCCTTGTTTTTCAACACCACCAGTTAGCACATCACCTTTCCCTGCCATACTCATAATACGATTTACATAATTTTGAGTCTCTTTAAACGGAGGGACTCCACCGTATTTTGCAACATTACCTGACCCAGCATTATAAGCAGCAAGGGCGAGTCTATAATCGCCATTATACATCTTCAGCTTTGATTTCATATATTGAGCTGCCATTCTAATATCCTTAAGTGGGTCAACTCCTGCAGTGAAACCCATTCCTTTTGCTGTAGAAGGCATAAATTGAGCTATACCTATTGCACCAGATTTGGGGTTTTTTGCTTTAGGGTTAAATCCGCTCTCTTGATTTAATTGAGCGATAAAAATAGCAGGGTCAAGACCTTCTTTAATGGCAATTTGATTTGCGTAATCAATATAATCTCGTTTAGTTAAAGTCATCTATTAACCTCCCACCTTTTGAGGTTGGATACCTTTTCCTCCAGCCCACTTAGGATAATATTTTTTATTACCAGTTTTCCAATCATTAACTAGAGTGTTAATTCCAGTCCAACCTTGTTGAAAAGCTCCACCTAAATTAGAAGGAGAGGATGCTTCTCTTGAACCTTGAGAGGTTGAACCCGCTCCGTTCATTGCAGATAATTGGTCTGCTGCATCTGTACCTAGAGTAGCGGCACCACCTTTAAGAGCAGCTCCGATAGCCATACCCCAAGGGTTCCCAGAAGAAATTCCAGCATCTCCTAATGTATCCATAAGACCTGTGTACCATCGACTATTAGCTTGGTTAACCATATCATTATATTGGTCAATATCAGAATAAGCTTTACCTAAGCTATAGGCATTTTGATAAGAGCTGTTTGCTCCAACCATATTTTGATAATCTTGGTTAGCCATATTATAAGAGTTTGTAACACCTTGATTTCTTAATCTTGAAGCGTAATCATTCCAATATCTTTGGTTATCATCATAAGCTCTCTGCCCAGACGAACTATAGCCTCCAGTTGTGGCAGAATAATTATTTGCTGTGGTTTGTCCCATAGCACGCTTATAATTACGTAGAAAATCAGACTGGTCAACATTATCAGCCCCATAATACTTGTTAAGATACATATCTTGACGTGCGGTTGGGTCACTGAGGTATTCGTCCATTCTTGTTAAGTTTTTTTGATACAGTGGAATAGCTGTATCAGAAATCGCTTTACCGCCTATATTATAGTCGGTTTGCTTCTTTTTTGCGTGTTTAAATGCCATAATTCATTTTTTCTCCTTCTTTATTATCATAACAAAATGTTCTAATATTTTACTGAACAACTTGTACAATAATATTATAACACTTAAATTGTAAAAATTCTATTTAATTGTAAAGTTTTATTTCAATCAAATTATTCATCACCTCCATACTCCGCCTTGTTTATTTGCTTAAATTATTACTTGCGCTGTCGTCCAAGCGGAGCTTGTACTCCCCTCTTAAATCTAAGATAATGTCGTCTATCCATTCTTGAGGTAAAGTTTTTTCTGCCCATTTTAATCCATATTTGTCGCAATAATCTGCATAAGATGTTTTGCTTCCTTTTTTAATTTTCTTTTGGGCATTTTGAAAAAACATTCTAAATTCAATTTCTGGGTATTGTTCTTTAAGACGTAACATTTTCATTCTGTCATCGACTTCCCATAACCCCTTTGTTTCAATTACAATATGAGGTGATACAGGGAAATCTGGAGTATATTTATGTTTTGTCTCAGGAACGATATATTCAAAAGTCTTACTTTCGTAATTATCGTCTATTCCCAACTCTTGAAGTTTATCCTGCATTTTCTTTTCTAATCCGCTTCTCCATCCGTGTTTTCTTCCAGCTGCATCGGCGGTTATTTTTTTTCTATGAAATCTCATTTAATTAAGCTCCATATTTGCATATCATACACTTTTTCTTCACCTTTTGAATTTGTATAAGGAGCTATCAAAGGAATATATCCGGTCTTCTTAAATCCAAGTCTGCGACACATTCCAATAGCTCCGACCGCAATAGAAGGTATTTCAGCATATAGAATATCAAAAATAGAACAATGAATTATTTGTTTGTATATATCTTTAATTCTATGACCCCATATAGAACGGTCGTTAACGATATGTACTTGAGCTGAATTTTTAACTCCCATTCTTATATTATCGAAAATAACGATGCCATAAAGAAAATACTCATTATCATCCAGGATAGCTGTTATACTTGAGTCGTCAGCCTCAATATAATCCCTGAGAAATAACAACAACCCCTCTGTGCTTAAACCTTTTAGAGGGTTTTGGTCGTCAAAAACAAGATGACAAGAGTCATAACAACTCTTAATATCTTGAGCAAATTTAAATAAGTCTTGTTCTTTCATTTGTCTATATTTCATATCTAACTCCCCTGACTGAACTCAATCGTGTAACGATTTTGGATTTTAATATTCATTATTAACCTCCTTGACTAAAATCGGGTATAAATATTGCTGCTAAGCAGAACGCCTCTGCTTTAGGAAATTCAAAAGATAAACTTACTCCATATCGACCAGACATTGGAGCGTATACTCTTGTACAGTTTGACATTTTATCCGCCCACTTACGTTGAGTGGAAAAAGAATTATACAATGAATTATTCTTCTTATTTGAATATATCATTGGCGGAAGATTTTTTGTATTACTTCCGTTTGTACCCATAGATGCATTAGGTGTTATGTGTTGTAATGATACTTGAGTGTTGCTTACTGTTAAATCGTATTCGATGTTGTTTAATTCTGAAATTTCCAGTAATGAACCACAAATTATACGATTATCTCTCAACCCGATTGCTTCAAAGTTTGCAATACCTGTAAGATTTTCTATGATTGTACCTTTTTTATAGTCTTGGAATATCTTACCGTCTTCACTAACACCAAGAGTTCCTTGGTTAAAACCTTGGAAATCAAGTGCAGTTAAATCGAGTTCACGAGGGAATATTGCTTTTGTTGATGGAACGTAAACAATACCATTTTTCAATTGTTCTCCATAATAAAGAATTAACACTCTTGCTTCGGAGTTATACACAAGGGTTCTCTTTTGGTCTGGTATGCCGAAGTTTGTTGCGTTTAATCCCTCTGCATCTACAAGGGTTTTGCCCGCTACAAGTGAACCGAACACGTTTACTGCTGCGGCTACGAGAAGTGAAGCAGAATTGCTATCATAGGCTAAAATTTGCTTATCAACAATAACGTGGTCTTTTGCGTATTCTTGTCCGATTTGAGCAATTTTCTTGATGGATATTCCGATTGTGCTACCTGATGAAACACTATCAGTGCTATCAACTCCAAAGGCTAAGAAATACAAACCATTTTGTTTAGTAATTAAAACACCATTATAATAGTCTTCTAAGGCTAAACATTTTGAGTTATCATCACTAAACCCTTCGAAAAATCCAGCGCCCATAGATTGGTCAAAGTTATCTACAACACCAACTACGGAGTAATATATTCTTCCGCTCACGTCAGATATACAAAGCCTGTTAGCACAAAAACCCATTACCTCAGGGATAATATTAACGACGGGGTTTGTCTCGCTTATCTCTTCCGGCTTATACTGAAAAGTCATTGTATGAATTGTTTGTTCAACCAAATTAACCTTTTCAGTTATTGTTATATGTGCATTCCCAGCTAAAACAGACATTCTTAATTTGCAAGCTGGTTTTTGTATAGATGATATAACTTCCCCATCTACCGTTACGGTTGCATTTGAATTGATTTCTTTATCTGCGTACTGAGTGCTAAATAAATCCTTAAAAATAGCTAAGGATTGCGCATCACTCACAGTATCTAGGAAACTCCCATTTTTATATAACCCAACAGATGTTGTATTATTTCTATAATTTAAAAAGATTTTAAATTCATATTTTGCACCTGCTTCAGAAAAAGACTTATCAAAAGTAATTGTCCCATATTTATTTGTATCGCCACTTTTACCGTGAATACGAACTCTTAATTGGTTGGTAGGTTGCATATACCCAACAAACCAATCACCATCTGACTCCATACCTGTTACAATAGGGGTAAGTATAGTTTTATCTAAACTATCAAGAGTAAACGGAACAGTTATAACAACCTCATTGTTGTTATCTACATAGTTCTTTAATGTTGACACTTTTACAGGTTGGTTAATGGTTGTTTCGGTGTTTGTAATGGACACAACCTTAACCGGTACATTTTTCTCTGGGGTTTTAATAACAACTTCTTTTCCTTCCCAGTAGTAAGGCAAGCTTTCTTCTGGTATGATTGTTTCATAATAAGTTGTATATGTGGATATATCTAAGTTGGTATCTATTTCGTTTTCCGGAGACTCGCTATAATATGAACCAAAATAATAGTTTACGCCTGCAGTTCTAAGAATTAAACTATTGCCATTTCTTGCTGTGATAATAGGTTCTTCTATAGATGGGATAACTGTTTTATATTGCTTTAATCCGCTTTTAGCTGTGTAAAGGTAAACATTACCCGCATTAGACTCAATATCTTTTGTTATAATAAAAATAGATGAAGAAGCTGCATCGTCTTCAGATATGCATAAAATCTTTTCATTGTTTGGAATTGTTGCTTTTACGTCATATCCGTATTGAGGAACTAAAGCCCCTTTTTCTGACCAAATGTTTCTTCCTCCGATAAGAGCTAAGCTTGAGAGTTGTTCGCCATATCCTCTAGGGATATCAAGAAGATATAAGCCTGCGCTAAAATCAGTAAATAAAGCTTGAGATGTATCTACTTTTCTTTTAGCCATTAGTCTAATAACCCCCTTCTATAGTTGTAATGTCCACCTTGCCTATCATAACCTCTCATTAGTTCTACAGAACCAATATCGTGTTCTAAGAATGTTTTCATTCTATCGTTCAGTAATTGAGAATAATATCCAGCCAGAGCATTTTGAAGTCTAGTAAAGACTAATTCACAAGCTTTCAATAATACTAAATCACAAAATCTATCACTTGCTAAAATACTGTCTTCAATACTCTCAATTCTATCTCTGAATTCATCGTTATTTGTTGAAACAAGGTCGGTTGTAGATAATGTTAGTTTGATAGTGTATTCCTCATCTGGCATAGGAAGAAGCTTTAAATATCCTCCTCTTATTACATACTCAGACGGGATACCAGTATTACTTACTTTTATTGGTTCGCCAGTTTCAGAATTTGTTTCCAAAACCTTGTGCTCAATTTCATCGTAAGTATTTAATAACTGATTATATTTAAGTGTTTTGTTTGCACCAGTCTGAATAAGTTGAACGTTTTTAATAACACCATCAACACCATATTCATCTTTAA
>ERZ809074.5013-NODE-5013-length-10341-cov-48.493000_pt1 | contig 10341 bp, 9 predicted proteins | sample MGYA00520795_ERZ809074 | MGnify/ENA primary metagenome ERZ809074 (study PRJEB31570, sample SAMEA3212989) | Homo sapiens | biome: human-gut; feature: human gut; material: fecal | place: Sweden | collected 2011 ...
CCACCACGGACTTCGAGTTCCTGTTCCCCTTCGGCTGGGGCGAGCTGTGGGGCGTGGCGGACCGCACCGACTACGACCTGAACCAGCACCAGTCCGTGTCCGGCAAGGACCTGACCTACTTCGACCCCGAGACCAACGAGCGCTACATCCCCTACGTGGTGGAGCCGTCTCTGGGCGTGGAGCGCAGCGTGCTGGCCGTGCTGGTGGACGCCTACGACGAGGAGGTCGTGGACGCGGAGAAGAACGACGTCCGCGTGGTGCTGCACCTGCACCCGGCGCTGGCGCCCTACAAGGCGGCGGTGCTGCCCCTGAGTAAGAAGCTCAGCGACAAGGCCCGCGAAATCTACACCGAGCTGGCGAAGGAGTGGATGATCGACTTCGACGAGACCGGCTCCATCGGCAAGCGCTATCGCCGCGAGGACGAGGTGGGTACGCCGTACTGCATCACCGTGGACTTCGACACCGTGGGCGACGCCGAGCATGAAGGTGACAACTGCGTTACCGTCCGCGAGCGCGACACCATGCAGCAGGTGCGCGTGCCTATCAGCGAGCTGAAGAACTATCTGGCGGAGAAGCTGGCGTACTAAGCGCGGATACACCGCCGCGAGACATAGAAAAAAAGAGAGCCGTTCGGCTCTCTTTTTTGCGCTTATTCACGACCCTCCGGGAGGGGGGCGATGACGGTTTTGTAGATGTGCCGGAAGAACACCAGCGTCAGCAGCAGGGAGGACACCTCCGCGATGGGGTAGCACCACCACACCAAGTCGCTGTTGCCGATGGCCGCGCCGTAGCGTGCCAGGACATAGGCGATGGGCACGAGGAACACCAACTGCCGGACGATGGACGTGACCATGGAGTACATCGACTTTCCCAGCGCCTGGAACGAGCTGCCCAGCGCGATGCACATACCGGCCATGCAGAAGCTCAGGGCGATGATGCGCAGGGCGGGTACGCCTGCGGCCAGCATCACGTCGCTGGCGTCAAAGAGCCGCAGCAGCGTATCGGGTATGGCCCAAAACAGCACCGTGCCGAACACCATGATGCAGCAGGCGTACAGGGTGCTGCGTTTGATGGTGGCCATCATGCGGCGGCGGTTCTGAGCGCCGTAGTTGTAGGCCACGATGGGGATCACGCCGTTGTTCAGGCCGAAGATGGGCATGAAGATAAAGGAGTTCAGCTTGAAATAGACGCCGAAGGCGGTGGCCGCCGTCTCGTGGGCGGCGTGGTAGGTGATGAGGATCTTGTTCATCAGGAACGTCATCACCGAGCCGATGGCGATCATAATGACGCTGGGCAGGCCGATGGCGTAGATCTCGCCGATGAGCCGGAAGTCGGGGCGGAAGCCGCGGAGGGACAGGGTGATGTCGGTGTTCTTCCGATGGTTGAACCAGACCGCCAGCGCAAAGCCACAGAACTGGCCGATGATGGTGGCCACCGCCGCGCCCGCCACGCCCATTTTCAGCCCGAAGATGAAGATGGGGTCGAGAATGATGTTGATGATAGCGCCCAGCCCCTGGGTGTACATACTCAGCAGGGAGCGGCCGGTGCCTTGCAGCAGCCGCTCGTACATGATCTGGCAGAACATACCCAGTGAGCCGATGGTGACGATCCGCAGATAGTCGTTGCCCATCTGGATGATGCTCTCCACCTGCGTCTGGGAGCGGAAAAACAGGTCGGAGCAGGTCAGACCCAGCAGGGCGGAGATCACAAAGCCCACCACCGCCAGAAAGACGCCGTTGTTGGCTACCCGGTCGGCCCGTTCCCGCAGCCCTGCGCCCAGCGCGCGGCCCATCAGGGCGTTGACGCCCACCGCCGTGCCGGTGGCAAGGCCGATCATCAGGTTCTGCGCCGGGAACGCCAGCGATACGGCGGTCAGCGCCTGCTCGCTGACGCGGCTGACGAACCAGCTGTCCACGATGTTGTACAGCGCCTGCACCAGCATGGACGCGATGATGGGCAGGGACATATTCCAGATCAGCTTCGTAATGGGCATGACGCCCAGCTTGTTTTCGTTTTCCATAGGGACTCCTTCATTGATAACTTGAATGCAACTCAATATTTTATCATGTCCCGGCAAAAAAAGAAACCCCCGAATATGTGTGAAACGCACATATCCGGGGGCGAAAATTTGTGAAAGGCGAGGAAAATATTTCGTATGGCGAAGGAATTAGCGCTCTTGGAAGAAAGCGCGCAGCTCCTCGGCCGTGCAGGCGGCGCTGCCTTGGGCGAAGCCGTCCCGCCCGCCGCCCCGCCCGTGGAGGGCGGTGTTCATGTCCTTGATGAACTGGCGCAGGTCGCCGCCGCTCTCAATGACGGCGTACCGGTAGTCGCCGTCCCGTCCGGCAAACACGGCGCAGCGTCCGCCGGCGGCCTTGGCGATGGCGTCGCACAGCCGCCGCGCACCGTCGCCGTCCAGCGGCTCTGCGATGTGCAGGACGCTGCCTGCGCCGCGGTACTGCGCCGCGGTGTGGGCGAAATCAGCCTCCTCCAGCCGGGCGGCCTTCTCCTTGAGGGAGAGCAGCTCCTCCTGCAAGCGGCTGACGGCGGCAAAGGCGCTCTGGGGCTTGACGGACAGCGCCTGCCCGATCTGGCGGGCTTGTTCCCAGCCGGCGGCGAGACAGTCCAGCGCCCGCTGGCCACACAGCAGCTCCAGCCGCACGCCGTCCCGGAACTTCTGGCAGCTCAGCAGCTTCAAAAGCCCCACCTGCCCGCTGCTGGACACATGGGTGCCGCAGCAGGCGCACCGATCCGCGCCGGGGAACTCCGTGATCCGCACCGCACCGGTCAGCTCCTTTTTGCTGCGGTAGGGCAGGGCGGCCAGCTCCTCCGCCGAGGGATACCAGATGCGGATGGGATGATCCGCCCAGATGTACGCGTTGGCGCGCCGCTCCACCTCCAGCGCCTGCTCCCATGTGATGGGGGCATTGTAGTCGATGGTGACCACATCCGCGCCCATGTGGAAGCCCACGTTGTCGCAGTGGAACGTGCTGCACAGCAGACCGGAGATGATATGCTCGCCGGAGTGCTGCTGCATATGGTCGAAGCGCCGCGCCCAGTCGATGCGGCCGCTGACCTCCGCACCTTCGGACAGCGCCCGGTCGCACAGGTGGGTGACGACGCCGTCCTTCTCGTGTACATCCAGCACGCGGGCCTCGCCCAGCGTGCCGTGGTCGGCGGGCTGACCGCCGCCCTCGGGGTAGAAGGCGGTGCGGTCGAGGGTGACGGCAAAGCCGTTTTTCACGGCCTCGCAGGACTCCACCACGGCGGTGAAGTCCTGCGTATAGGCGTTTTCGTAGTAGAGCTTGACGGTGTCCATCAGTCGTCCTTTTCCACGTCGCCGACGATGGCGATGTGCAGCTCATCCAGCTGCTTCTGCTCCACGACGGAGGGCGCGCTCATCATCACGTCCTGCGCGTTCTTGTTCATGGGGAACGGGATGATCTCGCGGATGGAGCTTTCACCGGCCAGCAGCATGACCATGCGGTCCACGCCCGGAGCGATACCGGCGTGGGGAGGCGCACCGTAGCAGAAGGCGTTGTACATGGCGGGGAACTTCTTCTTCACGTCCTCCTCGCCCAGACGCACCAGCTCGAAGGCCTTGACCATGATCTCGGGGTCGTGGTTACGGACAGCGCCGCTGGACAGCTCCACGCCGTTGCACACCAGATCGTACTGGTCGGCGGTGATGGTCAGGGGGTCGATCTCGCCCCGCTCGGCCTTCAGCAGCACATCCAGCCCGCCGCTGGGCATGGAGAACGGGTTGTGGCAGAACTCCAGCTCGCCGGACTCGTCACCGATCTCGTACATGGGGAAGTCCACGATCCAGCAGAACTCGTAGCGCTCCTTGTCCATGTGACCCTCGCAGGCGGCGCCCAGCTTGCCGCGCAGGACGCCGGCGGTCTTGATGGCCGCACCCTTGTCGCCGGCGGCTACGCCCACCAGCATATTGGGCTTGAGACCCAGCTTGGCGGTGAGCGCTTCATGGCAGCCGCCCAGGAACTTGGCGATGCCGCCGGCCAGCTGGCCGTTCTCGTCTACCTTGAACCAGTAGGGCTTGCTGCCGGACTGCACCTCCACGTCGGTGCAGAGCTGGTCGATGGCCTTGCGGGTCAGGGTGCAGTCACTGACGGCGATAGCCTTGACCACCTTGCCATCGATCTGCTCGAAGCCGCAGCCCTTCACCTCGTCGGAGATGTCGGTGAGGGTCAGGTCGATACGCAGGTCGGGCTTGTCGGAACCGTAGGTCTCCATGGCGTCGTTGTAGGCGATACGGCGGAACGGCGCGGCGGAGGCCACGTTGTAGGTGCCGTACTTGGCGAAGATGGGAGGCAGCACATCCTCCAGCACGGCGAAAACGTCGTCCTGGGTGGCGAAGGCCATCTCCATATCCAGCTGATAGAACTCGCCGGGGGAGCGGTCGCCCCGGGCGTCCTCGTCCCGGAAGCAGGGGGCGATCTGGAAGTAGCGGTCGAAGCCGGAGGTCATCAGCAGCTGCTTGAACTGCTGGGGCGCCTGGGGCAGGGCGTAGAACTTGCCGGGGTGCTTGCGGGCGGGCACCAGATAGTCGCGGGCGCCCTCGGGGGAGGAGGCGGTGAGGATGGGGGTGGTGATCTCCAAGAAGCCGTGGTCGGTCATGGCGGCGCGGAGCGCGGCCACCACCTGACAGCGCAGGATGATGTTCTGCTTCACGGCGGGGTTCCGCAGGTCGAGGTAGCGGTACTTCAGGCGCTGCTGCTCGTCGGCCTCGCGGCTGCGGTTGATCTCAAAGGGCAGGGAGTTGTAGCGGCAGCGGCCCAGCACCTCGATCTTGCTGGGAATCACCTCGATGTCGCCGGTGGCCTGCTTGGGGTTCTTGCTGGCGCGCTCCCGCACCACGCCCTCCACGCTGATGGTGGACTCCTTGTTCAGGTCGCGGATGACGGCCATCATCTCCTCGGTCTCCACCACGATCTGGGTGGTGCCGTAGAAGTCGCGCAGCACCACGAAGGCGAAGTTCTGGCCCACGGCGCGGACGTTCTCCATCCAGCCCACCAGCTTCACGGACTGGCCTACGTGCTCCAGCCGCAGCTCGTTGCAGGTATGTGTACGCATCTGCATCATTGTTTTGTCCTCCTAATATGATAAAGTATCGTATAATTAAGTGGAAATATTACGTTCTGTTTTTACTTTTCCAGAATCACAGCGCCCTCGTTCCGCTTGGCAAGACCCGTCTGGATCAGCGCCAGCGTCTCTTCAAAGGGCAGGGTGGTCTGCTCGCCGGAGGTCATATCCTTGCACGCCACCACGTTTCCGGCGATCTCGTCGTCGCCGAGGAACACCACATAGGGTACGCCCAGCTTGTCGGCATAGCTCATCTTGGCCTTGAATTTTTTCTGCTCGGTGTAGAGCTGGGTGCGGACGCCGGCGGCGCGGAGGCGGGTGGCCAGCGTCACGGCGGGGGACAGCTCGGCGGTCATGGGCAGGATCAGCACGTCGGCGGGGGCGGTGGGCAGGTCGGGGTTCAGCAGCCCCTGCTCGCCCAGCACATAGAAAAGGCGGGTCAGGCCGATGGAGATGCCCACGCCGGGCAGCTGCCGGTCGGTGTAGTACTCCGCCAGATTGTCGTACCGGCCGCCGGAGCAGACGGAGCCGATCTCCGGGTGATCCAGCAGCGTCGTCTCGTACACCGTGCCGGTGTAGTAGTCCAGGCCCCGGGCGATGGTCAGATCCACGGCGAAGTTCTCCACCGGAACGCCGAAGGCGGACAGGTATTTCACCACGGTGTTCAGCTGGTCAAGACCCTCGTCGAACACCTCGTTGCGTCCCCGGTAGGATTCCAGCGCGGCCAGCACCTGCTCGTTGCCGCCGGCGATGGCGATGAACTTCAGGATCTCGCCGGCGCTCTCGGCGGACACGCCGCACTCGTCCACCAGCAGCGTCCGCACCTTCTCGGCGCCGATCTTGTCCAGCTTGTCCACAGTGCGCATGATGTCGCCGGACTGCTCCGTCAGACCCAGCATGGCGTAAAAGCCGTTGAGGATCTTCCGGTTGTTGACGCGGATCTGGAACCGCTTCAGACCCAGCGAGGTGAAGGTCTGGTAGATGATGGCGGGGATCTCCGCCTCGTTGGTGATATCCAGCTTGCCGTCGCCAATGATGTCGATGTCTGCCTGATAGAACTCCCGGAAGCGGCCGCGCTGGGCGCGCTCGCCGCGGTAGACCTTGCCGATCTGGTAGCGGCGGAAGGGGAAGGACAGGTCGTTGTAGTGCAGCGCCACATACTTGGCCAGCGGCACCGTCAGATCAAAGCGCAGCGCCAGGTCGGCGTCGCCCTTCTGGAAGCGGTAGATCTGCTTCTCCGTCTCGCCGCCGCCCTTGGCCAGCAGCACCTCGCTGGCCTCGATCACCGGGGTATCCAGCGGCGTGAAGCCGTACAGACTGTACGTCCGGCGGAGTATATCCATCATCCGCTCCATCTGCTGCTGCGGCTGGGGCAGCAGCTCCATAAAGCCCGACAGGGTGCGGGGTGTCATTTTAGCCATTTTCTGTCTCTCCTTTGTCCTCGTTATGTTCCGCTTCATCGGCATGGCCGTCCTCGATGGCGGCCGCGCCGCCCTCCAGCGTGTGGGACGCTGCTTCCCGTGCGGCCTCGGCCTCCGCCTCGTGCTTCAGCTCCCACGCCACCTCCCGGTAGATGCCGTCCAGCTCCGTACCCTTCTTCTGACCGGCCTTGCCGAGGACGATGGCGGCCACGATGCCCAGCACCAGCCACGCATACCACAGCTTGGGCAGCGCCAGCCCCAGCACGCAGGCGGGCAGGACGCCCAGCCACACGCCGATCTCGGTGTAATGCCCCCGCACGGCGTGGTAGACGCCCTTCTTTTTCCGGATGGAGGCGGTCTTTTTCAGCTGCGCCAGACACAGACCCAGCCGCAGCAGGGCCAGCGCCGTCAGGGGGATGAAGAAGTCATAGGTGTGGGTTTGGATAAGCTCGATCACTTTTTGCATACGGTTCTCCTTTTCGGCATCACGGCGTGTAGGGATATCAAAAAACGCTCCCGTCCCCTTGCGTTGGGACGAGAGCGTTGAAACACTTCGTGGTGCCACCCAATTTCAGCCGTCGTGCGGCCCTTTCTGCTCCTGTTACGGGGAGCGCGCCGTGGATGTTTCCATCCCCGCTCGTCTGCTGTCTTGGCCCGTTCTGCCGCAGTGCGCTCTCAGCCGGCGGCGCACCTCTCTGCTGGCGGCGTTGTGCGGGTTACTCCTGCAAATTCAACGCGGTTACCCTTTATAATAGGCGATTCTCCGCCGGTTGTCAAGGCGGTCTTTACGCGGTAAAGGGCTTGCTCTTGGGATTGACGATGTCGCGCCAGTCCAGATAGCCCTGATCCAGACCCAGCACCAGCATTTCGGCGGTGGCAAGGTTGCTGGCGAAGGGAATGTTGTTCTTGTCGCACAGCCGGGAGATATAGGTGATATCCTCATCGACGGTCTTCTGGTTGGGGTCGCTGAAGCACAGAACCATATCGATCTCGTTGTAGGCGATGCGGGCCGCGATCTGCTGGCCGCCGCCGTGGGAGAAGGAGAGGAAACGATGGATGGTCAGACCGGTGGCGTCCGCGATCTGTTGGCCGGTGCGAGCTGTGGCGCACAGGGTATGCTTGGCTAAAATGCCGCAGTAGGCGGTGCAGAACTGAACCATCAGCTCTTTTTTGTTGTCGTGCGCCATCAAAGCGATATTCATAGGGGGGCGCTCCTTTCTCTGTTATATCTTCATCAGGGGCGTCTTGCGGCCCATGATGCGTTTGGCGATGTTTTCGTAGGCGCGGGCGGCGTAGTAGTTGCGTTCCCGCAGCACCAGCCCGCGATTGAGGCAGTAGGGGACGTCCTCGTCCTCCGGGACAACGCCCAGCAGGGGCAGCCCGGCGGTGTCGATGGCGTCGTCGATGGTGGTGTGCAGTGTCCGCAGCGTTTTGCGGGAGACGCGGCCCACCACCAGATGCACCGCATTGGCGGGGAAGGAGGACAGCTCCATGGCGGTGCGCTGGGCGTCCCGCATGGCGGAGATGTCGGTGGTGGTGACCACGATGACCTGATCGGCCATACAGGCGGCCATCTTGAAGCCCTGTCCCAGTCCGGCGGGGGCGTCCATCAGGCACCAGTCATACCGTTCCCGTATCTCCTTGGCCAGCGCCGCCAGCTGCCGCACCGTCAGCGGCAGAGGCTTGTCCGCCATAGGCGCGGTCAGCAGATCCAGCGTGGGGTACTGCCGGTGGGTCACCACGGCCTGCTCCAGCGTGCAGCGCTGGGCCAGCACATCGGAGAAGTCCATCAGCGCCTGATCGCTGAGTCCCAGCGCCAGATCCAGATTCCGCAGGGTGATGTCGCAGTCCATGCACAGGACTCGCTGCCCCAGCGACGCCAGCGCCAGTCCGGTGTTGGCGGTGAAGGATGTTTTGCCGGTGCCGCCCTTGCCGGAGACAACGGCGATGATCTTACCCATGTGACCCTCCTTTCCGGGTGATGCCGCTATTTCAGCGGCGCTTTTTTGATGCGGGCAAAGCTGCGGGGATAGATGGCGGGGGTGTCCTTGACCTTTTCGATGACCACCAGACGGTGGCGCACCTGCGTCTCCGGCACGGTGTAGTCCCGGATGTCCGCGATGCGGCCGCCCAGCTGTCCGATGGCGCCCCGTGCGCCTTGTATCTCCTGGTCGGAGGATACGGATTTCATGGCCAGGAACTGCCCGCCCACTTTGACCAGCGGCAGTGCCAGCTCGCACAGCACATTGAGGTTGGCGACGGCGCGGGACATGGCCACGTCGTACTGCTGGCGGTGATCGGCGGCAAATTCCTCGGCGCGGGCGTGGACGCAGTCCACCCGCTCCAGCGCCAGGGACGCGCAGACCTCCCGGAGGAAGTCGACGCGCTTGCCCAGACTGTCCAGCAGCGTCAGGTCGAAGTCCGGCTCCATGATCCGTAGCACCATGCCGGGGAAGCCTGCGCCGGTGCCGACATCGATGGCGCGCTTGCCCCGCAGGTCCGCCATGGTCAACAGGGCGGCGCAGTCCAGCAGATGCAGCGTGGCCACCTCCTGCGGCGCGGTGATGGCGGTCAGGTTCATCACCTTGTTTTTCTCCAGCAGCAGGGAGGTGTAGGCCTCCAGCTGCGGCAGGGCGTGGTCGCTGAGACCCAGCTGCGCCAGACCCTTTACCAGTATGTCCCTCATTTCTGCTGTTCCTTCAGCAGATCGCGGATCTCGGTGAGCAGCTCCTCCGCGGTGGGAGCCTCCGGCTCCTCCGGTTCGGGCTCCTCGTCCTTCTTGCCAAGGGCGTGGAGCTTGTTGATGGCCTTGACTACCAGGAAGATGACGAACGCCACCAGAATAAAGTCGAGGATGGTGGACAGGAACGTACCCAGCCCCAGCGTCACCGCGGCGGTGACCACCTCGCCGGCCTCGTCCAGCACCTCTGGCTTCAGCACGATGTTCAGCTGACCCAGATCGATGCCGCCGATGAGCAGCCCGATCAGGGGCATGAACACGTCGTTGACCAGAGAGGTGGTGATCTTGCCGAAGGCGGCGCCGATGACCACGCCGACGGCCATGTCCATCACGTTGCCGCGCATGGCAAACTCTTTGAATTCGTTGAAAAACTTCTTCATGGGGTGAAACTCCTATACTAAGAGTATAAAAATGCGGAAATATTACGATAGATTATCGAAAACCCCTCAGTGAAGGGGAACCAGACGCTCCTTGCCGCCCATGTAGGGCCGCAGTACCTCGGGAACCAGCACAGAGCCGTCGGCCTGCAAATTGTTCTCCAGGAAGGCGATGAGCATACGGGGCGGCGCCACCACGGTGTTGTTCAGCGTGTGGCAAAGCTGCATCTTGCCGTCGGCATCCTTGTAGCGGATCTTCAGGCGGCGGGCCTGCGCGTCGCCCAGATTGGAGCAGGAGCAGACCTCGAAATACTTCTGCTGCCGGGGAGACCATGCCTCGATGTCGCAGGACTTGCACTTCAGGTCGGCCAGATCGCCGGAGCAGCACTCCAGCTGCCGCACGGGGATATCCAGCGAACGGAACAGCTCCACGCTGTACTGCCACATCTGCTCGTACCACTTCTTGGAGTCCTCGGGCTTGCAGACCACGATCATCTCCTGCTTCTCAAACTGGTGGATGCGGTAGACGCCGCGCTCCTCAATGCCGTGGGCACCCTTCTCCTTGCGGAAGCAGGGGGAGTAGGAGGTCAGGGTCTGTGGCAGCTTGTCCTCGGGGATGATCTGGTCGATGAACTTGCCGATCATGGAGTGTTCGCTGGTGCCGATGAGGTAGAGATCCTCGCCCTCGATCTTGTACATCATG
>ERZ809074.5016-NODE-5016-length-10332-cov-10.201810_pt1 | contig 10332 bp, 14 predicted proteins | sample MGYA00520795_ERZ809074 | MGnify/ENA primary metagenome ERZ809074 (study PRJEB31570, sample SAMEA3212989) | Homo sapiens | biome: human-gut; feature: human gut; material: fecal | place: Sweden | collected 2011 ...
TTTGTCCAGTATAAAAAGAAAGAAAAGAGCGGGAGTAAAAGAAATCTTAAGAATTAGAGTGCCGTTTTTCACCCTGTATTTTCCTTGTTTTGCGTTATCTTTTTCTTTCGTTTTTGTCTTTTGGTGCTCTCTGTTCCTATTTTCGCATCTTTTTATTACCAACCTATTACCAGGCATCCAGGGCGACCCGCTCCGTGCTGCTGGTCCATGTATAGTTGAACGTAGACACGCCGGTTCCCTGCAATGCGCTGTTCCTTATCCGGTCGTCATCTGCAAAGAACGGGAGTAGGTAGCGCCGCCTGCTGGGCTGCCGAAGCTCCCGCAACGCTTTGTTCTCTGTCTGGCGCACAGATTCCGGCGTTGTCCCCAGCGTCTCCCCGATCTGCCGCAGCGTATACCCGTTTTCGTATCTCATCCGGATAACAGGCCCTTGCTTGCCCGGCAGAGCGTCAACAATAGGCCAGATGACCGCTTTGAGCTGTTCCCCCTGTATTTTATCGAGTACCTCAGAAAAGCCGTTTTCTGGTGCCGGTACAAGCTCCGCAATGGTTGTCTCCTCTTCATCGCCTACCGTTTTATCAAGGCTGACTATCTGCGTGCGGTGCTGATCGGCTTTCGTCTGCTCCAATACCGCCATACTGACCCCCAGCAGGCGCGCCGCTTCCCAATCCTGCGGATCACGCCCCAACTTTGCCCGGTACTGCTGACAGATCCGGTTATATTTTCCGATCCGCTCCCGCTGACCCACCGGAATACGCACAGTATACCCGCAGTCGTCAATATATCGCCGCATTCCCTGCTTGATCCAGAACACGGCATAATGCAGGAAAGAAGCCCCGGCATCTGGCTGCCATGCGTCCACGGCATTACATAGGCCTATGAAACCCTCCTGCATAAGATCTTCTATCTCGGCCTTGTTCCGGTACTGCTGTGCGATTTTCCAGATCATGCCCCGGTTCTGCTCCCATAGCTTCTGCATATTCTCGGCGGTGTTTTCGCCCGCCCGGATCAGTTCAACAAGAATTTCATTTGTCATGCTTCGGCAACCTCCATACACTCTGTATATACCAAAAGCCCGCGGGGATCATTCCACGGGATTCTCACACTTTAAGGGGGATAGCAAACAAAAAGGGCGCGGGAGCAGTTGAAAAAATGCCATGTACTGACATTCTCAACCATTCCCACGCCCTCAAAAAGTGGCTTCCCGCAGGACAAGCGGAAGAAGGAAGAAACCTGCAGGGGTACTTTGTTCGCTGGTTTGCATTATACCACCTGTCCCCTGTTTCTCGCAATAATAAGTTTTCAAGGTTAGCATTTGTTAGCATTTCTTATAAGTGTGCAGGTCTGCATTTGTCAGCATCTCGTATACTTCCGGATCTTAACATTTCTTAACTTCTCCGCCGTTTTGCTGTCGGTTAATTGCTGCTTCTACGTATGCCCGCTTATATGCCCCATTCTGGCGTTTTGCCACCTTATACGAAGAAGTTACCGGGTGGAGCAGTCGCAGCACCTCTTCCAGCTCGTCCGGTGTCTCATAGGATATTTTAATCTTTACCATGGTTGGCTCCTCTCTGTATCTCTTTTTGCACCATTGTTTACAACCGTAGGTTTGCCTACGCTTTGATAATCCTTGTAAAACCTTGTCATTTCCGCTCGCTTCATGTACAAGCGTGAAAAGTTCCACGGTTGCAATAAACTTTGAGAATGTAGTATTTTCTAGTATTTACGACTCTGAGCATTTCTGCGCATTCGTGGTTTTCTGATTGCTTCCGAACGTTCGCTTTCGCTCGCAACGTTTGCCGTATTCGTTTCGTTTTCAACTGTTTCATTTCTGGAAAGAGTTGGAAGACTATATAACCGGCGCAATGTTGGGTTTTGACAGGTTCCGGCCGTATGGCTTTGGTATTGGCGTACCGCTCCCATAAGGGCCAGAACATGGCTTTTCAAGGCTCTGCAGCTCCAATAGGTTGAACTGGTATCATTCTTGGGAATGCTATGGAGCAGGGTCGCTCCGGTCGTCCGGTTCTGGTGTTGGTAGCACCGTTTCCGGAAGGACTGGAAAGCCCAGCAGAACCCGAAAAGCCAATTTTCAATATACGCGCATATCGTGTCCACAAAATCCTCGTGCGCGCGTTCTCGTGTACATAAATTGCGCCGGCGCAACGGCTGCCGTCTGGATCCAGTGCGCCAACACCTTTCCCAGAAGGACAACAAGCGTACTATCGGGTATGGTTGTAAAGCAGGAGGGCGGTAGACATTTGTTGACATCTGCCGCCTTTACTCAGTCAATTATCAACTGACTTTTGCAGTGCTCGCAGTAAAAAGTATTGGTTTTCTTACAATCGCCGATCGGCCGCATGATTCCTTTCCTGCATTTCTTGCATAAAACTGGCTTGCCGTTCCTCAGCAGCTTCATTCTTTCATGCGGCGGCATGTTTAACGTATCTTTCATAAAATCACGCCCTCTTTCTTCGTACATTGAGTATACACCCATTCTCTACTATTCTCTACCATGCACAACCGTACACAAAGTACGCTTGTCTTTTTAGGGCCTGCGAAATCTGCGGCAACGTGTGCCATGTACCTGCAGGTACGCCCCGCAAAGGATGCCCCTAAAATGTCCGACCCTTTGAAGGTGTCACCGAAGCAATGCCCCTTTTTTATGGTGTCAGAAATGTCAGATTCTCCTTTTTAGGGTGTTACCTTTGTAACATTCCCCTTTTTAGGGGGTCTAAAATGTCTAAACGCCCCTTTTAGGGTGTTAGAAATGTGAGGATCCCTTTTAGGGACTGACAACTCTGACAATATCAGCTTGCAAAAGAGAAAACGCGGTGATACAATCCAGTTGTCGAGACGAAATTGCAACAGCTTGAACAACTGTATTGCTTTTTCAAAAGCCAGGCCTTTATGGGATCTGGCTTTTTTGCTGCCTTTTAGGGTGTCAGAAATGTCAGTATGTGGAGCAGGCGTTTCTGATCCGGCAGCGCCGCACCTGCTCCGCTGACCTGCCAGAACGATTTGTTCGGTCAGTAAACCTGAAATCAACTTTTCAGTGATCCGGTGCGGATCCACGCCGCAAAGGCACGATTCCGGCGTTCTTCCTCCCATTCTTCCTGCTCCTCGTGACGTTCTGCGATGCGGTCGCCGATCTTCTTGACCACAAACGCAAGAACCACGATGGCAACGCTCAGCACCGCGCGGCTCCATCTGTCCTGCTCCACGCTGGCCATATACAGCCACATACCTGCAGCACCGATCACAAGCGCCGCTCTATCTAAAATCTTCATTCTGTCCACCTCTCTACTTTTCTTGTGGGAGCAGGACTGCACCCGCTCCCGGTTTCCGTCGCGTTTCGCTACGCTTTTCAACTCTGCGGCTGTTTACGATATTTCAAGTCATCACCCAGAAGAGCCTTTGTGAACACATAAACGCTTCGCATCTTTCTTGCATCCGCATAATCAAGCATTTTTACAACGCTGTTTTTGAGATCCGCTTGTGTTGCTGTTACCTGCGGTGCATCATTGTTGCCGCCTTCTGTCGGTCTTTCAATCTCTCTTGCTTCGTTGAAGAGCTGATTAATCAGTTTATTTGCTTCTTTTGTCGTTTCAAACGTTCTTCGTGCATAATCCTGGGCAATATCTACCGCCACACCTGCAGCATCCCAATTATTGGCTTTCTGGTTATCGTCCATAATCTGACCGAACGTATTGCATAAATTTTCAAGCATGAAGTTGCATTTTTCTGCTGCGTACTGTAATTCACCGATTTTATCATCAAGGTTTCCTGCTGTTTTTAAAAAATTCATCGTTTTTCACTTTGCCTTTCCGCCGAAAACCTGCTATACTACAAACTGTTCTGAGGTTGGTAGTATAGCAGCTATCCGACTGTCCCTTACTGGTGTTGGTAGCATCGGTAAGGGGTTTTTTATTATTCTGTTACTGTATGTACCTGCGACGCTCCAAAGAAGCTCGCTTTATATGTGGCTCCGTCGCCCTTACTTCCCCAGATGAGTGAGCAGCCAAACAGCGCCTTTGCTCCGTGCATTACCTCGAAGCCTTTCTGTTTCCAGCCTGCCCAGGTGTTTACCTCTTCGGCAATGCCTGCGGCCGCTTTGCTCTGCTGAATCCGTTTTTCGTTGATCTCCTCGGCTTTTGCTGAAAGCCATGCTCTGTGCAGTGCTTCTGCAAAGCTGATCCCTTTTGTCTTCCGGAAGGTCTTCCAGGCCTTCAACATGATCTTTCTAAGGTTGTACTTCATACTCTGTATCGTCCTTTCTTTGCTCTTTCAAAGGTCCCCCAGCCCCGGCAGGCTTTAAGGCTATCGTAGGCTTTTGGCCGTCTCATTCTCTTCTTATCCTTTCCCGGTGTTGTGTTGGTGTCTCCGGTACGCTTGCGCCCCATCGTTTTCACCCTTCGCTGTTTTGTTTTCCTTTGATGATTATATTATAGTACATGTACATGTACAATTCAATCCACATACTGCACAAACATGTACATGTATTTTGGTTTATTTTGTACATGTACATATATTGCTATTCGTGGTAATATTATCGTAGATTGAAATAGGTGTCTTTATATCTCGGCACCCACATTTTTACAGAAAGAAGGTGTGAACATGCCATTGTCTGAAAATCAAAAGCAGGCGCGCTACAATTACGCAAAGAAGAGTCTAAAGCGCATCCCGCTCGATGTCCAAAAAGAAGAGTATGAGCAGATCAAAGCTGCGGCGGATGCGGCGGAAGAATCCGTAAACGGCTATATCAAGCAAGCCATCCGGCAGCGAATGCAGCGCGATGCCGAGTAAATTCGAGTAGCGGCCCTGCTCCCAACGTTCCGCTTGCCCTGTCCGCCGGTTCCGTGCTATAATTATTTACGTTCCATAATTCCCAGTAATGGGGGCTCCTGTGTGTTTTCTCGTCCAGCACACAGGAGTTTTTTTGTTTTTGACATTATTTTTTTAGATAAGGATCGGTCTTTAATTTCTGATTTTCCGGAAAAACCACTTTCCAAAGCGGATCATTTTCCATAAAGCAAATTTGTGCCGGTGTAAACGCAGACTTTAGAACAAATTCCGGTATGTGTTTTACAACTTCTACACCATCATTTTTCCAATCACTTTCAAGCATTTCATCAACATATTTCGAAGATACATATTGATCTAATACCAGGTCGATGCTTTCTATCATTTTTTTTCGCAATAAAACTTTTTTATCTGGTAAATACAATTTTATTCCTCCTTTGTTTCATAGCCCATTTCTTCAAGCCACTTTGTATATTCTTCTTCCGTTGGTTCATATTCTTCTTGTGGTTCCTGTTGTATTTCTGTTTCACTCGTTTCTGGTGCTTCACGATCTGCTGCATTTTTACTGTTTTCAGATCCCGAAACTTCTTTCTGATACTTTTTGTAATTTTTGGAAAATCCCCTCATTGCTTTTAACAAGTTTTCCACCGGTACGCCTTTGATCTTCCAGTTGTCTTTTTCCATCCGACTGTAAAACGCTGCAATCCCATTTGCTGATAAATTTACCTTACCTTCATCTGCACATTGTTTGCAATCCATAAGAGTAAAGGGAGATGCGCCGCCGGCGTCAGCAGGAGGCGGCAGCATATCCCCTTCTTTAAGAGTAAGAGAATTATAAAGAGTATTATCTAACTCTTTATCTTCTCTTACTTTACTCTTATCTTTTATCTTATCTGTGTTACAGGTTGTTACAGGGGCGTTACCTTGCGTTACATCGCCGTTACATTGTAACGCTTTTCTCTCTCTGTACTGCCTGACACGCTCGGCGCTATCACATTCTTTTCCTACGTTTTCAATCGCTTCAGGTATGTAATAGCTCTCTTGATCTTTGTCGTTTGAACGAACAATCATATTGTTGGAAACAAGAAAATCTATCGTTGCTTTGACAAGTTCTATAGATTCATCAAATTCTTCGGCAAGCTCTTCTTCTATGGAATCATAGATCCCTTGGTAATGAATGTATCCTTGATTATCAAGGCTAAGTAAAAGCATTCGCAAATATATAATTTGCATATCTTTTCCGTTTTTCTGTCGTTTCATTTTCTTTTGTACAAGCTGATTAAAATATGTATTTTTCAGCTTAAACCAATATAAGTTTTTGCTTGCCATTATTGTGCTGTTACCTCCTGCTTCTGTACTGCTCCCGGCTCCGCTTCGAAGCCAAAGTATTTCTTTTCAAAGAACTTGATTGGTACTTTCCCGGACACCGTAAGATAGCCCGCTTCCTGCAGCTCTTTGTTCATGCCCCGGATCAGCTCGTAGGCCTTACCGAGGGAAACGCCCATCGTCTCTGCGACCTCTGCGGCGGTCATAAATTGTTTGCGCATCTCTGTCCCTCCTTCCTCTTTTGGTGTTCCTGCTCTACCAATGGGCGGAGTTCTGAAAGTTCGCGGTCTATTTTCTCAAGCTCCGCGCCATATTCGGGCTTCCAATGGATTCCACTATAGCGGCTGTATATTTCAGCCTTACGCGACACAAGTGCCGTATACCGGCAAATTTGCTTATCTGTCATGCTGGTACCTCCTTCTTTCTTGTCGTGTCCTGCTCCCCGTTCGCGTTCTGTGCCCAGGATCACGCGCTATTCGCCCGAATTTCGGCTTTAAACCGTGATAGGCATATATTTCTATATCTGCACTGTTCTGAGCGTGAAAAAACGCTTCTACGGGTTGCCTTTCATCCTTAAGCCACCGCCCCCGGTGCTTCGGTTTAGTTTTCAGTTTCGAGAATTTCTGTTACATCAACGCCCAGTGCTCTTGCGATGCGGCCAATAGTCGCCGGTTTGGCACTCTTTCCGCTGATCACATTGTTGAGCGTTGGGCGTGGCATCTCTGCCGCTTTCTGCAGCTCCGCCGTGCTCATGCAGGCTTTTGCCATTGCAAGCTCCAATTTGTTTCGGTTTGCTTTCATCATCTCACCACCTTCTTTTGATGCATTCGAATGAATGCTTTTCTATACTTTATCGCATTCGTTCGAATGTGTCAAGAGTTTTTATAGATTCGATTGAATGTTTTATGATTTTATGTTATATTGTAATCGAAAGGAGTCGTAGAATAATGCATGAAGGAATATATATAAAATTGGAGCGTCAAAAAGCAGGTTTAACCCAAAAAGAACTTGCTGAAAAAGCAGGACTTGCAACTATCACAATTCAACAGTATGAAAGAAATTTACGAGCACCACGATTAGAAAATTTAAAGAAAATTGCACATGCTTTAAATATCCCTACAGAAGCACTATTCGGTGATATTTCCATTGCTTTTATGACAGATCTTGATGAAGAAAAATTGAATTTTCTTTTAGAAAATAAGTCAGAGCAATTAATGCAAGATTGGAACACATTATATAAACAACTAAATGACGCTGGGAAAGCTAAAGCTATAGAACACTTAGAATTATTGACAAAGATTCCTGAGTATAGACTGGACAATGGTTCTTCAAAAAATGCTGTCTCTCCTCCTAACACTATTAACGCAAAAGCACCCGACTGCTCCTACCGAGACGAAGAGGAGCTTCTGGCGGCACATGCCCGCACCGATGTGGAACAAACGCCGGAAGATGTGCAGCATGATCTTGATATCATGAATGATGATTCAAAGTGGAATAAGTAAGGGAGTCGAGAATCTCGACACCCTTTCAAAGTGAAGAACCGGCGTGGAGCAGGACGCACCCCGGCACGATGACCACTCCCCAAAAACAGGGGATCGCCTAAGCTCGATAACGTTTCGTTACTGAGCATATAGAAGCCGTACAAAATTGTACGCCTTACGTCGCCCCATGTGGTCCAGAATCGGGACTACATCAAGCCACCCCATGGAGTCACGAAGCGTTACCCCATCTGCTCCATACAGTACGGGAACAGCTCAACGACAATACGGCGGCGAGTCGTCCCGTAGGAAGAGTGAACCGTTTTCTATTTTTTTAGAAACCACTTTCGCTTTTTTTGAGCTAAAGCCGCGCAACCTGCTCATTTTTGAGCAAGTTGGCAAGGCAATATTGGTTGCTCATTTTTGAGCAGGCAATATCAGAAGCAGACGCTTTCCAAAAATGGAAAGCAAGTTTTACTCATTTTTGAGTATATCCCAGTTTTCAGGTTTTTCCCAAAAATGGGACAAATTGCCCGCCACCGATGAATTATCGTCAAAGCTGGCGAAAACCGCCCGCGCCTTGGTTCGCCACGATGGCGCAAGGTTTCTTCCAGAAATGGAAAAAAGGCAGATGAACGACTTTCAGACAAAATTGTCTAAAAGCTCTTAGCCAGAAATGACTGACAGCCCCGCAGGACTGCAGAAAACAGCAGGGTGTAAAGTTCTTTGCACCCAACTACTCCAGAAAACCCCAGTTTTACACCGTCCAATTTTCGACACCTGCAGACGGTGAACGACTCGTTCGGCGTTTTGACAGTTCAGAAGTATCTAACGTATGTTCGGCAAACTGGAAAACACAAGGGATGTCCGAAACGTTCACCCCTCTTTTATCTAACATATGTTCGTTTGAAACTCAAAAAAAGAACGGTTCCCCGTCCGATCGGGAGCAGGAGCCGCCCATCTTCAACATACAATCGACCTTTCGTTTTTAAGCCACCGCCCCCGGCCAGAATGGAAGGAATGATTTTATGCCGTCATATTACGACAATAAAACAAAAAACTGGTATTGCATTTTCTACTATACCGACTGGACCGGAACCAGAAAGCAGAAGAAAAAGCGCGGATTCGAGCGCAAGAAGGACGCCCAGGAATGGGAACGTGATTTTCTGCAGATGCAAGCAGCACAACCCGACATGCCGTTTTCTACGCTCTCTGAGCTGTATCTAAAGGACAAGGAGCAGAATACAAAGTTTGCAACCTATCGAGTGCATAAGATGCGGGTTGATACCTGGCTGCTCCCTGTATTCGGAAATCGCCCCATCAATGCCATCATGCCGGTTGATGTGAGGAATTGGCAAGGGTACCTTAAAACAGCCATCAGCGCCCAGAATAAGCCGCTCTCAGATGGCTATAGGCATGATCTCTTTGTCGAGTTATCCGGCGTGTTTAATTTTGCTATGCGCTTTTATGGGTTGTCAGTGAATCCTTGTAAGGTTGTGGGCAATACGCCCGTAAAGCACAAGAAGAAGCTGAACTTCTGGACGAAAGAAGAATTTGACCGTTTTCTTTCAACCTTTGACGCGGCTGATCCGTTCCGGATGGCGTATCTCACCCTGTACTATACCGGAATGAGAATCGGGGAGCTGCAAGCGCTCACTGCTTCAGACGTCGACACCGAAGCGGGCACTATTACCATTTCGAAAACGTATCATAGAAAATATGGCGTTGAGATGATAACGACGCCAAAGACCCCAAAAGCAAACCGAACAATAACGATACCGAAGTTCCTTTGTGCGGCTCTTCAAGAATACATCAACAAAATATACCAGCCGGACGCAGACACAAGAATTTTCCCTTACTCACATTCCTGCTATACAGATGCCTTTCGGTCCCACACAAAGAAAGCAGGTGTAAAGCCTATTCGCTTGCACGGCCTGCGCCATTCCCATGCGTCCCTGTTGATCGAGCTTGGTTTCTCCGTCCTGCTGATCTCGGAGCGTCTGGGGCATGAGAATGTTTCTACCACGCTCAACATTTACGCGCACCTGTTCCCGTCAAAGCAAAGCGAGGTTGCGGAAAAACTTGACCTTTTGCAGACGAAATAACGCCATTTATTACCAAAATCTTACCACGGAGCAGAGAAAAACCCCGGAAACGCCTATAAATAAAGCATTTCCGGGGTTCTCTATAGAAATCTTAAGAATTTCTGTATTTTTGTATAATTTTATAACCTTCAAAATTTGAATTTTAGAAAACGGTATGTTAGAATGAAGTGTACTGTTTGCAAAAGAACAGCAGAGATGCACCCAATGACAGGGGGCGTGGACTGAAATAACAAACGAGGAGGACCCACCTATGATTGCACTGATTGATTATGATGCCGGAAATATAAAAAGCGTGGAAAAAGCCTTTCAAAGCCTTGGAAAAGAGGTTGTACTGACCAGGGATCCAGACGTGTTAAAACGCGCAGATCACGTCGTTCTGCCGGGTGTCGGCAGCTTTGGAGATGCGATGGAAAATCTGAACCGCTATCATCTGGTGCCGGTTATTCATGAAATCGTAGAAAAAGGGACTCCGTTTCTTGGAATCTGCCTCGGACTTCAGATCCTGTTTGAACGCAGCGAAGAGAGCCCGGGCGTTGCAGGCCTTGGCCTGTTAAAAGGAGAAATTCTCCGGATTCCGGACAAAGAGGGCTTAAAGATTCCGCACATGGGCTGGAATTCCATCC
>ERZ809074.5024-NODE-5024-length-10327-cov-7.440129_pt1 | contig 10327 bp, 7 predicted proteins | sample MGYA00520795_ERZ809074 | MGnify/ENA primary metagenome ERZ809074 (study PRJEB31570, sample SAMEA3212989) | Homo sapiens | biome: human-gut; feature: human gut; material: fecal | place: Sweden | collected 2011 ...
GAATGTCAGATACGGCGGGGAGATAAGATTGCTCTGATCGGAAAAGACAGTGCCCGCTGGTGTATTGTTTATATGGCCGCTGTGACCTACGGAGCGATTATAGTACCTATCTTGCAGGACTTCAGTCCGAACGATGTGCATCATATTATCAATCACTCCGAGTCGGTTTTCCTTTTTGTCAGTGACCGTATCTGGGATACACTGGAAGAGGAAATGATCGAGGACGTGCGTGGTGTCTTTTCGCTGTCCGATTTCCGTTGCCTGCATCAGCGCGATGGTGAAAGCATTCAGAAGCTTTTGAAAGGCATGGATGAGAAGATGGCGGAAAAGTATCCGGACGGTTTCGGCAAGGATGATATCGAATATGCGGAACTGGACAATGACAAAGTGGTCCTGTTGAACTATACTTCCGGCACGACCGGTTTCAGTAAAGGGGTTATGCTTACCGGAAACAACCTGGCGGGGAATGTGATGTACGGCATCGAGCTTGGCGTATTGTACAGGGGGGAACGCGAACTCTGTTTTCTGCCGTTGGCACATGCTTATAGTTGTGCGTTCAATTTCCTGGTTCCGATGGCTGTCGGAGCGCATGTTTACCTGTTGGGGAAGGTTCCTTCTCCCAAAATCCTGTTGAAAGCCTTCGAGGAGGTGAAACCGAACCTGATCCTGACGGTCCCGTTGATCCTGGAGAAGATTTACAAGAAAATGATCCTGCCGCAGCTTAGCAAGACGACTATGAAGGTGGCGTTGAATATTCCATTGCTGGATTCCCGTATCTATGCACAGATACGGAAGAAACTGGTTGATGCCTTCGGCGGACGTTTTCGTGAAGTGATCGTGGGAGGAGCGGCCATGAATGAGGAGGTGACGAATTTCCTTTATAAGATCAAATTCCCGTTCACGATTGGTTATGGTATGACGGAATGTGGACCGCTGATCAGCTATGACCATAATGACGAGTATGTTCCCGGTTCATGCGGCCAGATATTGAAGGGCATCATGAAGGTGCGTATCGACTCGGAAGATCCTTATAATAAGGTAGGAGAAATTCAGGTGAGCGGCGAAAATGTGATGAAAGGTTATTATAAGAACGAGGAAGCGACTTCCAAGGTTTTTACGGAGGACGGCTGGTTGCGTACGGGTGACTTGGGGACGATCGACGCCGATAACCGTATTTATATCCGTGGCCGTAGCAAGACGATGATCTTGGGGGCGAGCGGACAGAACATTTATCCGGAAGAGATCGAATCGAAGCTGAACAACTTGCCGTTCGTAATGGAAAGCATCATAATAGAGAAGAACGGTAAGCTGGTAGGGCTTGTTTATCCGGATTACGATACGGTGGACAGCACGGGAATTTCGCATGAAGATCTTCCGATCATCATGGAGCAGAACCGGATCGAACTTAACAAACTTTTAGCACCTTACGAAGCTGTTTCTGCCCTGCAATTGTATCCGACAGAATTCGAAAAGACGCCTAAGAAAAGTATTAAGCGTTACTTGTATAGCAACTATTGATTAGTTTATATGGTCTGTAAATCAAATCGTTGAGGCTTGTGTATAAAATATTTTGAAAAAAAGCGCAATATGTTGTACAACATATTTGATTAATACATACATTTGCATCGTTTTAAGACAAGAAGATATTATAGACCGTTTAAATTAAAAAACAAAATGAAAAAGTTAGTTGCATTTGCTGCTGTTATCGCAGCTGTATCATTCGCATCTTGTGGCAACAAATCAGCAGAAAACACTGAAGTTGCAGAAACTGAAACAGAAGCTACAACAGAAGAAACTGCGGTTGCTGAAGGTGATTCAACTGCTGTTGAAGCTCCGGCTGCTGAAACTGAAGCTGCTCCTGCTGAATAATCATTCGGCAATCAGTGACGAGGACAGTCTGTATGCATGTAACATACAGACTTTTTTTGTTTTTAAACTTATGTGATTTATATATATGAAACGAACACTATTACTCCTTCCGGCTATTGCTTGCCTGAGCCTGTCTGTTTTCGCACAGGTTCCTGTAGATAAAACTGTCTCGTTGCAGAGTGTTGAAATCCAGGGAAAACGCTTTGGAGGCTTGACCGGTGGGGAAGTGAAACGCCTGCAGGTGGACAGCAACCTGAGTGGCCTGACGGGGACGACAGCCGACGTATTCCGCCTGTTGCCTTCCGTTGTGACCGATATCGAGGGAGGAATCACGTTCCGTGGTTCCAATAATCCCGGCTTGCTGATAAACGGAGTGCCCTACGGCTTGCTGGAAGAGTATAGCGGGGATATGCTGATCCAGCTTCCGGCACTGTTCTTCGACCGGGTGTCGATGACGTCGACTCCTTCCATCGGGCTTGTGCCGGATGGAGATGCAGGGATTCTGAACCTGTCATCTGCTGTTTATACGGCTGCTGATTCGCCTCTGGTCCTGACGTTGGGAGCCGGATTCCAGGAACGTTATAATGCCGGTGCGATCCTGAATTTGCATCCGGGCAAGTTTCATATTGTCGGAAAATATAATTATCGCCGGGAGTTCCGTAAGCGTACGTTCAGCAAGTCGACGACGAACAAAGGGGGGACAACCGTCATGAACAATAATGCGTCCGCCCGCCCCGATGTGCATCTCGCCGATCTGAGTGTCGGATATGACCTGACGGCAAACGACCTGATCACGGTTTACGGTCTGTATAACCTGATGGATTACAGCCGCTACGGGAAGATCCATAACAATAAGCTGGTGGACGGGAATCTGCAACCGGTGATGTTCCGCCACCGTTATAACGACCAACGGCAGGAAGCCTATGCCGCAGAGGCGCGTTGGAACCATACCTTCGACAATCCGAAGGATCGTCTGGACGTCGTGTTCAATTACAATAATTTCGGGTATGACGAAGATAACGAATACAAGAACGAGAAGCCGGAAACAGGCAAGATCATTGCCGAGGATAATTACTATGTCAATCAGGACAAGAATAATTATTACCTGTCTGTCCTCTACGGCAAACTCTTTGCCGATGACTGGCATTTGCGGGTAGGATACATCGGGCGTTTCAAGGATGAGAGCTATCACGCTTACGGGAACAAACTGGCTGCCGGAGAGTGGCAGTCCGACCCGCAGAAAGAAAATGAATATAACTTTAATCGCCGTACGAATTTGTTGCTGGCTGCTTTGGAAAAGAGATGGAGCAGTTTCTATGCCGAAGCCGGCGTGCAAGGCGAACTGAACTTGCAAAAGATAGATACGCGTTATCAGACCGACGATGTGCTTGAAAAGATACCGATGGTTAAGAGCACTTCTCGTTTCCATCTCTTCCCCCGTTTGAAGTTGGGCTACCGGGCGGATAAAGTCGGGGAGTTGGCTCTCAGCTATGTGCAACGCGTAATCCGTCCTTACGGCAGCTACCTGAATGTGTTCACCGACCGTAGCGACGCTACGCATGTCTGGAAGGGGAATCCTGATTTAAAAGACGAGATGATCCATTCGGTCGAGTTGTCTTATTCGTATGCTACTTCTGCTTTCTGGTTCTCACCGAGCCTGTATTACCGGAATAAGAAGAACCGCATCATGGACAAAGTCCTGGATGAAGGGGAAAACGGAACGATCTGGACAAAAGAGAATATCGGCCATAGCCAGACATTCGGTTTTGAACTGTCCGCAACCTGGCAACCGATCCGTATGCTGTCTCTCGGTTTGTCAGGCGATATCTATCGGGATGAGATCGACGGGCGCACGATCGGTTATGACCGGAAGAAGTCGATGGTCTGCGGCGATATCAAAGGCTCTGTCAACATCAGCATCACGCCGACAACGGAGTTGCAGCTCGATGGCTTTTACATCTCCGACCAGTTGACCCCGCAGGGAAAGATCAAGCACCGTTCCAGCGTCAATGCCGGTATCTCCCAATATTTCATGCACCGCAAGCTGCGTGCCAACCTGAGCATCAATAACATCTTCAACGGCCTCGAAGAAACAACGATCGTCGATACGAAAGACTTGCAAATGACCCAGGTCCGCAACCGTGACGCACAGGTGACGTGGGTGACGCTGACGTATAATCTGTGATATTTGCCAGGGGATTCTTTAGCCGGGGGGATTAATCCCCCGGCAAGAGTGAAGTCAATATCTTCTTCAGCACCGTTTGTGCTGAAATCTCGCGGTTGGCGGCTTCGGGGATCACGATGCTTTGGGGGCTTTCGATCACGTCGTCTGTCACGATCATATTGCGACGGACAGGCAGGCAGTGCATGAAGTAGGCATTGTTGGTCAACGCCATCTTTTCCGTGTCGACGGTCCAACTGCGGTCCGTGTTGAGAACCTTGCCGTAGTTGGGATCGGCATAGGCTGCCCAGTTCTTGGCGTAGATGAAGTCCGCGCCTTCGAACGCTTTCTTCTGGTCATATTCTACGCGAGCGTTGCCGACGAAGCGCGGGTCCAGTTCGTAGCCTTCCGGGTGGGTGATGACAAACTCGTAGTCCGTCGCATTCATCCATTCGGCGAAACTGTTAGGCACGGCTTGCGGCAGGGCTTTCGGATGTGGTGCCCAAGTCATGACGACTTTCGGACGGGCAGTCTTCTTATACTCCTCGATCGTGATCAGGTCGGCAAAACTCTGCAACGGATGGCGGGTAGCCGCTTCCATGCTGAATACCGGACGGCCGGAGTATTGGATGAACTGGTTCAATATCTTTTCGTTGTAATCATCTTCCTTGCTTTCGAAACGGGCGAATGAACGTATGCCGATCACGTCGCAATAGCAACCCATCACCGGAATAGCCTCCAGGAGGTGTTCGGGCTTGTCGCCATCCATGATCACGCCGCGTTCGGTTTCCAGTTTCCAGGCTCCCTGGTTCACGTCGAGCACCATCGTGTTCATACCTAAATTCATGGCAGCCTTCTGGGTGGAGAGGCGGGTACGGAGGCTGGAGTTGAAGAATATCATCAATAACGTCTTGTTCTTGCCCAGCCCGGTAAACTGGTAACGGTCTTTCTTAATCTCGAAAGCCTCGGCGAGTGCCTGCTTGAGGTTGCCCAAATCCTGTACACAAGTGAAGTTTCTCATATCATGTCTCATTTAAAATTGTTCTGCCTACAAAGATAAACAATGATTTCTGATTTATGGCAATACCGTTATATCTGTATTGTTAGTGTCATATGATAATACTAACACCGAGGCAGGGACTATTTTCGTATTTGTCCGTCTCCTTCGATGATATACTTGTAGGTCGTCAGTTCAGGCAACGCCATCGGGCCGCGGGCATGTAACTTCTGTGTGCTGATACCGATTTCCGCTCCGAAACCGAACTGTGCCCCGTCGGTGAAAGCCGTAGATACATTGGCGTAGACGCAGGCGGCATCGACCATTTGCTGGAAACGGCGGATGGCTTCTGTCGATTCACTGACGATGCTTTCGCTGTGTTTCGAGCTGTAGCGGGCGATATGTTGCAGGGCTTCATCCAAGGAGGAGACTGTACGGATCGCCATTTTGTAGTCTAAGAACTCGGTGCCGAAGCTGTCTGCCGTAGCCGGCTGAAGCAAAGCGGTAGGGTAGTGCCCTGAAAGAGCGGCAAAAGCGGGTTCGTCGGCATAGATAATGACGTTGCTACCGGACAGTTTTCCACACAAATAAGGGAGGTCACCTAATCGGTCGCGATGGACGATCAGACAATCCAAAGCGTTGCAGACGCTGACGCGGCGTGTCTTGGCATTGTTGACGATCTCGCGCCCTTTTTCTTTGTCTCCATCTTTGTCAAAATAGGTATGGCAGATACCGGCTCCCGTCTCAATGACCGGTACGCGGGCATGGTCGCGGACGTAATTGATCAGTGAACTGCTGCCCCGCGGAATGATAAGGTCCACCAGGCCGACGGCGTTCAACAGCTCGGTCGTCGCCTCGCGGTCGGGCGGCAGGAGTGTACAGACAGCCGGATCGACGCCTTGTCTTGTCAGTACGTCGTGGATAATCGCCACTAAGGCACGGTTGGAACTGTCGGCATCCGAACCTCCTTTCAACACGCAGGCATTCCCGCTCTTGAAACAAAGGGAGAAAACGTCGAAGGTGACATTCGGGCGTGCTTCGTAGATGACACCGATCACGCCGAAGGGAACGGTCATTTTGCGGATCACCATGCCGTTCGGGCGTGTTATTTCGCTTAACAGCTTCCCAAGAGGCGACGGTAGCGAGGCGACGTTCTTCATATCTCCTGCAATACCTGCGAGACGTTCTTCCGTCAGTTTCAAGCGGTCGTATTTCGGATTTGCCGGGTCCATACGCGACAAATCTTCGACATTGGCAGCCAAGACTTCGGCTTGGCGTGTCAGCAAAGCCGAAGCCGTGTCTATGAGGATGCGGTTGATGGTGGCATCGTCCAGCGTGACAAGCTGGCGCGAAGCGGCGAGGGTATGTTGCAATAATTCGTTAATCATGGTCGTATGCTCGTTGTTGTTAATCCAGATACAAATAATCGTAATGTACCAACGGTTTTTTATCCCGGCTGCCGATCAGTTCTCGTGCTTCCGTACTGTCGTAACCTGCGCATCCGACTCCTAACTGGACGCCTTCCTCGTTGATAACCTTGACGATATCGTCTTTCTCGAAGTCGCCGATGATCCGGGTGACGCCGACCAGCAGGATACTGGTCGCCTTCGGACCTAACAGTGCCTCTTCGGCCCCCCGGTTGATGTGTATCTCGCCTTTGGCGAAGCCTTCGGAGTGGGCGATCCATTTTTTTACGCTGCTGACAGGTTTGTTTGACGGGATGAAACGCGTGCAAACGGTCCGGCTGTCTTTGGCGAGCAGGTCTACCAGGATGTTGTCCTTCTTGCCGTTGGCAATGATCACCGTGATGCCTTCGTCGGCCACCTTCTGTGCAATGCTGCATTTGGTAAGCATGCCGCCACGACCGAATGACGACTTGCTGGTTTGTACATATTCCGACAGGTCTTCCTTGCTGCCGTCGATCTCGCGGATAACCGTGGAGGACGGATCGGATGGGTTGCCGTTATATATTCCGTCGATATTGCTAAGGATAATCAAAGCATCCATTCCCATCATGGTGGCGATCAGTCCGGAAAGCTCGTCATTGTCCGTGAACATCAATTCTGTAACCGATATCGTGTCGTTTTCGTTCACGATGGGAATCACTTTATTTTCGAGCATTACCTCCATACAATGTTTCTGGTTGAGGTAATGCGTGCGGCTGCCAAAGTTCTCTTTCGTGGTGAGCACCTGGCCACAGGTCATGCCATGTTCGCGGAACAGTTCGTAATACCGGTTGATCAGTTTGGCTTGCCCGACTGCGGAATACAGCTGGCGGGCAGAGACGGGATCCAGCTTTTTGCTGGCCTTTATCTCACTGCGTCCAGAAGCGACCGCACCGGAGGAAATAAGGACGACTTCCACGCCTTTCCGATGTAGTTTGGCCACCTGATCCACCAAGGCGGACATCCGGGTAATATCCAACGTGCCATCCTTGCGGGTGAGCACGTTGCTGCCTATCTTGACCGCAATACGGTTGAATTGCCAATCGATGATTGGCAATTGACCATTATTTTGTGTGTTTCTTTTCATTGTCGGTTGCTCGGATTTCGACTCGGCGTATTTTGCCGCTGATCGTCTTCGGCAGTTCGTCTACGAACTCGACGACGCGCGGGTATTTGTACGGAGCTGTCACTTTTTTGACATGGTCTTGTAATTCTTTGACCAAAGCGTCTCCGGCTTTATCCTTGTAGTCCTTTGCCAGAACGATGGTGGCTTTTACCACTTGTCCGCGGATTTCGTCTGGAACACCAGTGATGGCACATTCTACAACCGCCGGATGCGTCATCAGGGCGCTTTCTACTTCAAACGGGCCGATACGGTAGCCGGAACTTTTGATAACATCGTCGGCACGGCCCACGAACCAGAGGTAACCGTCTTCATCACGCCAGGCGACATCGCCCGTGTAATACAGGCCGTCGTGCCATGCTTCGCGTGTGCGTTCGGCATCCCGGTAATATTCCTTGAAAAGACCGATCGGTTTGCCATTTGTAGTGTGGATCACGATCTGTCCCTGTTCTCCATTTTCGGCACGGGTTCCGTCCGGGCGCAACAAGTCTACATCGTATTGCGGATTAGGGACACCCATCGATCCGGGTTTCGGTTCCATCCACGGGAAAGTGGCGACGGTCAAGGTTGTTTCCGTCTGTCCGAAACCTTCCATCAGCTTGATGCCGGTCAGTTTGTAGAACGTGTCGAATACGGCAGGGTTTAAGGCTTCGCCGGCAATGGTACAATATTGGAGGGACGACAGGTCGTATTTTGTCAGGTCTTCGCGTATCAGGAAACGGAAGATGGTAGGAGGTGCGCACAAAGATGTGATGCGGTAGTCCTGTATCATCTGTAACATATCGGCCGGTGTGAATTTCTCGTGGTCGTACACGAATACGGTTGCTCCGGCAATCCACTGTCCATACAGTTTTCCCCATACGGCTTTCCCCCAACCGGTGTCGGCAATCGTCAGGTGGAGGCTGTCTTTATGCAAGTTGTGCCAGAAACTTCCGGTCACGATATGCCCCAGCGGGTAGGTGAAATCGTGTGCCACCATCTTCGGGTTGCCGGTTGTACCGGAAGTAAAATACATCAGTGAAATGTCGTCGTTACTGTTCGGATGTTCCGGACGTACGAACGGAGCCGCGTTTTCGAGACCTTTGTGGAAGTCCTCGAAGCCTTCGGGGATTTCGGGACCTACCGAAACAACACTCTTTATAGAGGGTGAATCGGGCAGCGAGTCGATGATATGTTGGGTGATCACTTCCTCGCCCGCGCAGACGATCATCTTGATATCGGCGGCATTCGCACGATAGACGATATCTTTCTTTGTCAGCAGGTGGGTAGCCGGGATCACCACTGCTCCCAATTTATGCAACGCGATAATCGAGAACCAGAATTCATAACGGCGTTTCAGTATCAACATGACCATATCACCGTGGCCGATTCCCAGCGACTGGAAATAAGCGGCAGTCTGGTCGGTATATTTTTTCAGGTCGGCAAAGGTGAAGTCTATGTGTTCCCCTTGGTCGTTTGTCCAGCACAGCGCAATCTTATCGGGTTCTTCTTCCGCCCATGCATCTACTACGTCATATCCGAAGTTGAAGTTCTCCGGGACTTTTATCTTGAAATTCTTTATAAAATCTTCCTGCGACTCAAAGGTCGTCTTGTTTATGAATCTTTCTAACATGATGATTAAATTGTCAATTTATAGGATTATTGCCAGGAAACTGACCTTTTCTCCATCGAGTGCCTTCATTCCATGCGGCAGTTCGGAGTTGAAATAGATACTGTCGCCTTCTTCCAGTATCAGCTCTTTGTTGTTGATCTGTAATAACATGCGGCCTTTCAGTACCATATTATACTCTTGTCCGGGATGCGAGTTCAGATAAATCGGTGTCCCGTCTGGAGCCGGATGGACGGTAACCATGAACGGATCTGCTTTCCGACCGACAAACCCGGCGGCAAGCGACTGGTATTTGTATGCTTTAGTCCGTTCCACGGCAATACCTTTTCCTTTGCGAGTGATAAAGTAGCTGCTCATTTTAGGTTCATCACCGAACATAAGCGTGGTCAACTCAACCCCGTAAGCCTGTGAAATCTGATGTAATACACTTACTGAAATATCTACAGTACCGCTTTCCAGCTTCATATACTGTTCGGGAGTCAGGTTACAAACCTTGGCCATTTCTTCAGGCGTGATTTCCAATGCATCCCGAAGTCCGGCCAAACGCTCCGCAATTTGTTTTATCTGTTCGTTCATCTCCGTTGATTATTATATTTATGATGCTCCAAAGATAGGAATAAAAAGCAAAATGTCTAAGGAAAGAGGAATGTAATGTTATTTAGTTATTTTGAAAGGAAGTGCGGAAGATGTTTTTTTGTATTGGCTGCTTCCCGCTGAAGAAGTTATAGTTTCCTGCGGAGAGAACTACAGTTTCCAGCCGAGGAAACAAACGTTTCTTCCGGTAGAAAACTGTAGGTTGTTGAATAATAATTTATTAGATGCTGTATAAGAAAGCTTCTTAATCGTATTTGATGACGCTGACCGGGCAGCTTTCGGCGGCTTCTTTTATACCTTCTTCATAATCGTTGAAGTTTACTCCTTCATTTACACGTGAGCGGTCTGTAACCTGAAATACTTCGGGACAAATGCCTTCGCATGTGCCGCAAGCGATACAATCTTCTTCTATCCAAACACTCTTTATAGCCATATTTTTTACATTTAAGATGATTAATATGTTAAGATAACAGCTCTACGGCTTGAATTGTTGATGCTGGACGAGAATATCTTGGCTCCTTTGATTTAA
>ERZ809074.5026-NODE-5026-length-10320-cov-4.105114_pt1 | contig 10320 bp, 9 predicted proteins | sample MGYA00520795_ERZ809074 | MGnify/ENA primary metagenome ERZ809074 (study PRJEB31570, sample SAMEA3212989) | Homo sapiens | biome: human-gut; feature: human gut; material: fecal | place: Sweden | collected 2011 ...
CTGGCCAATTTAGGAGGTTGTGGAAAATGATGCTATGTTATTTATTAAAGAAAGATATCCTAATTATCAAAAAGTATGTACTGATTATGCTGGCTGCTGCGGTACTTATCCCGCCTTTTATGCTCTGGCGTGTCCCTGAATATGCCGGGATTCTGGGCTTCATGCTGTCTGTCATTTTCTGCGTTTTAATCCTGCTGCAATATATCTCTTTAAAAGAATATCAATTTCCAAAGGCAGTCTCTCTGCTATGCGCAGCAACTTTTTCACGAAAAATGATGGTATTGTCCCTGTACATTTTCTGTATTGCCGTTTATGTGGTCTGCTGCACCATCTATACCATTGAAGCTTTGATTATCCCCGGTTTAGACACTATGAATGCAGCCATGTTCTTCCTGATGTTTTTAGTCACCTCTGTATTGATCAGTATCTATCTTCCAATACAATATAAGCTGGGTTACGAGAAAACCAAATTTGCCTTTACAGTTGTCATCATAGCTTCACCTTTCCTCCTGCCTCAGCTCATGAAAATGGAAAATTTCAACCTGAACTTTCTTTCCGAATTTTCCCCAATCCTTATTTGCGGAAGTGTCTTGTTGCTTTCCTGTATGATTCTGGCAGTATCTGCTGCTTTGTCCATAAAATTTTATAACAGAACTGATTTAGCATGAAAGAGAGTTTAAAATATGAATAACGAAAAAATTTTTCTCTATATGATCAGCGCAGCCGCCCTGTGCTTTTGCCTGTTCAATATCCTTCAATTTCTTTTGAATTACAACAAAACGGCGCAAACCGTCGGAACCATTATATCCATTAAAACACCAGGTCCTGAAACATCAAAGTTTCGCAATTCAAAATGGGCGGTTGTTTCCTACAAAGTAAAGGGCAGAATCTATCAGTCCCATAACCGCATACAAGTGCCTGTGTCCTCACAAATCGGCTCCACAGTAACCGTGCGTTATGACAAATTCACTCCGGAAAAATTATACAGCTATTCCCTGTTTCGAATAGTTGTATCATTCATCATTGCCGCTGTCTTTTTTGTAATAGCCAGGTTTGAAATCCTTTTCCTTTTGTGAAGAAATCATTCGGCTTACATAAAAAATTGCCCGATTCAATATATCATATTCATTCGGTTCATTTTTTGAGCTTCAATGTTGATAATAAGCGGTCTATAAACTTCAAAAAAGGATTCTCTATGCACCTGTGCTGAACAGATCATAGGGAATCCTTTTATCGATAATCTAAAACCGCACTTTACTAACTACTTAGCGCGAATGCTCCGTCTCTTTTTAGACATTGAACAGCAGTTCTGCATATGTTGGGAATGGCCAAGCTTTCTCATCAACCAGTGTTTCCAGTTTATCAGCCGGTTCACGTACTTCTGCAAACTGAGCGAATACATCGTCTCTGTATGCAATAGCCTGAGCCTTAGGATCTTCAATCTTAACAGAAGCATCTGTTGCTGCTTCCAGTTTAACAACAGATGCATCCAGTTTGGACAGCTCTGTTGTAATTTCTTTCAGAACCTTTTCCTGTACAGAAGCATCTGCGCCAACAGCCTTAACAGCTGCAACAGATTTTGCAACAGTTGTTGTATATTCCATAACAGCAGGAATAATTTCTTTCTTAACCATATCGATCATGGTTCTTGCTTCGATATTGATAGCCTTAGAATAGTTCTCGTAACCAACTTCTTCACGGGCTGCAAGCTCTATTGCTGAGAATACGCCATGTTTCTCGAAAAGTTTGATGACTTCTGGATCTGCCAGTACAGATGTAGCATCTACTGTATTCTTGATGTTTGGAAGGCCACGGCGGGCAGCTTCCTCTACCCATGCATCTGAATAACCATCACCATTAAAGATGATACGGATATGGTCAGTTACCCAGTCCTTGATCAGATCATGGAGAGCCAGTTCAAAATCATCGGCCTTTTCAAGAATATCTGCTGCCTGACATAATGTCTCTGCAACAATTGTATTTAATACAATGTTAGGGTCTGCGATGGACGCAGAAGAACCTACCATACGGAATTCGAATTTATTGCCTGTAAATGCAAATGGTGATGTTCTGTTACGGTCTGTAGCATCTTTGCTGAATCTTGGTACAGTGGATACACCTGTTTCAAGCTGGCTGCCTTCCAGACTTCTTGTAGCTTCGCCTTTTTCACATAACTGGCTTAATACATCTTCCAGCTGATCGCCAAGGAATACGGAGATGATTGCTGGAGGTGCTTCATTAGCACCAAGTCTGTGGTCATTGCCAGGAATTGCTGCGGACATACGAAGCAATGGTGCATAATCATCAACAGCTTTCAGGATAGATGCCAATACAAGAAGGAACTGCTTGTTGGAATGTGGTGTATCACCAGGCTCCAGCAGATTCTTGCCTGTATCTGTGCTCATAGACCAGTTATTGTGTTTACCGGAACCATTGATACCTGCAAATGGTTTCTCATGTAACAGGCATACAAGATTATGGCGAAGTGCAACTTTCTTCATAATTTCCATAATCAGCTGATTGTGGTCTGTGGCAATATTGGTTGTATCATAAATCGGTGCCAGTTCATGCTGAGCAGGTGCAACTTCATTATGCTGTGTCTTTGCTGTAATACCCAATTTCCAGAGTTCTTCATTTAACTCTGTCATATAAGCAAGGACTCTCTCTTTGATTGTACCAAAGTAATGATCATCCAGTTCCTGACCCTTAGGAGCAGGTGCGCCGAATAATGTACGGCCTGTGAAGATCAAGTCTTTACGTTTGTCATATGTATCCTTGTCTACAAGGAAGTATTCCTGTTCAGGTCCGACACTTGTTACAACCTTTGTTGCTGTTGTATCACCAAAGAGTTTGATAATACGCATAGCCTGTGTGCTCAGTGCTTCCATGGAACGAAGAAGCGGTGTCTTCTTATCCAGTGCTTCACCTGTGTAAGAACAGAAAATAGTCGGAATATAAAGAACCGGTGTGCTGTCCGGAGCTTCATGAATGAAAGCCGGTGATGTACAATCCCATGCTGTATACCCCCTTGCTTCACATGTTGCACGGATACCACCTGAAGGGAATGAAGAACCATCCGGTTCACCCTTGATCAGCTCTTTTCCTGAGAAAGAAAGAAGAATAGAGCCGTCTTTCTGCGGATTAATGAACGCATCATGCTTCTCAGCCGTAATATTGGTCAAAGGCTGGAACCAGTGTGTATAATGTGTGGCACCTTTTTCAATAGCCCACTCTTTCATCTCATGGGCGATAATCTCAGCCACATGTGGTTCAAGGTCCTTGCCTTCAAGAAGTGTATTCTTGAATTCAGCATAAATCTTCTTTGGTAAACGCTGTTTCATTGTCGCATCATCAAATACGTTAGATGCAAAAATCTCTGATACATTGATTTTTACTGACATAGTTCCTACCTCATTTCAATATTATTTGCTTGTTCCGGAGCTATACGGTATTCGTCATCTCTCACTTCTGACTAACCGCTGTGCTAAAAATGGCACCTGAACCCCGGTAAAGTAAAAAGGCGTCCTCAAATAAATGAGAACGCCTTTGCTCTTCAAACTTAACTTCTCATTCATCATATCACAAAATCTGGAAAATACAACTATTTTTTATGATTATTTTTTCTTTTGTAAAAATTCGCCAATTATTTTTCTTTTTTCACGATTTTGTTTATTATTCTGACAAATTACCGATATAATAAAAACCTTTGCACTCTTCCAGATAAACATCCACTATCTGACCAATCAAATCCGGTGTTCCTTTGAAATGTACCAGCAGATTATTGCTCATACGGCCTGTTACCATGGTTTCGTCATGCTCATTCACATCTTCCACAAGCACTTTCTGTACGGAGCCAGTAAAACGTGCAGAAGCTTCAGAGGCCTTCTGCTGTACGAGCTTTAACAGACGATCAAAACGATCCTTGACAACATCTTCCGGCACCTGATTCTCCATAGAAGCCGCCGGGGTGCCTGTTCTTTTAGAATAAATGAAAGTAAAGGCACTGTCAAACCCAACTTTCTCCACCACATCCATGGTCTCTAAGAAATCCTCTTCTGTTTCTCCCGGAAAGCCCACAATAATATCTGTTGTCAAAGAAATATCCGGGCAGCCTTTACGGATGCGGTCCACCAGGTCAAGATATGATTCTTTGGTATATTTACGGTTCATCAACTTCAGAATACGACTGCTGCCTGACTGTAGCGGCAGATGAAGATGACGGCAGATTTTCTTTGACTGCCCCATAACAGCAATCAGTTCATCGGACAAATCCTTCGGATGAGAAGTCATAAAACGAATACGTTCCAGTCCTTCAATCTTCTCGATTTCCTGAAGCAACTTGGCAAAGCTGATTGGGTTTTCCAGATTCTTACCGTAGGAATTGACATTCTGTCCAAGGAGCATGACTTCCTTCACGCCATCTGCCACGTCACGCTCAATCTCACGGATAATATCCTTCGGGTCACGGCTTCTCTCACGACCACGCACATAAGGGACAATACAATAACTGCAGAAATTGTTGCAGCCAAACATGATATTGACACCTGTTTTGAAAGAGTACTTGCGTTCATTCGGCAGATCCTCCACAATCTGATTGGTATCTTTCCAGATATCTACCACCATTTTGCCTGTATTCAAACGTGTCTGAATCAACTCTGCCAATTTAAAGATATTGTGTGTACCGAAAATAATATCCACATGACGGTAAGATTTACGAATCTTGTCAACAACAAGGGGCTCCTGCATCATGCAGCCGCACAATGCGATCAGCATATCCGGATGGCGCTGCTTAGTACGCTTCATCTGTCCCAAGCGGCCGTAAACACGAAGATTGGCATTTTCACGTACCGTACAGGTATTGTAAATGACAAAATCCGCATCCTCCGTATCTGTTTCTACATAACCGATGCGTTCCAGAATGCCCGCCAGTTTCTCTGAATCCCTGGCATTCATCTGACAGCCGAAAGTCACCACATGATAGGTCTTTTTCTTCCCTGTTCTGGCATAATCCGCCTGCATCTGTTCATGTAACTGCTCGATGATAAACAGCTGTTTCTCAGTTTCATCAGAGGGCAGCTGTGACACACCCTCTGCTTTTGTATAATCATTAATGCTCATTCATATCCTCCAGTTTATCACAATCAAAGATTGAGATATTTATTCCCGAATCTGGCCATCCCCATAAATCACATACTTGGTAGTGGTCAGTTCTTTTAACCCCATCGGCCCTCTGGCATGAAGTTTTTGTGTGCTGATGCCGATTTCGGCACCAAAACCAAATTCAAATCCATCTGTAAAACGGGTTGATGCATTGACGTAAACCGCTGCAGCATCCACCTCATCCAGGAATTTTCTCGCATTGGCGTAATCTTTTGTCACAATGGCCTCAGAATGGCCGGTATTGTAGCGGTTGATATGCTCAATGGCTTCATCCACAGAAGCAACGGTACGCACAGAAGCAATCAGATCCAGGTATTCAGTTCCCCAGTCTTCCTCTGTTGCTTTCTTCATATCCGGCACCACTTCAAGGGCTGCCGCATCACCGCGAAGCTCGCAGTGCTTCTCTCTCAGAGCCTTTGCAATAGCCGGAAGCGCCTCTCCGATAATGTCTTTATGAATCACCAGTGATTCACAGGCATTGCAGACACCTGTTCTCTGGGTCTTTGCATTCAGAATAATCTTTACCGCCATGTCAATATCCGCAGAAGCATCCACATAAACATGACAATTGCCTGTTCCGGTTTCAATCACCGGCACTGTGCTGTTCTCCACAACGGTACGAATCAATCCTGCACCGCCCCTTGGAATCAGTACATCAATATACTGGTTCAGGCGCATCATGGCTTTTGCTGTTTCACGGCTTGTGTCTTCCACCAACAGAAGGGCATCTTCACAGCCGCCCCCTGCGGCAATAGCTTTTCTCAATACTTTTGTAATGGCCATATTAGAATGAATGGCATCACTGCCACCCTTTAAAATCACGGTATTATTTGTCTTAAAACATAAGCCAAAGGCATCCGCTGTCACATTTGGTCTGGACTCATAAATAATTCCTATGACGCCGATAGGCACTCTCTTTTTGCAGATTTCAAGACCATTTGGACGAACGGTAGAACTGATGATTTCACCAATCGGGTCTTCCAGGGCAATCAGCTGTGTCAGTCCCTCTGCCATACCGGCAATGCGGCTTTCTGATAAAACCAGGCGATCCACCATCGGCTCCGGCATGTTTTTCTTTCTTGCCGCCTCTATATCCATGGCATTGGCATTCAAAATCTCTTCCTGCTCATCCACCAGCGCCTGTGCTGCCAAGGCCAGAATCTGATTCTTCTGTGTTGTCCCCATTCTGTTCATATGTCTTGATGCCTGTTTGGCCCTTCTGCCAAGTTCCTCAATCGTTGTCATCTGCCGCATCTCCTTTCCGTATCACCTCATCCGGTGTTATCACTATATTCATCATTCTGTCATGCCTTTCAAAAGGTATTTCATTCCTTAACTGAAAATCATAGGCCAGCCCACAGGCTGTCACATGACTGCCATGACGTTTCAGCCACACATCATAAAAACCGCCGCCATAGCCCATCCGGTGCATCTGTCTGTCAAAAGCTGTCCCGGGAACAACCAGAAACCCTTCAAATACTTCCTCCTGACAGTTTTCCAGCGGTTCAGGAATATCATAATATCCCGGTGCCACATCCTTCATAGATGTAATTTTATAAAAATGCATTTCTGCCGGACCTGTGACTTTAGGCAATGCTACTCTTTTGCCGTCCTCCAAAGCTTTTTCTATCAGCTTCCAGGTGTCCGCCTCCCCTTTGCAGGAAGCATAGCATAAAATCGTATCTGCCGCTTTATATTCATCCAGACCGCCGATTCGCTCTGCGAACTGTCTGCCGAATGTCTGGCATATTTCTTCGCCAAGATGCCGTCTCTTTGAAAGGATTTCCTTTCGCAGCATTCTCTTTGCTTCACAGATATCAGTTGGCATGTTTTTTCTTCTTAGCCAAATTCTGTGCTGCCTGCTCCTTCAAGGATACAATACTTCCATCCGGTCTTTTTACATCAATATTGTTCAGCTGGCTTCTCATATTGGCACGGACAGATTCGATATAAGCCTCTCTTAATTTCACCTGTTCCTGCTTTTCATCCGGTGTCAGCCCTTCACTTTTACTTTTATGGTATAATTCATTAATTCTTTTAATATCAGCATCTGTAATCATGAATTTCTTCTTCTCCTCCGTTGATGATTTTTTCAGGTTCTATATAATCCAGAATGTTAAACTTCTCACTCTTATGAGCCAGGAATAAAGTACCCTTCTCCTGTCCTTTCATAATGTCGTCAATGACATGAAAATCTTTGCCGTTTGCTATAATCATATCACATCCTGCATCATTGGCAATACGTGCCGCGTCAATTTTTGTTTTCATGCCGCCGGTACCGTAATCGCTGCCGGCTCCTTTGGCAATCTCGTAAAGAGAATCATCAATATCCGTCACACATTCAATAAAAAGCGCATCCTTATTCTGAGACGGATCATCTGTATACAAGCCATCAATATCCGACAACAAAATCAGCAAATCTGCGCTGGTAATCGCCGCCACCACCGCTGACAGGGTATCGTTGTCACCAATCTCAATCTCATCCGTTGAAACGGTGTCATTCTCATTGACAATCGGAATCACACCCATTTTCAGCAGCTCATTGAATGTATTTCTGGCATTGTGCAGGCTTTTTTCTCTGACAATAGTATGTTTCGTCATAAGAATCTGGGAAGCCACATGGCTGTATTCATTAAAAAGCTTCTGATAAATCATCATCAGCATTCCCTGACCCACTGAAGCACAGGCCTGTTTCTGAGCCAGTTCCTTCGGACGCTCGTTTAAACCAAGGGCTTTTCTCCCTACACCAATGGCACCGGATGAAACAAGTACCACATCCTTTCCCTGATTGCGCAGATCACACAGGACTCGCACCAACTGCTCCAGTTTCAGCAGATCTGTCTCTCCGGTTTCCGGGTGCACAAGCGAGGACGATCCCACTTTAATGACAATTCTCTTTTTGTTTTTCAGATTCTGTCTGTAATGTTTATTCGTAATCAGCATGTCTGCCTCCATTCTCTCTCTGTCATTGTCCCCAGACAATTATTTCTCTGTTTCTGACAAACACTTCTACTTTGCCTGTTCAACAGCGGCATAAGCCGCTGCTACAGCTTCCGCTACACGTAGGCCATCCATAGCAGCACTTGTAATGCCGCCTGCATAACCGGCTCCCTCACCACATGGGTAAAGCCCCCCCACATTGCTTTCAAAATGTTCATCTCTCGGTATTCGCACCGGTGAAGATGTTCGCGTTTCAACACCTGAAAGAATAGCATCGGGTCTGTCATAACCTTTGATCTTTCTGCCGAAAGCATCAATGCCTTCTACCAGACTTTCACAGACAAACGTCGGCAGGCAATGCCATAAATTGCCGAAATGATAACCGCCTTTATGTTCGGGCTTCACCGCTCCAAAACGCTCTGAGACTTTTTTTTCTTTGAAATCATCGAAAAGCTGCACTGGCACAAGTCCCTGACCTTCTTCATAAGCCAGTTTCTCCCATTTTCGCTGAAAAGCCATCCCGGCAAGAATATCCGAACTGCCGAAATCCTCTGGTGAAACGCCCACGATCACCGCACTGTTGGCATTGGCACCGTCACGTCCACGGTTGCTCATACCATTCACCGCACACATGCCTTCTTCTGAAGAAGCATTCACCACATAGCCGCCGGGACACATACAGAATGTATACACCTGACGCCCCTTACCCGTCCGGTAAGTTAATTTGTAACTGGCTGCCGGAAGCTGGTCTGCTACGCTGCCATACTGGGATGCATTAATCATTGACTGCGGATGCTCCACGCGCACACCGACAGCAAACGGCTTTGGCTCCATGGTAATCTTTCTCTCCAAAAGTTTCTCAAAGGTATCCCTGGCACTATGTCCCACTGCCAGAACAACCTGGTCAGCTTCAATTTTCTCACGGCCATTGACAATAACCCCTCTAATATGATTCTGAGCATCTATCACAAAATCTGTCACTTTTGAATCAAAGTGCACCTGACCGCCCAGAGAAAGTATCTCATTGCGAAGTCTTTCAACAATCCCTACAAGCAGATCTGTCCCCACATGCGGCTTCTGCACATATAAGATATCTTCCGGTGCTCCCGCCTCTACAAAAGTCTCCATAACCTTTCTCTGTCGTCCAAAAGGATCCTTGACAAGAGTATTGAGCTTGCCATCTGAAAAAGTACCGGCACCGCCCTCACCAAACTGTACATTGCACTCCTTATCAAGCTTACCGCCTGACCAGAAGGCATTCACCTTCTCCATACGGGTGTGCACTTCACTTCCCCGCTCCAGAATAATCGGATCATATCCCTGTCTGGCCAGCATGAGCCCGCAGAACAGGCCGGCCGGTCCGCTGCCGATGATTACCGGAGGCTTTGCTGGTTTGTCCGTTGCCTTTTCCGGCATCTGATAGATGACCGGTGTATAAGGCAGTATATCTTTATGGGCATGATGCTTTTTCAGATACTGCTTTTCATTTGCTAATGTCACTGCCACAGAATACTGATAAAGAACTTCCCCGGCATGCCCGCCTTTTCCGGATTTTCTCGCATCGATTGATTGTTTGAGAATCCGGTAATCTATCATCTCCTCCGGTCTGATACGCAATTTATGCACAATCGCCTCTTTTAATTGTTTTTTTGAATGGTTCAGAGGCAGTTTAATCTGATTAACCTTTAACACGGCAGCTCCTTCCGGCATCTGAACCTGCAAGAATACCGGTTGCCCAGGCCCACTGCAGATTGTATCCTCCGCAGATGCCATCAACATCCAATAATTCTCCGGTAAAATAAAGTCCTCTGACAATTTTTGATGCCATATTCTTCTCATCTATTTCTCTTGTATCAACCCCTCCGGCTGTTGCCTGGGACTGTTCAAAATCGTTTGTCGCGTTAATATGCACTTCGTGATGTTTCACCAGTGCAATCAAACGCTCCAGTGCACGATCATCTACTTTGCAGCATGGCTGTCCGCCGTCTATGCCAGCGCATTTTAACAGACAGGCTGCCAGCTTACTATTCATCATTCCCGAAAGCACCATCCGCATTGTCCACTTCGGACTGGCATGCATCTGCCACATCAGTCTGGCACGAAGTCCTTTGTCGCTGACAGCTGGCATCAAATCAAGTACCGCCGTCACTGTTTTTTTCATTTGCAAAGCTTTCGCGGCATAACGGCTCACCTGAAACACCGGAATTCCTGAAATACCAT
>ERZ809074.5033-NODE-5033-length-10311-cov-28.057917_pt1 | contig 10311 bp, 8 predicted proteins | sample MGYA00520795_ERZ809074 | MGnify/ENA primary metagenome ERZ809074 (study PRJEB31570, sample SAMEA3212989) | Homo sapiens | biome: human-gut; feature: human gut; material: fecal | place: Sweden | collected 2011 ...
TCGGGACATTTCCCCCTGATAGGGGGAATCGGCCCCTGGGAGGGGAGCCTTTGGGACGCTTCAGCCTCCGTGCAGCTTGCTCTGTGTTTCGTAGAACTTCGAGGTCTTCTGCCGCCAGAGCATCAGCGTGCCGCGGACGCACAGCTCGATCGCCATCGCGATCCACATGCCGCGCAGCCCAAGCTTCCCCACGAGCAGCAGCGACAGCCCCAGCCGGACGATCCAGATGCTGCCGAGGTTCAGAAGACTCGGCACGAGCGTGTCGCCCGCGCCGCGCAGCGCGCCCGCCGCCGCGATGGACACGCCGAACAGCGGCTCCGCCAGCAGCCCGATCCGCAGCACCTGCGCCGCAAGCGTCCGGACCTCTGCGACCGGCGTCAGCAGCCGGAACACGAACGGGCAGAAGATCATCATCAGAAGCCCCGTGCAGCCCATCAGCGCGCCGCCAAGGGCCGTACAGATGTTCCCGTACCGCCGGGCCTGTACGGCGTCACCAGCGCCGACGCTGCGGCCGACAAGCGTGGTCGCGGCTGAGCCGACGCCGTAGCCCGGCATGTAGCACAGGCTCTCCGCCGTCACCGCGAAGGAGTTGGCCGCGATGGCCGCCGCGCCCAGCGGCGCCAGGATCATGGTCGAGGCGACCATCGCCCCGTTCATGGCGATCTCCTGCACCGCCACCGGCGCGCCGATGCGGAATGCTTTCTTTAAGATCTCCGGCCGGAACGCATGCGCCTCACCGCGCCGCAGCCGCAGCTGCGCATTGCGCACGCAGCAGCACCAACCCATCGCCAGACTCACCAGCGCGCAGGCCAGCGCCGTGCCCATCCCCGCGCCGAGCACGCCGAAATGCGGGATCAGCAGCGCGTTGCAGACCATGTCCAGCCCGCACATCACCGCGTTGAGCACGCTCGGCGTGACCATGTCGCCCGCGCACTGCAAAAAGCCCGCGGTCAGCGAATTGAGCTGCGAAAACGGCAGCATCAGCGAAAACGTCAGAAAATACGCGCTCGCGTCCGCGCAGATCTCCGCGCCGCCGCCGAGCCAGCAGGGGAGCTGCCGGCAGATACCGAGCCCCAGCAGCGCCAGCAGTGCCGCCAGCGTCAGGGCCGCCGCCAGCCCGTGCCGGACGACGGTCCGGGCCTCGGTGTCCTCGCCCGCGCCGATGCGGTGCGCGACCTGCACGGAAAAGCCCGCGGACACCGCGGTCGTCACGCCGCCGAACAGCCACGTGCTCGAGGCCACGAGGCCGATGGCCGCCGAGGCGTCCGCGCCCAGCGCGCCGACCATGGCAGAGTCGATATACTGCATGGCGATCGTCGTGATCTGCGTCAGAATGGCGGGCAGACTCAGCTGCCAGACCAGCCGGAGCTGCGGCGCGAGTGTCTTCCAGGTTTGTTTCGGCATGACTTCCTCCAAAAAACCGCCCGGGAGGGCCCGGGGCGGCAGATAAAAAACGATACCCAGCCAGGCCGGGTATCGCTGCAGCTTTGGATCACAGATCAGAACAGGTTCAGGACCAGCGTCAGGACGATGAACACGCCGCCGACCCACTTGGTGGCGAGGGCGAGCTTGGCATCGAGACCCTTGTTCTTGTTCTTGCCGAGATAGGTATCGCCGCTGCCGCCGGCAATGGCGCCAGACAGGCCCGCGGATTTACCGGACTGGATGGTCACGATAACAACAAGGCCGACAGCCAGGATGACCTGAATGATCGTTAAAATCGTATGCAGAGCGTTCATGATAATTCCTCCAAACCATATGCCGCCCTTCGTCGGCAGACGGCTCGCCGAGATCGTATCCAATCAGGCTGCTATTAAACAGCTAGAAAATCATATCATAATTTAAACCCGAATGCAAGGGGATATTTGCTGTTTTCCGCAAAAATCAGCTCTTTGTGACCCAGGTATTCGTGGCAAGACAGGTGAGATAGGCGTTGATGAAGCCGTCGAGCCCGCCGTCCATCACGGCGTTCACGTTCGAGGTCTCGTAGCCCGTGCGCGTGTCCTTGACGAGCGTGTAGGGCATGAAGACGTAGTTGCGGATCTGGCTGCCCCACTCGATCTTGAGCTGCGCGCCCTTGATATCGGAGATCTTGTCGAGATGCTCGCGCTCTTTGATCTCGATGAGCTTGGAGCGGAGCATGCGCATGCAGGTCTCGCGGTTCTGGAACTGGTCACGCTGCGTCTGGCAGGAGACGACGATGCCGGTCGGCTTGTGGATCAGGCGCACGGCGGAGCTTGTCTTGTTGATGTGCTGGCCGCCCGCGCCGGAGGAGCGGTAGACCTGCATCTCGATGTCCTCGGGCCGGATCTCGACGTCCTTGGAGTCATCGGTGATCTCGGGGATGACCTCGACCGCGGCAAACGAGGTCTGCCGCCGGGCGTTGGCGTCGAACGGAGACACGCGCACGAGGCGGTGAACGCCGTTTTCGCTCTTGAGCAGGCCGTAGGCGTTCTCGCCCTCGATGAGGATGCTGGCGGATTTGATGCCCGCCTCGTCGCCGTCGAGGTAGTCGAGGATCTTGTAGCTCAGGCCGTGCTGCTCAGCCCAGTGGGTGTACATGCGGTAGAGCATGGAGGCCCAGTCCTGCGCCTCGGTGCCGCCCGCGCCCGCCTGGAAGGAGACGATGGCGTTGTTGTTGTCGTACTCGCCGGACAGAAGCGTCTCGAGCCGGGCCTTTTCCATCTCCTGCTCGAGCTGGGCATAGCCCTCGGTCAGCTCGGGGAGCATAGAGTCGTCGCCTTCCTCGATGGCCATCTCACACAGCGTGTAAAGATCGTCCCACTGGCTGCACATTCTCTCATACAGCTCGACCTTGGACTCGAGCAGGCGGCTCTGCTTCATGACCTTCTGTGAGACCTCCTGATTGTCCCAGAAGCCGTCGGAGTCGATCTGCGCATGCAGACGTTCGATATCCTCCTTCGCCGCCTCAATGCCGAGCGAGTCGGACAGCGCGTCCAGCTTCGGCCGGATATTGTTGAGTTTTACTTTATATTCATCAAATTCGATCATGGTTTCCCCACACTTTTCAAAATTATCGAAGAATATTATACAGGAAAACAAATGGGATGTAAAGAGGCAAAGCGCCTTCCCACGCGGAGAAGACGCTTTTCCGCCTCAGCGGCGGCTGACTTCGTATTCCTCATCCCGGAAGATCAGATCATCCAGATCCCCGTGATCCGTAAACCCACAAAATCTTCTGTCCATACGCTTCCTCCTTTTTGCGATCCTGCTTAGTATATGAGCATCCAGAGGAAAATGCGCGTGAAAATTGACGGCAGAGCATCCCAAAGCCTTCCCCTACGAGGGGAAGGTGGCACGGCGAAGCCGTGACGAATGAGGCGGAGGCACTTGCATTTGCGCGGCGCTGTCCACCTCATCAGTCGCCTCCGGCGACAGCTTCCCCTCATAGGGGAAGCCTTGGGGTGCGCACCTCCAAAGCCTCCCCTTCCAGGGGAGGTGGCTCGGCGGAACGCCGAGACGGAGAGGTCGTACCAAATTTGCAGCAACCTCTCAGTCAGCCTTCGGCTGCCAGCATCCCTACCCCTTTTGTCCCTGCGGGACATTTCCCCCTGATAGGGGGAATCGGCCCCTGGGAGGGGAGCCTTTGGTTATCCGACGATATCCTCATACAGAGTCTGCATGGCCTCGACGGTGCAGTCGGTGAAGCGGTTCTGGGCGGCGAGCTCGGGGGTGTAGTCCTCCAGGAGCATGGGGCGGTAGTCATACCAACCGGACGTCGGGTCCCGGAGGATGACGTTGATGGTGGGCTTCAGCTCGTATTCCTCCACGCGTGTGCCATCCTTGTCCTTGACGATCGTGACGCTCGCCATGCCGCCAAGCAGATTGATCATCTCCTTCTGGTGCGACAGGAAGTTGCCGAGGCTGTAGTAGACCAGCACGTCCCGGCCGTCCGCGGCTGTGAGCAGCCCGGTCGGCTGCAGCGTGTGCGGATGGCCGCCGATGATGAGATCCGCGCCCGCGTCCGCCATCTCCTGCGCCCAGCGCAGCTGACTCTCATCCGGCGAAAGCTCGTCCTCCGTCCCCCAGTGCGGGAAGACGATGACGAAGTCGGCCTCCTGCTTGGCCTGCGCGATGCGGCCGCAGACCGTGTCGGTGCTCGAGAGCATATCCACCATCCAGCGCTTTTCGGGCATGGAGTTGTTGAGCCCGTAGGTGAAATTCAGCATGGCGATGCGGATGCCGTTTTTCTCCACAATGGGGATGACCGCAGCATCGGCCTCCGAGTCGTGGATGCCGAGCGTCGTGATGTCGGGGTAAGTTTCATGGAAGTAGCGGAGCGTGTCGGTGACGCCGGTCTCCTTTTTGTCGAAGCAGTGGTTCCCGGCGAAGGTCACCACATTGAAGCCCGCGTCCGCCAGCGCATCGGCGACCTCGATGGGCGAGCCGAAGATCGGATAGCTCGCGATCAGCGATCGATCCTGGACCAGAATGGTCTCCTGATTGATGCAGGCGAGGTCGTACTGCTGCACGATGGGGCGGATATCGTCAAAAAACGGGGTGAAGTCGTAGCCGCCCTCGGGCGTCTCGGCGGACCAGTAGACGCAGTTGTGGATCAGATCGTCGCCCACCGCCATCAGCGTGACGCGCGCGGGCTCCGGCTCCGGCTCGGCCGCAGGTTCCGGGACCGCCTCCGGCTGCGCGCCGGAGACGGTCTCTTCCGCGGTCTGTACCGGCAGCTGCGCCGCAGCGTCCGGCTGGCCGGAGACGGCTGCCGCCGCCGGCCGTGCATCGGACTGCCGCGGCAGAAAGGCCTGCCGCACCACCCAGCTGCCGCCGAGAATGACGGCAGCCAGCAAAAGCAGGATCAGGATCAGACCCAGGGCAAAGGAGGGCTTTTTGTTCGGCTTCACGGACATCGGATGCACTTCCTTTCTGTATGGCTGCTTCGGCTTGCCTTACTGTAAGATCCCGTATTCCGCCTTGACGGTCAGGATGCGCAGCACGCTCTCGTCGATGCGCGATTGCGTCAGCGTGCCGTCTGCCACGGCGGCTTTGACCGCGTCAAACGCGCCCTGCAGGTCAGACGGCATGAGGATCATGTCGCACCCGGCGGCAAGCGCCTGTACGGCGGCCTCGCCTGCGGAATAGTGGTCGGTGATGGAGGACATGGACTGCGAGTCGGTGATGATGACGTTCTGGTAGCCGAGCTTGTCCCGCAGGATGTCGGTCACGATGGCGGAGGAAAGATCGGCGGGCGTGTCGCTGCCGGTCACGTTCGGGTAGGACAGGTGCGTGACCATGACGAACGGGACGCTCCCTTCCTGCGCGATGATCGACTGGAAGGGGACCAGGTCGCAGCTTTCCAGCTCATCCAGCGTTTTTTCCACGATGGACGTACCGTTGTGATCGTCGACCGTGGCGCTGCCGTAGCCGGGGAAGTGCTTGAGGCAGGAGACGATGCCCTCTGCCCGCAGACTCTTGACGATGACGCCCGCGAGCGACGCGCATAGCTCCGGATCCGAGCCGAACGAGCGGCTGCCGATCACGCTGTCAACGCCGGAGACGACGTCGCAGTCCGGCGCGAAATCCAGATTGAAGCCGAGGCTGGTCAGATTGGCCGCGAGCGTCTGCCCGGCGGCATAGACCTGCGCGGGATCGGCGCTCTGGCCGAAGGAGCGCATGTCGGCGACCTTCGTGCCGCCCAGCGCCTCGTTCGCGCCGATGCGGCTGACCGTGCCGCCCTCCTCATCCACGCCCAGAAACAGCGGGATCTTCGCATACGACTGCGTGTTGGCGAGCAGCGCGGCGGCCTGCGCCCGGTCTTCAAGGTTCTTGGCAAAGTAGACGATGCCGCCGACCGGGTACTGCGCGAGCGCATTTTTTGTCGCCTCGCCCGCGACGGTGGCGGTATTGACGTTCGTGATGGCCTCCGGCGTGACGAAGAACAGCTGCCAGAGCTTCTCATCCTCCGTCATGGAGGCGAGGGTGGCCTGTGCGGTCTTCTGCGCGTCGGTGACGGGGGTGTCGTCCGGCGCGGCGGGATCCGCGGCGGGCTCGGACGGCTGCTCGCTGTCCGGCTGCTCCGGCTGCGCGGCCTCGGCCTGCTCGGGCAGCTCGCCCTCATACGGCGCTTCGCGCTCCGGCTCCACGGCGGTCTGCTCGGAGGAGAAGACGGAGTCGGTCTGGATGGTCTCGGCCTGCTGCGGCTGCTGCTTTTCCGGGAGCGTCTTCCAAAGAAGCACGCCTACACCGCCGAGCAGCGCGATGCAGAACAGGATGGCGAGAACGGCGGGTAATTTGCTGCGCGGGTGATCCATAGAATGCGGTACCTCACTTATGATAGAGCGTGTGCGACTGATAGACAGGCTCAAACGTGACGTTCATGCCCAGACGCTTGAACATGCCCTCGTCGACGGAGGACAAAATGACGGACGAATGCACCTGGCTGCCGCGAAGCGAGGCCAGCGCCTCCATGGCCAGCTCCGCCGTCGGATTCGTGACGGCGCTGATGGACAGCGCGATCAGCACCTCGTCGGTGTGCAGGCGGGGGTTGGAGTTGCCGAGATGCTCGATCTTCAGATGCTGGATGGGTGCGAGGACCATGGGGGAGATGAGATTTACGCGGTCGTCGATCCCGGCGGAGAGCTTGATGGCGTTGAGCAGGGCGGCGCAGGACGCACCCATGAGCCCGGAGGTCTTGCCGGTGACGATCCGGCCGTCCGGCAGCTCGATGGCGGCGGCGGGCGCGCCGGTCTCGGCAGCCTTGGCCCGGGCGGCGGGGACGGTCCTGCGCATGCTGACGTCCAGATGCAGGGAGTTCATGAGCATCTCCTGCTTGCGCAGCTCCTCGGGCATGGCGATGCCCTTTTTGACGGCGCAGGCAGAGGCAAAGTAGCGGCGGATGATCTCCTGATACGACGCCTCGCGGCAGACCTCGTCGTCGCAGATGGCGAAGCCCGCCATGTTGACGCCCATGTCCGTCGGGCTCTTGTACGGGCACTCGCCGAAGATGGAGCGGAAGATCGTCTCAAGGACCGGATAAATTTCAATATCGCGGTTGTAGTTGACCGTCGTCTCGCCGTAGGCTTCGAGGTGGAAGGGGTCGATCATGTTGACGTCGGCCAGATCGGCCGTCGCCGCCTCATAGGCGAGGTTGACCGGGTGCTTGAGCGGGAGATTCCAGATCGGGAACGTCTCATACTTGGCGTAGCCCGCGTTCACGCCGCGCTTGTGCTCCTGATACAGCTGGCTGAGGCAGGTGGCCATCTTGCCCGAGCCGGGGCCCGGCGCGGTCACGATGACGATGGGGCGGCTGGTCTCGATATACTCGTTTTTGCCGTAGCCGTCGTCGGAGACAATGAGGCCGATGTTCGAGGGATAGTCCGCGATGGGGTAGTGGCGGTAGACCTTCACGCCCAGTGCCTCCAGCTTGCGCTGGAACAGGTCGGCCGCGTGCTGCCCGGCGTACTGCGTGATGACGACGCTGCCGACGTACAGCCCGATGGAGCGGAAGGTATCGATCAGCCGCATCACGTCCAGATCGTAGGTGATGCCGAGATCGCCCCGGCGCTTGTTCATCTCGATGTGGGCCGCGTTGATGGCGATGACGATCTCCGCCTGGTCCTTGAGCTGCAGCAGCACCTTCATCTTGCTGTCCGGCAGGAAGCCCGGCAGCACGCGCGAGGCGTGGTAATCGTCAAACAGCTTGCCGCCGAATTCCAGATAGAGCTTGCCGCCGAAGGTGTGCACGCGCTCGAGGATCCGCTCAGACTGCAGACGCAGATACTTTTCAAGATCAAATCCGATTTTTGCCATAATGATGTTCTTTTCCTTTTCTTCGTAGTTGCACAGAATCATATTTGTTCACCATAAATGATACCGCGAATCGCGCCGGACTGCAACCGTCTGCCGGGGAAAAAATAGACCAAACTTTCCATCTCCTTTTTGAGAGGTTTCGACAACTCCCCGCCGGAAGTGGAAACCTTGACTTTGGCTGGGAAAGAAAGTATAGTATAATCAATATAGTGGGCCATTCGCCCAACTTACAGCACGAAATATTGTGAGGAATCCGCATGAAACAACAAAAAGCCTACGGAAACGAGTCTATCTCGTCTTTGAAGGGCGCAGACCGCGTCCGGCTGCGGCCGGCGGTCATCTTCGGCTCCGACGGCCTCGAGGGCTGCGAGCATGCCGTCTTTGAGATCCTCTCCAACGCCATCGACGAGGCGCGCGAGGGCTACGGCAAACAGATCCTGGTCACCCGCTTTGCCGACCATTCCATCGAGGTCGAGGACTTCGGCCGCGGCTGTCCCGTCGACTGGAACGAAAAAGAGGGGCGGTACAACTGGGAGCTCGTCTTCTGCGAGCTCTACGCGGGCGGCAAATATCAGAACAATACCGGCGGCGACTACGAATTCTCCCTCGGCCTCAACGGCCTCGGCTCCTGCGCCACGCAGTATTCGTCCGAATACTTTGACGCCACCATCCGCCGCGACGGCTATAAATACTCCCTCCACTTTGAAAAGGGCGAGCTCGTCGGCAAAATGAAAAAGGAACCGACCGACCGCAAGGCCACCGGCTCCGTCTTCCGCTGGAAGCCCGATCTCGAGGTCTTCACCGACATCGATATCCCCAAGGAGTACTTTGAGGACATCCTCAAGCGCCAGGCCGTCGTCAACGCGGGCGTGACCTTTACCTTCCGCAACGAGGAAGACGGGAAATTCACGAAGACCGACTACTGCTATCCCAACGGGATACTGGATTATGTCAACGAGATCGCGGGCGAGCAGACGCTCACCATGCCGCAGTTCTGGCAGGCCGAGCGCAAGGGCCGCGACCGCGAGGACAAGCCGGAGTACAAGGTCCGCATCTCCGCCGCCCTGTGCTTCTCCAACCGCGTCAGCCGTCTGGAGTATTACCACAACTCCTCCTGGCTCGAGCACGGCGGCGCGCCGGAAAAGGCCGTCAAAAACGCCTTCGTTTACGCCATCGATGCCTACTGCAAGCAGGCGGGCAAATATACCAAGGGCGAGTCGAAGCTCACGTTCCAGGACGTGGCTGACTGCCTCGTTCTCGTGACGAACTGCTTCTCCACGCAGACCTCCTACGAGAACCAGACCAAAAAGGCCATCACGAATAAATTCGTGCAGGACGCCATGACCGAGTTCTTCCGCGACCGTCTGCACGTCTACTTCATCGAAAACAAGCAGGAGGCCGACCGCATCGCCGATCAGGTCCTCGTCAACAAGCGGAGCCGCGAATCGGCCGAAAAGGCCCGCCTGAACATCAAAAAGAAGCTGACCGGCAGCCTTGACATCGCCAACCGCGTGCAGAAGTTCGTCGACTGCCGCACGAAGGACGTGTCGAAGCGCGAGATCTATATCGTCGAGGGCGATTCCGCCCTTGGCTCCGTCAAGCTCTCGCGCGACGCGGAGTTTCAGGGCATCATGCCCGTCCGCGGCAAGATCCTCAACTGCCTGAAGGCCGATTACGAGCGCATTTTCAAATCCGACATCATCACCGACCTTATCCGCGTGCTCGGCTGCGGCGTAGAGGTGCAGACGAAGAAGACGAAGGACCTGTCCGCGTTCGACCTTGAGAACCTCCGCTGGAACAAGGTCATCATCTGCACCGACGCCGACGTCGACGGCTACCAGATCCGCACGCTGATTTTGACCATGATCTACCGGCTCTGCCCCACGCTTATTCAGGAGGGCTACGTCTATATCGCGGAGTCGCCCCTTTATGAGATCACCTGCAAGGACAAGACGTGGTTCGCCTACACCGACGCGGAGAAGACCGAGATCGTCAAGAAGCTCGAGGGCAGGAAGCTCTCCATCAACCGCTCCAAGGGCCTCGGCGAAAACGACCCCGAGATGATGTGGATGACCACCATGAACCCCGCCACCCGCCGCCTCATCAAGGTCATGCCCGAGGACATGGAACGCACCATGCAGGTCTTCGACCTCCTCCTCGGCGACAACCTCCAGGGCCGCAAAGACCACATCGCCGAAAACGGCTACAAATACCTCGACCAGCTGGATGTGTCGTAAGGCTGCAGGCTGGATCCCGCTGCGGCGGGGACGACCTCTCAGGCGCTTCGCGCCAGCTCCCCTTATGAAGGGGAGCCAAGGGTGCGGGCACAAAAAAGCCTCCCCTTGTCAAGGGGAGGTGCCGAGCGGAGCGAGGCGGAGAGGTTCTGCCCGCAAAAGCCGCTTCGCGGGGGATGCGGAGCGGTATGACCCAAAATTTCCGGCGGTCTCTGATCGCCAGACCATAAGGAACGAATTACAATGCCAAAGAAAAAACAACCGGAAAGCAGAAAGCAGGACGACCCGAATGTGATGG
>ERZ809074.5037-NODE-5037-length-10307-cov-4.976395_pt1 | contig 10307 bp, 10 predicted proteins | sample MGYA00520795_ERZ809074 | MGnify/ENA primary metagenome ERZ809074 (study PRJEB31570, sample SAMEA3212989) | Homo sapiens | biome: human-gut; feature: human gut; material: fecal | place: Sweden | collected 2011 ...
GAAAGTCACGTGCGAATAAATATTTGGTCATGTACGTGATGAAGAATGGAACAGAGAAGAACAGAATTGGTATATCTGTTAGTAAAAAGGTTGGCAATAGTGTTGTCAGACATCATCTGACACGTTTGATCAGAGAAATTTATCGTTTAAATGAACATCATTTTAAAAAGGGACTGGATATCATATTTATTGTCAGAGTCAATGCAAAGAAGACTGATTATCACACACTGGAGAAGGCATTGATGCATGTGGCAGATATCCACAGAGTTTTGGAAAAGAGCCGTAATGAGCAAAATGAGTAGAATTTTAATAGCGATGATCAGATTTTACAGAAAATATATCTCGCCGATGAAAAGGGGATGCTGTATTTATATTCCGACCTGTTCGCAGTATGCAATTGAAGCTATTATGAAGTATGGTGCTGTTAAAGGAAGTTATCTGGCAGCCAGAAGAATTTTAAGATGTCATCCGTTTGCGAAGGGTGGTTATGATCCTGTTCCATAAACCAAGGAGGGCAATACGTTGAGTATTTTAGTTTTGACACAGACCGGGGGCATTTTGAAGCCTTTTGCTATTATCCTCGGTTTCATTATGAACTACATTTATCGATTTCTTCAGATTTTCGGTATTAATAATGTAGCTCTGACAATTATTTTGTTTACGTTGGTTATCAATGTGCTGATGATTCCATTGACGGTCAAGCAGCAGAAGTTTTCGAAGATGTCTTCTTTGATGAACCCCGAACTTCAGAAGGTTCAGAAGAAGTATCAGAACCGTAAAGATGAAAAGTCTATGCGTATGATGCAGGCTGAGACACAGGCAATTTATGACAAGTACGGTGCAAGTCCGACAGGCGGATGTCTGCCGATGCTGATCCAGCTGCCAATCCTGTTTGCATTGTATCGTGTTATTTATAATGTACCGGCTTATGTTGAACCGGTACGTGAGATTTATGAACATATTGCCCAGCCAATCATGAGTGCATCAGGTGCCGGCGATATTATGACAACACTGATCAAGGAAATGAGTCTGAGAGTTTCCAATTTTGATATTAGCAATATCAATAAGATTATTGATGCACTTTATGTTGTTAAGAGTACAGGATGGAGTGCTGTCAGTGATGCATTTTCAGGCAGTGCAGATGTTGTGAGTGCGATTTCTCAGTATTCTACCGAGATCATTCATATAAACAGCATTCCGGGTGGTCTGAATATTGCAGATGCGCCTGTGGCACTTGGACATGGTATCAGTGGTATATTCCCTGGTATTATCATTCCTGCACTGGCAGGTCTTTCACAGTGGGCGAACCTGAAGGTTTCCCAGAGAAATCAGCCGAAGCTGGATTTGGATTCGACAATGGGCAGTACAATGAATACCATGAACCTGATGATGCCGTTCATGTCAGTATTCTTCTGTATTACACTTCCTTCCGGTATGGGTATTTACTGGATTGCAAGTGCTGTATTCAGAACAATCATTTACCTGTTTATTGATAAGTTCTTTAATAACAAGAGTGTAGATGATATTATCGAGGCTAATAAAGAGAAAGCTGCAAAGAAAGCCGAGAAACGCGGTGAACAGAACGCAAAACTTGAAGAATATGCAGCTATGAAGACAAAGAATATTGATCGTCGTTCTATTTCTCAGATTGCTAATGCAGGCAAAGGCAATGGAGATGCAAAGGCAGAGAAGAAGAGTGAATCTTCCAATGCCGGAGGAAAGAGCAGCAAGAAGGTTGATAAGAACAATGCAGAGGCGGATAAGAAGTCCATATCCGGATATGCGCATATGCTGAATCGACATGACGATTAATTTGGGGGATTATACGCATGGAATATATTGAAGTAAGTGCGAAGACAGTTGAAGATGCTATTTCCGAAGCTGCTATTAAGCTTGAAGTGCCAAGCGATAAGATTGAATATGAAGTAATTACTGAAGGAAGCACAGGTTTCTTAGGACTGATCGGCAGCAAGCCGGCAGTGATTAAAGCACGTAAGAAGTTCAATCTTCTTGACCATACAAAGGATTTCCTTGCAAGACTGTTTAAAGCCATGAATGTGGATGTCAATAGTACAGTGGATTATGATGAAGAGAGCAGAACAATGAATATTGTCTTTGATGGTGAAGACATGGGTCTGCTGATCGGTAAGAGAGGACAGACACTGGATTCTCTTCAGTACATCATCAGTCTGGTTGTGAACAAGGAAAGTGATTCTTATATCCGCATTAAAGTGGACACAGAGAATTATCGTGAGAGAAGAAAGGCAACACTTGAGAATCTTGCGAAGAATCTTGCCTATAAGGTGAAGAGAACAAGACGACCGGTATCCCTTGAGCCAATGAATCCTTATGAGCGCCGTGTGATTCATTCTGTACTTCAGAATGACCGTTATGTAGAAACACACAGTGAAGGTGAGGAACCATACCGTAAGGTTGTGATTACTTTAAAGAAAGATTACCGGGAGAGAAGTCCTAGAAGTGGTTACAACCGTGAGGGACGCTATAATCGTGAAAATAATTATAACCGCGAGAGAGGCTATAGAAGAGAACGTTCTTACAGCCGTGAAGAAGTTGAAAGACCTGCGGAGAATAATGAGAATAACGATAGTAATGATAATGTCTGATGCAGGCAGCACGCCGGAGGCGTTCTTGAATGTATAAATCTGGCATATGATCAGGGAGCTGTCGCATCAGTAAGGCGTGTATTCTATTTGATGGAATACGAAGCCCGGGATGCGGCAGCTTTTTTGTGTCGGCAGGAATTTGGGTGGAATTTTCTGTGACACCGAAAGGGCACTTGGTGCCGGGATGTGCAGGAGGTAGAAAATGCAGAGTGACACAATTGCAGCGATATCCACAGGCATGACGAATGCAGGTATCGGAAAAGTAAGGCTCAGCGGCGATGATGCGGTGACGATTGTTGACCGGATCTACAGAAGCCCTGGCGGCAGAAAGAGACTGAGTGATGTCTCAACACATACGATTCACTATGGCTATATTTATGATGGAGACTGCCTCATTGATGAGGTCATGGTATTGATTATGAGGGGGCCGAACAGCTATACAAGAGAGGACGTTGTCGAGATAGATTGTCACGGCGGTGTGGTTGTTATGAAAAAGCTCCTTGAGACGGTATTGAAATACGGCGCCAGACTGGCAGAACCGGGAGAATTTACAAAGCGTGCCTTTTTGAATGGACGGATTGATCTGTCTCAGGCGGAGGCCGTGATTGATGTTATTAATGCGAAAAGTGATATGGCACTGGAGAGTTCTCTGAACCAGTTAAGAGGAAGTGTCAAGAAAAGGATAGAGAAGTTAAGAAAAGGAATTATAGGCAATATTGCGTTTATTGAAGCGGCTCTGGATGATCCTGAACATATTCAGGCAGAAGGTTTTGGCGATGAGTTGGCTGTTCAGGTGCGCGGGTATATGGCAGAACTTCAGAAAATGCTGGATTCCGCAGATAATGGCCGTCTGGTCAAGGAGGGAATCAAGACTGTTATCCTGGGAAAGCCGAATGCAGGAAAGTCTTCATTGATGAATGTACTTCTGGGTGAGAATAGAGCCATTGTCACGGAAATTGCCGGCACAACCAGGGATACGCTGGAGGAACATGTCAGTATACATGGTATTCCGCTGAATATTATCGATACGGCCGGCATTCGTCAGACAGAGGATGTTGTGGAGAAAATCGGTGTCAGGAAGGCAATCGATTTTGCGGAGGAAGCGGATCTGATCATCTATGTTGTAGATAGTTCAACGGAGATGGATCAGAATGACGATGACATTATTCGGATGATCCAGAGTAAAAAGGTCATTGTGCTGATGAATAAATCAGATCTCCGGCCGGTTGTGTCACGCTCAGATATTGAGAAGCAGCTGCAGGCACCGATAATTGAAATATCAGCCAGAGAAGAAACAGGACTGGATATTTTCGAGGATACATTGAAAGACATGTTTTTCGCAGGTGATATTCACTACAACGATGAGCTTTGCATTACCAACGTGAGACACAAAGCTGCGATTGCAGCAGCGCTTGAAAGCCTCAAAATGGTGATGCACAGCATAGAAGATGGGATGCCGGAGGATTTCTTCTCAATAGATCTGATGGATGCTTATGAGCAGCTGGGACATATTATCGGTGAAGCAGTGGAAGATGATCTGGTGGATACAATTTTCAGTTATTTCTGCATGGGAAAATAAAGGAGTACAAAACGGTGGAATATAAATACGAAGCATACGATGTGGCGGTCATAGGCGCTGGACATGCAGGCTGTGAAGCGGCCCTCGCCTGTGCGCGTCTCGGACTTAAGACGATTATTTTTACAATTAGTGTTGAAAGCATTGCAATGATGCCTTGCAATCCGAATATTGGCGGCAGCTCAAAGGGACATCTTGTCAGGGAAATCGATGCCCTTGGCGGTGAGATGGGAAAGAATATAGATAAGACATTCATTCAGTCAAAAATGTTAAATAGTTCAAAGGGACCTGCGGTTCATTCTCTCCGTGCACAGGCTGATAAAGCGGATTACAGCCGAAAAATGCGCCAGACCCTTGAGAATACAGATAATCTTACAATCAAACAGGCTGAGATTGTGGACATTATCGTGGAAGAAGGATGTATGACAGGTGTGAAGACGCATACAGGCGGAATTTATCCATGTAAAGCGGCTGTGCTTGCCACAGGTACTTATTTGAAGGCCAGATGTTTGTGCGGTGAAACAATTACTTATACAGGTCCAAACGGATTAAAGGCGGCTAATGATCTGTCTGAAGCCCTTAAGAGAGAGGGGATTGAGCTGGTACGTTTTAAGACCGGAACTCCGGCCAGAATGGACAAGAGAACCATTGATTTCAGTAAGATGGCGGAGCAGTTTGGGGATGAGACGGTTGTGCCGTTTTCATTTACAACGGATCCGGCATCGGTACAGAAGGAGCAGGTTTCTTGCTGGCTGACTTATACCAATGAGGAAACACATCAGATCATCAGAAACAATTTGGATCGTTCACCGATTTATGCGGGTATTATTGAGGGAACAGGGCCAAGATATTGTCCGTCTATTGAGGATAAGGTTGTCAAGTTTGCCGATAAAAACAGACATCAGGTTTTTCTGGAGCCTGAGGGGCTTTATACAAATGAAATGTATGTGGGAGGTATGTCCAGTTCTCTTCCGGAGGATGTTCAGTATCAGATGTATCATACGGTGCCGGGACTTGAACATGCGAAGATTGTCCGTAATGCTTATGCGATAGAATATGATTGTATTCCGGCTACGCAGTTGAAACCAACGTTGGAATTCAAGAAAATCAGTGGTCTGTTCAGCGGCGGTCAGTTTAATGGCAGTTCGGGATACGAGGAAGCGGCGGCACAGGGATTGATGGCCGGTATTAATGCGGCGATGAAGGTGCTTGGAAGGGATCAGGTGATCCTGAAGCGTTCGGATGCTTATATTGGTGTTCTGATTGATGATCTGGTTACGAAAGAAACCCATGAACCGTACCGAATGATGACATCCAGGGCAGAATACAGACTGCTTCTCAGACAGGATAATGCTGATCAGAGATTAACAGCAATTGGTCATGATATCGGTCTGATTGATGATATAAGATATCAACACCTGCTTCAGAAGGAAGTGTTGATTTATCGGGAGATTGAACGTGTCAGCCATGTCAATATCGGTGCGGGTCCGAAGACACAGAAATTATTGGAAGCATGCGGCAGTACACCATTGAAAACAGCTGCTACATTGGCTGAGTTGATCCGCAGACCTGAGCTGAATTATAAGATGTTGGCGGATATTGATGAGGATAGACCTGAATTGCCGGATGAGGTGACTGATCAGGTAGAGATCAGTATTAAATATGATGGCTATATAAAACGTCAGCTGAGTCAGGTAGAGAAGTTTAAGAAACTTGAAAGTAAGACACTTCCGGAAGATATCTGTTATTCAGATATCCATGGCCTTAGAATTGAGGCACAGCAGAAGCTGGATAAGATTAAACCGGTTTCAATCGGCCAGGCGTCACGTATATCCGGTGTTACACCTGCAGATATTTCTGTTTTGCTGATTCATTTGTCTCAGGGGGGGCAGAAGCAGCATATGCAGGACATGCACAACGATGAAAAGCCGGAAAATGATACACATGAAACCGCCAATAGAGAATAAATGAGGAAAAATATGTATTCGATTGAAAGCTTTAAGAAAAAAGTTAATATGTTACATATTGAATTAAGTGACAAACAATATAATCAATATGTAACATATTATGAAATGGTTGTAGCAAAAAATAAGGTCATGAACCTGACTGGAATTACTGAATTTGACGAATTTATTGATAAGCATTATATTGACAGTCTATCGATTGTCAATGCGGTGGATATACACCAGGTTCAGAGTGCCATTGACGTGGGAACCGGTGCCGGATTTCCGGGGATTCCTCTGAAGATTGCCTTTCCACATCTGAAAATCACATTATTGGATTCGTTGAACAAGAGAATTTATTTTCTGAATGAAGTTGTAGAAACGTTGGGCTTGGAAAATGTTGAGACATGCCATGGGCGTGCTGAAGATTTCGGCCATAGAAAAGAGTATCGTGAGCAGTATGATCTTTGCACATCGCGTGCAGTGGCTAATCTATCAACATTAAGCGAGTATTGTGTACCATTTGTAAAAATCGGTGGACAATTTGTCTCATACAAATCCGGGAATGTGGATAATGAATTAAGAGAATCAGAAAAGGCAATCAGAATTCTTGGAGGAGAAATCGGGAAGGTCTGTAGTTTTGTACTTCCTGAGACAGATTTTGCGAGGACATTGGTTCCGATTAAAAAAATCAAATCAACAGGGAAAAAATATCCGAGAAAAGCTGGCACACCATCGAAAGAGCCATTACAATAGGGAGGCAGAACATGATTAGAGGCGTTTATCTCAATACAATGAATGATGATCTCAGTAAATGTATGAAGATTTATCAGGATGTTTTTGAAGAAGATATGAATGAGAATGTTGAAACTTGGAAAAATTCTAATAGTGAAGACATGGCGATTTATCTTCTTTTGTATAATGAAAACGAGATACCGGTGGGAACGGCCAGACTGATCTTTGATTTTGATGGTGTTTTCAAATTTGATGGATTGGCTGTGCTTCCTGAATTCAGAAAGAATGGTTACGGCGATTTCATTATGCATATGATTTTTGACAAAGCTTATCAGAGCGGTGCACATTATCTGGTAAGCAATGATATTTATCATATGCCTGATTATTTTAAGAAATATGGTTTTTCAATTGAAAATAATCATTTATCCCTGGATTTAAAACAGTATTTTAATACACATAAATGTTGTCATTAACAATCGTAAAAAGATCCTGAGTCGCATTTGATTCAGGATCTTTTTTATTTACGCGAGCAACGAGCAAAAGTCCGTGCTTGCACGAGACTTTGGCGTTGCTAAGCGCCAGTGGCGCTTGTTTAGCAACGACCGAAACGGAGTGTAGAGGCCGCGATAACTTGAGAAACTCGCGGAGCGTGTTTCTCATAGTTGCAAGTGTTTTATTCATTTTCTTTCGTGGTTGACTGAGAAGCAGATTTCTTCTTAGCAACAGCTTCTTTTTTCGAAGGCGTCTCTTCAGACTGTGCCTTTGATTTGTTGATTTTTCGAATTTTCTTGCCTCCGGCAATGGTGGTTGTTGTCGGTTGTGGTGAGTTAGATGCAATTGCATTTTTGACAGCTTCTGCTTCCTCTTCGCTTAATGGCAGTTCACATTCACCGCGTACGATGTCCTTGATATATGTATAAGAACCTTCACGGCTATGGATACAGTTCATAACAAAACCAGTATTGCTGTCATTGAGAAGTGCATAGGCAAAACTTAATTGACCGCCTAATTCCTTAAATGCATCATATTTAACAACGCCGCATTTCTGATAGGAACGGTTTAAACTCTTTTCTACATACATCATGCGTTTATGAAGTAAGTCTGTCTGCTCTTTTACAAGATCAATATCATCAAATTGTGCTTTGAAGGTATCCTCAAGGGTTTTTCCATTTTTACCTTTCATAAAGATTTTATAATTCATTTCAAGTCGTGACTGTCTTAAGACAAGCATAATGACAAGTACAATTGCCACAACAGTCAGGATAAGTGAAAGTATAACTAATATGCCCGGATCAAAATTTAATTTGGCAAAGATTTTACTTTCCATTTTTACCTCCTTGTTAGTTTAAGTATTATTTAATTGTTTCTAATAAAGAAACAATTCTTTCAAGATCCTCTTCAGAGTAATATTCTATTTCAATGCGGCCTTTTTTATTGCTTTTTGCATTAATCTGAACTTTTGTACCAATGATTGACTTGATTTTATCCTCTAACTGATGATAGATAATGGCTGTCTGTGGGTCAATACCGGTTGCCTTCTTATTTTTCTTGTCAGCAAGCATGTTTTTGATTAAGCGTTCTGTTTCTCGTACGCTTAATTTGTTGTCAAATATTTTCATGGCCAGTGTATATTGCAGTTCAGGGTCTGTAATAGCCAGTAATGCACGGCCATGTCCGCTTGAAATCATTTCGTCAACGATCATTTGTTTAACTCTGTTGTCCAGTTTTAACAGACGCAGAGAATTTGTTACAGCAGTTCGACTCTTGGATACTTTTTCGGCTGCTTCTTCCTGCTTTAAACCGTATTCATCAATTAATTTCTGGAAGGCAATGGCTTCCTCAATTGGATTCAGGTCTTCACGCTGAAGATTCTCAATCAATGCAATCTCCATACTCTCCATTGGCGTGTAATCCTTAATAATAACGGGGATTTCTGTGAGTCCGGCCAATCTGGCTGCACGCCAGCGCCTTTCGCCGGCGATAATCGTGTAGAAATCATCTTTCTTCTGTACAATCAGCGGCTGGATGATGCCGTGGAGTTTGATAGAATCGGCTAATTCCTGAAGTGCATCCTCATCAAAATTCTGTCTGGGCTGACTTCTGTTTGGCTCTATTTCATCAATTTTGACAAGTGTTTCTGCGTTTTTCTCAATGACTTTTTCAACAATTTTCTCGACAGGTACTTCAACAATTTTCTCAACGACCTTTTCAACAGGCACTTCAACGATTTTCTCAACAATATTGGAAGAATGGGTCGCATCTTTCTGAGTTGACTTTAAATCCGCTTCAGTCTTTGAAGATGTGGATTGCAATTCGGATTTCTTAGGTGCAGTTGTCTCGGAATGTGTTGTCAGTGATGTTGTTGGGGAGATAAGAGCATCCAGCCCGCGCCCGAGCCCTTTTTTCTTCTTTACAGCCATTCGTTTTCATCCTCTTTCTCAATTACTTCTTCTGCAAGGTATCTATATGCTTCAGCACCGGCAGATCGGGAATCGTACATATTAATTGGCATTCCGTAACTTGGTGCTTCTGCAAGTCGTACATTTCTAGGAATAATGGTTTTATAAATATTCTTGTCCAGATTTTCCTTGACATTCTCAACAACCTGTAGAGAAAGGTTTGTTCTGGCATCATACATCGTGAAAACAACGCCTTCTATTTCAAGCTTCGGATTCAATCGTTCCTTAATTAAATCAATGGTATGTATTAACTGAGATAAACCTTCAAGGGCATAGTATTCACATTGGATCGGAACAATAACAGAATCCGCTGCAGCCATAGCATTGATTGTAAGAAGATTCAAAGATGGCGGGCAGTCAATGATAATATAGTCATAGTCACTTCTAATCATATCCAGTTTGGATTTCAGAAGGTATTCTTTGTTTTCAAATCCTATCAATTCAATCTCGGCACCGGACAAATTGATGTTGGATGGAATAACAGACAGATTCTCCATAACGCTTGGATAGATGCATTCAGAAAGTTCAGACTCATCCAGAATCAGTTCGTAGACGGTGTTTTCTGCGTGGTTTTTGTCTACGCCTAACCCACTTGTTGTATTCCCCTGAGGATCCATGTCTAAAGTTAATACTTTTTTGTTCTTTTCTGCCAGACATGCAGACAAATTGATAGCTGTTGTTGTTTTTCCTACGCCACCTTTTTGGTTTGCGACAGCAATAATTCTGCTCATAAATCCTCCTTATATTACTCTGTTTTATTATCCGGATTAAAATTCCCGGATTGATCATTGCTCTAATAACGCTCATTAAATTATAACATTTCTTATAAAAATAATCTACCTATATTATAAATGTTTCACGTGAAACATTTGTGAAAAACATATAAAAATAGTATATTTCATGTTTCACGTGAAACATTTGGAATACAAGCAGGAGATATGAGGATGTTTCACATGAAAAATCCTACACA
>ERZ809074.5038-NODE-5038-length-10306-cov-13.391279_pt1 | contig 10306 bp, 8 predicted proteins | sample MGYA00520795_ERZ809074 | MGnify/ENA primary metagenome ERZ809074 (study PRJEB31570, sample SAMEA3212989) | Homo sapiens | biome: human-gut; feature: human gut; material: fecal | place: Sweden | collected 2011 ...
GCATTATGAGAGTTTTTATAGATACGAATATCTTAATAGATTTCGTTGTAAATCGGGAGGGCTTTTCTGAAGATGCAGATAAACTCTTTGCCCTTGGAATAACAGGAGACATAAAGTTGATGACATCAGCTTTGTCTTATGTTACAACCATGTATATAGCACAAGTATGAGTATCAAGATGTAAAAGAAACTCTTCTGGCGGTGTCGAATTTTGTAGATGTATTGGACTTGCAAGGCAATACGGTAATTGAAATGCTCTCTTCTGATTGGAAGGATTATGAAGATGCAACTCAAAATGCCACAGCTTTGCGAGCTGAGGGAGATTGTATTGTAACTCGTAACAAGAAGGATTTGTACGGAAAAAGAGGAGGATTAAAAAAACAAATATGATACTATAAGTGAAGCATTTTAACACTTGTAAGGATGAACTCGATTTTGATGGAAGAGGGATGATCTGGGAGTATTCACGAAAGAGTAAGAAATCGAAAAAAGAGAGCTAAGAAACATGGCATTTACAATTATCTGTATTCATCCGATAGTAGGATGCAAATATCTAAAGATACTAAAAGAGGACGAATATTATTTCTTCAATGATTGGTATCGAGAGGAGAATGGATGTGTTGTAAGAAATGATGACGATGCATTCAAACGTCACTTCTTTGGTGAAAAGGTAAGTGTTCAGGCAGTTGTCGGAAAGAACGGTAGTGGCAAGAGTTCGCTTTTGGAGCTGATATATAGAATTTTGAACAATTTCTCATACGTGGCTACAGAAGGGGCCTATAGGGCAACTGCGGAAAGACTGTATTATATCAGAGAGATAAAGGCTGAACTGTATTATGAGTTGGAAGGACAACAGGGATGCATAAAAGTGGAAGATGATACGGTTACATTTAAGTATGGCGACGAGGCACCTATAGAATTATACTTCTCCGGGAGCAGAAATTATGAGGAAACAGACGGCTGGCTTAACGCCAGGCCATTGGACGGGTATGAGCATAAGGTCATACGTGGAATGGAAAGACAAACAATATGGGAAATCATACAAAAGACACTTAATCACTTCTTCTATTCTCTTGTGGTGAATTATTCTATCCAATCTTTGAACCCTTGTGACTATGAGGATGAAGAAGCCTATGGAGATGATGCAGATGATTGGGCTGATAATTCTTGGCTGACGAGCCTATATAGGAAGAATGATGGCTATATGGTTCCTATTGGATTTGAGCCCTATAGAGGGAACAACCAGATAGACTTGGTAAACCAAAAGGAATTGGCAGAGGATAGAATTGCGGCGTTGCTAATCGATGCTGAAAAACATGATCATAAATTGTTGCCAGGGTATAGTTATAGTTCGATAGATTTTACTTATGACCAAAAGTTTTCTTTAAGATTTGATCATCCGGCTGAAGATGATGATAATATCACGGATGCAATACAGAAAATAGCGGAGGACTTGAACGGTGAAAGAAGTGCTCTCTTTTTTGAGTCCTATGGAATTGACGCGGGCTATAAGCAGAATGGTTGTCACTTCTTTAAGCGGGCTTTTATGTATCTGATAGATAAAACTTTCAGCGTAAGCCGTAATTATCCAGACTATGAAGATTACTCTGAACTTTCGGATGCTTTCTTTGACTTGGAGCGTGAACTGCTTCCACAAGAAAAAGATATGGTAGTCTCGCTTATAGAGAGAGTCAAGGAGGAACCATCGCATATCGGTATGAAAGTTCATCAGACGTTGCATTTCCTTGAGAGGCTTATTCATATTGATGAGGCTGAACAATATAAAATGGATGATAATGGATTCTCTTATGAAGAATACATACAGCATTTCTTCCCTGAAATGGATATTGAAGGCCCTAAAGCTATTATGGAGTATTACCCGCCGCCTATCTTCAGGAACTATATCTACCTGAAAAATGACATGGATCAGGAATGCATAGAGTTTCCGATGCTGAGTTCTGGTGAAAGGCAATACCTTTTCACACTATCAGCTTACCTATATCATTTGAGGAATATCATTTCTGTACCTGAGAATGCCGGAAGGGTGAAGTATCATAATGTCTGTTTGTTTTTGGATGAGATAGAACTTTGCTTCCATCCTGAATACCAGAGGCTATTTGTGGCAAACTTGCTTCAGAGTTTGGAGGACAATAAAGTGACAGATAGTGTAAATGTGAACGTGATACTAACGACACATTCTCCCTTTGTGCTATCAGATATTCCGCAGTGTAATATCCTATATCTTGAAAATGGGGAAGATGCAAGGGAACAGATGAAGGTGAAGACTTTCGCCTCTAACATCAATGAGCTGTTAGCTGAAAGTTTCTTTCTGAAAGGAGGATTTGTAGGTGAGTTCGCTAGTCAAGTGGTTAATGACTTGGCTAATTTCCTTTTGGAAAAGCAATGTAAACGCAGATGGGATATTGTGTCGGCAGATCAAATGATAGAGGCTGTTGGCGATGACGTTGTGAAGATACAGCTACGTAAGTTGTTTGTTCGAAAGTTCGGGAAAAATAATCAAGTATATAAGACGTGGGTGCAAAAAGAATTTGAGAGATTAGGCTTGAACCAAGAGAACCGATGAGAAGAATTCTGATTGATGATAGGATAAAGAAGCTTGCTGCTGAATACGTGAAGAAACTGCCACTAGTGGTGGGTGATGTAAAAGCAGATTTGCAGATTTTGGCTGATGACTTAAAAAAAAAGTCAACAGAGATTCTGATATGTACACCTGAAGAGGGAAAGAAGGCAAAAGGCAAATCAAGCGTCAGAAAAAAGACGCTGCCCGATGCGATTGAGGCTGCAAATGCAGTGCAACCGCTGAAGGACAAACAGGAGAAATTTAAAGGCGTTAGTCATAAGGGAAGTGAATATCTCAGGGTATCAGTGTATGTTGAGAAGATTGTAGAGAAATATGACAATCTCAATAATATGCTGCCGTCCAAGTATGATGAATGCTTTTCTTATATCAATAGTGCTTTAAAAGGTGTCGCTATAGATGATATTTGGGTAAAGTTTAAAGGAAATAAGGATAAGCGACCACTCTATGAGGTGATAGTTGATGTAATGGGTTACGATAAAGTAAGAGCAGGGTTGATGCCTAACTATGTGAAGATGCTTGAGATTAGATCATGCATTTATTGTAATGCCCAGTTTGCTATGACAACGCTTATAGAGGATGTGCATGAGAAGATAAAGACAGGAAAGAGAGGACGCCCCAAAGAAGCGAGGGTGATACCATTGATGGGCGGTTACTATGAATTGGATCATAATAGGCCAAAGTCGAAATACCCGTTCTTGTGTACAAACTTCTATAACCTACAACCTTGCTGTGGATCATGTAACAAACGTAAATCTGCACAAGACTTGCCATACTCATTATATTATGAAGACGGTGAACCGCATCCCTCCCCGCTTCATTTCGCTATTAGTCCACAGGATGTAATTGCTTTCCAGACAAAAGGAAAGTGTAGAGGAATAAAAGCATATCTTTGTGATGATGAAAAACCAGGCCAGCCTGTCGTAGCAAAGAAAGATGGAACCCTCGCAGAGCGTTTTAACTTTATTTTCGACATAGATAAGATTTATGCTGAACATGAAGATGAAGTAGAAGAATTGCTATGGCGTAATAGGATATATACAAAGGGAATTGTAGATGCTGCGAATCAACAATTTGCAGATTTGGATATTGAGGGATTTGACTTTGACAGATATATTCTTGGAACATACGCCAAGAAGGATGAGGCTTTGAAACGTCCACTTACGGTGATGAAGCAGGATGTCTGGGAGCAGATTATGAAAGTGGAATAGAATATGAGCGTGGAGAAATTAATTGGATCCTGGGAATTGAAAAGTAAGATTGGTAGCGGAGGCAATGGCGAGGTTTGGGAATGCACAGACCAAACAGGAAATGCATTTGCTATGAAAATCCTAACTAAGACAACAGGAGAAGCGTATCAACGATTCTTGGATGAGGTGAAAGTAATGCTTTCTCATCAAGGTGCCGATGGAATGTTGCCAGTGATTGACTTCAATCTTCATGAATTAAATGGCTCAGAGCAGACAGAAAAAGATCTTTACTATGTTATGCCTTTGGCAATTCCTGCAAAAGAACGCTTGTTTGGATGTATCTTTGAAGAGAAATTGAATGCCATCAGGGATATTCTAAAGATGTTATGTCTACTTCATCATCAAGGTATTGCTCACAGGGATATCAAGATTGAAAACATATTGATGTATCAAGAGCACTATGTGTTATCTGATTTTGGACTCGTTTTCTATCAAGATAAACCTCGTGTGACGAAAACCGACGAGCGTATGGGAGCAAGGAGGACATTAGCCCCAGAAATGGAACGGCCTGGCTCAAAGAATGCCGATCCGTTTAAGGCTGATGTATATTCTATTGCGAAAACCATTTGGGTGATACTGACAGAATATCCCGATAGTTTTGAAGGTCAATATAGTAGGAATCAAGTTACCAGACTTGAAGACAATGTAAAGTGTCCAAGAGGCACATATTTTACACCATTAGGAGAATTGCTAGCAGAATGTACAGATGTGCTGCCTGACAATAGACCTAATATTGAACAAGTTTTGGCTAGGTACGAGGAATGGGAGAAAATGCAGGATGATTTTGCAAAAAGTAATCGCAGTCAGTGGGTTGAAGTAATTAAGGCGTTGTTTCCTTATTCAGTTCCGACACATGCCGAATGGACGGATATTAAAGAAATAAAAAATGTGCTCAACATGATTAGTCACTATGACAGTTTGAATCATCTGTTCTTCCCCTCTGGCGGTGGATTAGACTTGGATGCTGTATTTGATTCTTATGAGGAGCATTGCTTAGAAATGGATTTTGGTGGGTTGAGGCAGATCTTCAACCCGAAAATCCTGATCTTCGAATCGATAGGTGAAGATTTGTTGTGGAATTATTTCCGAATGGAGTGTAATCCATTAGAGCCTGCACTTAAATCAACTCCCAAAGACAGTTATGATGAAGGAGTATCAGAGATGTCACCGCTCGAGTATAAGGATTATCGCGTAATGGAAGATGGTGACCTCGCCAAACAAGATGGATATAATGTAACGGACTATTCTCGACAAGTAACTCGCCAATTAAAGGGCAGTTATGTGATATTCAGTAAAAACTCGCTATATAACAGGACTACGGGTACTTATGACGGCAGACATGACAAGATGAGTACTGAAACCTTTAGAGCTTACATCGAAAAAGCATATAATAAATATAAGAAAGCGGAGGATAATGTCTTTCTCAATGACTTTTAAAATCCAATAAAGAATTAATTTTATTAAACTTAGATAGTTTATGGCAATATTTGAACCAAATATTTATATGAGGGAGATTAAAGAACTATATTCCGAGGAACTTGCCTTGTTGAAGCAGATTCGAAGCTATGGGAGAGAACATTCACAAGGTAAAATGGAGCGGGTTGAGAAGGTTAAGTTACTCTTGTTATTTCGTATCTACTCGAATCTGTATTCTTCTCTGCTCTTAACTGTGCAGGTCTTGAAAACTGGAAAGATTTCATTCTTTCAGTTACCGATAGGCTTGTTGTTGCGTTGTTGCTTTACCGATTGTTTGTTCGCCCTATACATACAGCGGGCTGGCAAGGAACGAGCTTACGAGGAACTGGATCTGAGAACAATAGAGTATGCCAACTCAATGTTGGAGCGCAAAGAGGTATACAGAGATCAGGTGAAAAGTACGGGAAAGATACTTGATGATGTCTTTATAGACCATTTGTGGGAGTTGACGATGGAAGACAATTTCTTGGGACTGCTGACACTTGACGACAATCTGGAAGAATTGACGGTAATAAAGCAATCGAAAGGACAACTGAAAGACGCTGGTTTCACTAAACAAAATAGTATTAAGACAAAGGATATTGTTGACTTCTTGGTTGCTATACCTGAACTCAAATCTGTGGCTATGCGATTATATCACTACTTCAAATATTTCTCGCAGTATGAGCATTTCTCAGAAAATGGGCAAGGGGATGTACTTGCATCAATGGAGAAGGATGGTAATGATAACATCCATTTGCCTTCAGCCATTAGGGCACTGGGTGTTGGGATGGAAGAGGTGATGAAGAATAGATTGTCAAAGATGAATAAATAAAGAGGTTAACACAAAATAAGGATATGAGTACATTCGTATTAATGGAACTATGTAAGCAGAGTGGAGTTAAAAATGTTATATATCAACTTTTGGCTCCAAGCATAACTTTAAATCTCGATGAAGTTGAAGAAAATCGCAGCTATGCTGTGATTATCGATAAGGGTATTCGTTATTGTTTGACTGGTAATTCTGGTATATATGATGAAGAAGCCTCCTATGTGTTGTTGACAGATAGAACTCCTACGAAGCAAAAGCTCATTGACAATGAGATCAAGCAGAGAAAGTGGATAAAGCATCCTAATCAAATTGAGGCTTCACCCGATGATGTAATAAATTCATGGGAAAACAGGTTCCACTTCAAACTAGAGAAAAATGAGGCTCATCCCGGATTAAGAAGACCGCAATTAGGTGCTTTGCATGCTTTACTTAGCCATATGCTATCACCTACAGAAACAGCGACAGTGGTGCTGCCAACTGGAACTGGTAAGACAGAAACGATGATGTCTGCTTTAGTAGCAGGCAGGTGTAATAGAGTACTTGTAACTGTGCCGACAAATGCTCTTCGAGGACAATTATTCAATAAGTTCAAAACTTTAGGCATTCTTAAAAAAGCAAAATTTGAAATTGTTGATAAAGAAGCATTATATCCTATAGTAGGGGTTATAACGTCTGCATTTGAAGGGGAAGATCAACTAAAGAGCTTTATTAGACAATGCAATGTGGTGATAACAACAATGCAGATTATTGACCATGCTCCAGAAGAACAGCAGGATGTATATGTGTCATCATTTTCAAATGTGTTTGTTGATGAGGCGCACCATATTGTAGCCACATCATGGAGGAAGTTTTCTGACAGATTCCCAAGACATCAATTGGTTCAATTCACTGCAACGCCGTTCAGAAATGATGGGCAACGACTTGATGGTAAAATAATATTTAACTATCCTTTGCGCCAAGCACAAAAAGATGGTTATTATCGCACTATACATTTCCTGCCAGTCAGGGAATATGGTGAAGAGGCCATTGCTGATAAAGCTATTGCTGAAAAGGCTGTTGAGAAACTAAAAGACGATCAGAAGCGTTACCAGCATATAATGATGGCTCGGTGTGAGACAAAGAGTCGAGCACAGGCAGTCTACAAGATATACAAAGAGTTATGCCCAGAACTAAGAATTGTGTTATTATATTCCGGCTGCCCTGATTATATTGAGAACTATAATAAAGTTCTTAAACGAGATGTAGACATTGTGGTTTGTGTGAATATGCTTGGTGAAGGATTTGATTTGCCAGAACTTAAGATTGCAGCATTCCACGATATCAGAAAAAGCCTGCCAATAACATTGCAATTTTCTGGACGATTTACACGAACTAGCCGTGATGCGGAGTTGGGGGATGCTTCTTTTGTGGCAAATATTGCAGACCTTACAGTTAAGCAGGAACTTGATAGCCTCTATGAAGAAGATGCTGATTGGAATATTCTTTTAGCCGATGCAAATGACAATAAGGTTACAGATGAAAAAGAGTTTAAAGACTTTATTGAAGGATTTAAGTCGGGAACGGATGCCCAAATCCCTGTAAGCAGTATCTACCCAAAGTTTAGTACTGTCGTATATCAGAGCTACGCAAAAGGATGGCACCCTGAGGATTTTTACAAAGGTATTAGAGGCTATGATAAACTTGATTATCAGTCTTATGACATTAATGAAAATGAAAAGCTGCTTGTGGCAGTGATGGCAAAGGAACAGAATGTCGAAGGTATAAAGGTTAAGGATGTAAGGACTATGGCCTGGAGCTATTTGGTGCTGTTTTGGGATGAAAAGAAGAATCTGTTATACATTAACAGCCTAGATAATGCCAGCCTATATCATGAAGTGGCTAAGCATGTAGTAGGGGCTCCGGGGAAAGCCCCAAAGTTAATAAGTGGAGTTGATGTTTTCAAGACCTTCCATAATTTAAAGAGGACAAAATTAAGGAATGTTGGGCTGAAAGTCTATCTTGGGAAAGATATTCGCTTTAGAATGCATGCAGGGCGCGATGTTGAGAATGGGCTATCTCGCATTGAGAAAATGAACAGCGAGAAATCCTTTGTAGTGGGTGATGGTTTTGAGAACGGAGAGAAAACATCCATAGGAGCATCGTACAAAGGGAGAATATGGAGCCTAAGTGGCAATGGAAATATTCTTGCGTTTAAGAATTGGTGTATGGAGCAGGGCGAGAAACTCACAAATCCAAATATCGATGCGAATCAAATACTCAAAGAAACACTGATTCCAAAGATGATTAAAGAAATGCCAGTAGATACAATTCCTTTCAGTATAGATTGGGATGATGAGATGTGGAGAGAGTTAGAGACTCGTTACAGTTTTAAACTGTTAGGATCGGAGTCTTATATGTACAATACTGAAATTGAACTTTGTGAGAATGCTCTAGAAGGGAATAAGGTACGTTTTGCAGTATGTAATGGTGAACAGCATGTGGAGTTTCAGCTAGAGCTGTTTGAAAATAATGAAAATGAGAAGAATAAATTTCCCGACTATAGGATTAAACAATTGACGCATGGTGAGGCTTTGATACAGTTTGGGACGAGGACGCTAAAATTGACAGATTTCTTTGAGAAAGAAGAAAATGTACCGATAATCTATTTCACCGATGGGTCTAGCCTTCGTGGTAATGAGTACATTGTCTTAAGTGCTACACCAACACTCTATGATAAAAACAGCTTGCAAGAGTGGGACTGGGAAGACGTTAATTTGCTTAAAGAATCACAAGGAGTGCGGCCACATCTTAAGACGGATTCTATTCAATACAATGTAATACAAACGCTTGTGCGGCAGGACTACGATATTGTGTATGACGATGACAATGCCGGCGAGATAGCTGATGTAATTACGCTCAAATTAATTGAGAATGAAATTCATGTGGAGTTATATCATTTGAAGTTTGCACATGAAGGTAAGATAACCTCGCAGATTGCAAACTTTTATGAAGTATGTGGACAGGCTCAGAAATCTGCAAATTGGAAATATAAAGAGGCAGAAGAGATGTTGAATCATTTACTGCGTAGGGAGATTAAAAAGAGTAGCAATGGCGACGAATGTTCGAGAATATATAAGGGGACACATGAAAAGTTGATCGAACTGATGAAACTTGCAAAGAGGAAGTTGCCTGTGAAGTATAGCGTCTTTATTGTTCAGCCAGGCGTTTCAAAAGATTCAGCAAGTGATGAAATACTATCGCTTTTGGGTGTAACTGAGAGTTTTCTCAAGGAGCGTACAGGAATAGAACTAAAGGTTATAGTAAATAAAAAGAGTCTATGACGCAAGATGGAAGGTGGAAGTTAAAGTATAATGAAGTGATGTCGTTCATGGAAAAGGAATACCGTAAACTATCCAAGTATTATCCAAAAGAGAAGCTTATGTTCCACTTCATTCATCATAATAGAAAACAGTATAATGTGGGAACGATGAAAGAGGAACGTAAAGTACTCTTTGAAAAGTTGCTGGTGCTGTGTGAAAAGTATAAGAGAATTCACTAGTGTCCACTAAAAATGGACGAGTTGAGAGTGTAAACTAAACTGTGTCAAGCTACAATAAAAGTAGTTTAACACAGTTTAGTTTACACTCTCATGCCAGTATGTATTTGCCAGCAGTTTGATAATTTCAAGACCGTTGCTGATTTCTTTGAATTTGCAGCAAAGTTAATGAGAAGATAAAATCATATTTATAACTAGTCTTTGCTTTCCTCTGATTCATATAAAATATGTCTTAAGATTAGGCATAAAAAGCATCGTATCAAGGCGGTCCCATCCCGCAAAACATGGCGAAGACCTTTGATGGTCCGCCAACCTTAGAGCGTAGCGGTTCTGAGCACCGAGTAGGGCGGTTTACATCCTTCCTTCTGAGGTTTCTGTCCCCTACAAGGGGAACCGAAGGGGTCGTAAAGACTATTGAGAAGGCTTGGTTAGAGGTGGAGCTCCCTTTGGAAAGGGAGACGGAGGGATTCGAAAAAATCCTTCTTTAATGGGAAAAAGCGATGCCAATGAGTGCAATGAAAGCTCGCTTTCAAATTGCCGAGTGCAGCTCGCTTTATCAACAAGGAAGGACGGGATGATATGCATGCAAAGCCATTTTGACAATCATGTGATGTAATCAGAATGAATACAACGAA
>ERZ809074.5044-NODE-5044-length-10295-cov-9.178906_pt1 | contig 10295 bp, 10 predicted proteins | sample MGYA00520795_ERZ809074 | MGnify/ENA primary metagenome ERZ809074 (study PRJEB31570, sample SAMEA3212989) | Homo sapiens | biome: human-gut; feature: human gut; material: fecal | place: Sweden | collected 2011 ...
CAGGACTCAATAATGACCGGTCCGGCGTATTTGGTTATAAAGATCGAAAAAACAGATATAAGAAAAGTGGAATTTATAGATAAAAGACGTTAAGGGGAAAATACATATAAATATGAAATCGTATTGTATATAAAAAGGCGCCCGAAGCGACACGCTCCGAGCGTCTTTTAACGTTAAGGATTAAAAGCCTTTTTTCATTTGTTCGTAAGGAAGGGAAGTAAAACCGCACGCACGGTACAGCTTTTTTGCCCGTTCGTTGTCGGGTTCCACTTCGAGGCGGTATCTTGCCGCGGGGTAAAGAGCGGACAGTTTTCCGAAAAACGTTTTTGCCGCGCCCATTCCGCGAAATTCCGGCTTTAAGTACAGTTCGTCCACCCATACGCATTCGCCGCCCGCCTCGCGCGAGTAGGTTTTTGCAAGCAGAGCGAAGCCCGCAACCTTATTTCCGTGCGTGAAAAACAGACATTCGGCGTACGGAGTGCCTGCCATAAGGTCGGAAAACGCCTGTTCGTGAAAGTTTTCGGGAACGGGCGCCGACACCGCATCGGAATTATAAAAGTCGCGGCTCATCGTCATAAACTCGTTTTTGTCGTTTTGGTTGATTTTACGCAAATCAAAAAGTGTGGTCATTTTTACCTCTTCGTATTTATATTTGTGGTAAGCCTTATTATATCATAAATTTTCGGAAAAATCGACAAAAACAATGCCGTAAACCGAAACAAAAGCTATTTTGTCAAAAAATATATGCTTTTTGTTGACAAAACCGAACAAAAACTGTAAAATGTATTTCGAAAACGGAGAAAGCATGAATAAAAAACTGTTTACTAAAAAAAACGTTGTGACCATTCCCAACCTTTTAAGCCTTATGAGGCTGGTTCTCATCCCGTTTATTTGTTATGAATATTTCAAGCTGCACGACTATGTCGCGACGGCTGTTTTGGTAGTGGTTTCAGCCGCTACGGACATCGTCGACGGAATAATCGCACGGAAATTCGGGATGGTATCGGACCTCGGCAAAATGCTCGATCCGCTTGCCGACAAGCTTACGGAAGGCGTACTTATTCTTGCGCTGTCGTTTACGTATAAATATCTGTTGCCGCTTGTAGTGTCGTTTACTTTGTTTGAAGTAAGCAAGGCAATTCTCGGCATGGTGGTGGTTAAAAAAACCGGTGAAGTCAGAGGCGCAAAGTGGTTTGGTAAAATCAATACGGTGTATCTGTACGAAACCATTCTCGTAATGATTGTGTTCCGTAATGCACCCGATAATGTGATTTTCGCAAAAATGATAGTGGCGTTCGCGCTTATGCTGGCGTCCTTTATTTTGTACATAATCGCGTATTCCAAGGCACTTAAAGACCTGAAAATAAAGCAGGAAGAGGAGAAAAACGCGCTCGGAACGGATGAAGAAACGCTTCAAACGTTCGATAATTCCGCCGAAAAAGATATTAAAACAGAAAAAAACGGGAACAACGAGAGTAATTGTGCATAGACCTTGTGCAAGAATGAACAAATTTGCATAAATTGTATAAAATGTCGGCGTATACGAAAAACTGCTTGACCAAGCACCCGAAAAACGTTTGACAAATCCACAAAAACATTCTATAATAATAAAGTACAATTAAACGTTGGTGGAGTCTGTCACAATTACCGTAGCCGCGTGTGTCCTGGGCGAACAATCGATTATTATTCGTCAATGGCTTATTCGGGCGGCGATAGTGGCATTTTTTTTGTAAAAAAAGACAAATTATCTTTGTAAAAAGATTATCGGAGTAATGGATATGATAGAAGAAATTTTATCCGACGTAAAAAAAGCGGAACAACAAGCCGCCGTAATAAGGCAGCAAGCCGAGCAGAAGTCCGACGCGATTCGCGCCCAGGCCGACGCTATGGCTGCCGAGCAAATCGAAACGGCAAAGAAAAACGCGAAAAATTACAAAAACGCTGAAATCGAAGCCGCCGAGCGCGACAGCAATATGAAATCCGCCCTGTTTGCCGCAAGAACGACTGCCGAATGCGAAAAACTCAAAAGCGAATACGCCGCGAAAGCCGAAAATCTTTCCGAGGAAGTATTCCGGAGGGTGTTAGATGGCAATTGCTGAAATGTCGCGCATGACCCTTGTCGGGCTTAAAAGCGACAAAAACGAAATTCTGGACGCATTGCAGCGCACCGGAGCCGCGCAGATCACTCCGTCGGAGGAGTACGAACTTGCTCCGCACGGTGAAAACGGAGAGGGCGTGGCAAAAGAAAACGCGCTTGTTCTTCGTGCCGAACACGTTCTCGAATATCTTACCAAAGAACTGGACGACGCGCCCAAAGCTCTTCGCGGCGACGGCGTGGCGAAAGACGGAATAGGCGTGACGTCACAGCAATTTTTTGCTGTGGGCGACGCGCAGGAAGAGTATGAGAAAATATTGTCGGACGTCGAAAAAATCGAGGCCGACAGAAACGAGAACAATTCTGCATTATCCGCCGTGCAAGCGGAGCGGAAAACGTACGCTGATTACGAATGCGTTCCGGACAGTTTTGCCGCTTTTTGCGACACCGAATGCGCCGCAGTTTATCTCGGCGTGATTCCGTTCGATAAAACAGCCGCTTTTTCCGAGCATATGAATGAACTCGATACCGCCGCTTTCCGCATTCTCGGCAACGCGTCGCGCGGAGAGGTTGTGTGCGTGGTGGCTTACAAACTCGAAAGAGACAAAGCGGAAACCGTGATGTCATTGTGCGGATTTACCCGTTGCCCCGTTAAAGACGACGTGATCGCAAAAGAAAAACTGCGCGAACTCGACGAAAAAGAAGAACGCTTAAAACAAATGGGCGAAAATATAACCGCTCGTGCATGCGAAGCGGCAACTTTTACCGAAAAGATAAAGATATACGTGGATTACCACAACTTCCTGAAAGAGAAATATTCTCTCGACGAAGCGTTTGCCGCAACCGACAGCGCGTTCGTGTTGTCCGCGTACGTCCCCACCGAGGCTACCGAGCGCATTAAAGCCGCCGTAAATCAAGCCTCACGTGCAAATTATATTTGTTTCGAGCAAATCAAACGCGACGAGTTTGCGCCCACGCTTATGAAAAACAAAAAAGCGGTTGCAAACTTCGAGTCGGTAACCAATATGTATTCGGTCCCCGCGTACGGCGCGCTCGACCCCAACGGCGTTATGGGATTTTTCTTTTCGCTGTTTATGGGCGTCATAATGGCAGACGTAGGGTACGGTCTTATGATGATAGTCGGCGGTTTCCTGTTTGCAAAAAAGCAGAGAGAAGGCACGACGGTAACCCGTATGGCGAAAGTGTTTGCGATAGGCGGATTTTTCGCGGTCGCATTCGGATTGCTGCTGGACAGCTTTCTCGGGCTTTCGCTGTTCCGCGGCAGCGAGGGCTATTACGGCTCTATTCTGCCCGCATCGATTGCCGGTAAGTATGCCGAATGGTACGCCGAGTTCATCGACCCGGTTGCCGCAAACGTGCGCCTTATGGGCATAGACATTCCGTCAATGCTCTTGTGGTGTCTGGGACTGGGCACGATTCACATAGCCGTCAGCCTTATCATGAAAGCGGTTCAGTGTTTCAAGCGCGGACAGATCGTGGAAGGAATATTCGGCGGAATAGTGTGGTCGCTTGCTCTTATCTCTCTCGTCGTGTGGGTATTCTGCATGTGTGCGGAGATAAGTTCGGTTACGACTTACGCAATGTACGCAACCGTAGGCTGCGCCGTACTGGGCGTTTTAACCGCCGGCATAACCGAAAAGGGCGCATGGAAGTTTATAAAAATGTTCACGTCGGCGTACGGACTTATAAACTACGCCTCGGATATACTAAGCTATGCCCGTCTGTACGGACTTATGCTGTCGGGCGCGCAGATAGCGTCCATATTCACCAACACGCTCGCTATACAGATGCTGTTCCCCAGCGGCGTCGCCGGCATAATATTCGGCGTGATAGTGATAATAATCGGCAACGTATTCAACGTGGCGATGAGCCTTCTGGGCGCGTTTATTCACGATTCCAGACTGCAATACGTGGAATTTTTCGGTCGTTTTTACGAGGGCGAGGGCGAACTTTTCACGCCGTTCGGCCGCTCGTACGAACATATATATTTCAAAAACTAAATTCGGAGGAATTAAACAATGAAAGAACAGGCAATCGGAATTATGGGACTGGCGATCTGTATGATCCTCAGCGGAGCCGGATCGGCAATAGGTTTGTATAAAACAGGATCGGCTGCAGCCGGCGTTCTCGCCGAAGACGGAAAGAAATTTTCCAAAGTCATCGTGCTTGCGCTGCTTCCCGCAACCCAGGGTATTTACGGATTCGTTCTCGCCGTCATGAAACTCGGTCTTGTCGCAAACGGCTGGTCGCTGTTTATGGCAATGCTCGCAATGGGCGTAAACGGTCTCGTGTCCGCTTATCTTCAGGGCAAAACGGCAGCCGCATGTATCTACGCGGTAGGCAAAAACGCAGCCGGCAGCGGTAAATACGTTCTGTTCCCCGCAATGATCGAATTCTATGCGATTCTGTCGTTGGTGCTGGGCATCATGATCACCCTGTAATCGAAAATATTCAAAAAACTGCTCCGCGCCGCAGCAAAGCGGTGCGTTAAAAATCAAGGAGTAAGGTTTAATGGCTGAAAATACAAACGGAATAACCGAGGCGATAATCGCAAAAGCAAACGAAGACGCCGAACGCATATTGTCCGTAGCCGAGGAATACAAGCAGGCAAAACTCGAGGAAGCAACCAAAGTTTCCGACGGGATTTTTGCCGATACCCGCGAGCAAACAAAAAACGCGTGCGCGTTTATCTGCGAACGAGGAGAGAGTTCTTCCCGTATCGAGCGCAAAAAAGCCCTCACCCGCGCGAAAGCGGAAGTGGTGGACGGAGTGTTTGACGCCGTAAAGCAAAAGCTTGCGACGCTCGACAAAGAAAAGACGGTAGAATTTTTTGCATCGATTATCGAAAAGAACGCCGAAGCGGGCGATAAAATCGTGCTGTCTGCCCGTCACGCGGATATAAAAGACGACCTGATAAAAACGCTCGGAACGAAAAACATGCGATTTGACTTGTCGCTTAGCGACGCATTGGACGGCGGACTTGTTTTAAGCGGAAAAAACTCGGATAAAGACTATTCTTTTGACGCAATCGTCGGTTTCTGTAAAGAAAATCTGCGTGCGGAAGCCGCAAAGAAATTATTCGGAACGGAAGGTAACGCGTGATGGCAAAATCGGATCTCGGATACGTCAACGGACTTATAGCGTCGATGTATAAAACGCTTATCCCGCGCGACAAACTGATGCGTCTTGCCGAAGCCGAACCGGAAGAAATTTTCCGCGCGCTCAAAGAACAAGGCTATGCGGGCGACGCTCGGTCTTCCCGCGATTATCAGATTTTGCTGGAAAACGAAACGGAAAAGCTGTTGCGTTTTATTTCGGACGGCGATTTCGGCAAGGAAGTCGAAGCATATTGTCTTTTGAAAAACGACTATCACAATCTGGAATGCACCGTGCGCGAACGCTATATGGGCGACCTCGGCAACGTGTTTGTTCCGTGCGGCAAATTTTCGCTCGAACAACTTAAAATGGCTGTACTCGGAAGAAAGACGAATATTACCGACGGCATGAAAAAAGCTACGGAAAAAGCTTGCGCTCTGTACGAAAGCGGCAACGCTTCCGGAAGCGCGATAAGCACGATTTTTATCTCGAATTACTACGCCGAGCTTACAAAGTTTGTAAAAAACAAACGACTGCGCGACGCGGTGAAATTCGATATCGACGCAAAAAATTGTTCGGTCGCAATGCGAAGCGGCGACTTTGCTCAGGCGCAAACCATGTTTATCCCCGGCGGAACGCTTTCGGAAAAAGAACTCGAAGTTCTTTGTTCGCGCGACGAGCATGCTATCATGCTTAAATTCGCATATACGCCACGTTACGAGTATATCCGCATCGCGGTGGAAGAAGTGCTGCGCGGCGAACCTATGCGCGCGTTTGAAAAAGCCGCCGACAATTATGCTTTGTCGGGGATGGACGACGTAAGATACGTCTCGGACGGTATCATTCCCGTAATCATGTACTATCTGTATAAAAATGCCGAAATCAAAAATGTCAGGACGGTTATGTCGCTCCGTTTGACGGGCGTAAACCCCGACGAAATAAAACAAAGATTGAGGAAAGGTTATGTCGGGTAAAATAGCAATAATAGGAAAGGGCGAAAGCGTGTATGCATTCAAGGCTGCCGGCGTCGACGCATATGTTGCCGACGGAGCGGAAAAAGCTCGCGAAACGCTGCGCAGGCTTGCAAAAGAATATTCGGTAATCTTTATCACCGATGATCTTGCCGCAAAGCTTGACGACCTTATAGAAAGAATGAACGAAAGCGCCTATCCGGTGATAGTCCCACTGCCCGGCGAAAACGGGTCTAACGGCTACGCGGAAGGTAAACTGAAAGAACGCATGGAACGCGCGCTGGGCGTGGATGTTCTGTTCGGAAGAGAGGAAAAATAAATGCAAGGATCAATCGTAAAAGTATCCGGTCCGCTTATCGTGGCGGAAAACATGTCGGACGTCAAAATGTACGACGTCGTAAAAGTAGGAGAGCAGGAGCTTATCGGCGAAATTATCGAACTTCGCGGAGACAGGGCTTCGGTTCAGGTCTACGAAGAAACGTCGGGTTTGGGCGTGGGCGATAAGGTCGTGTCTACCGGCGCGCCGCTGTCCGTCGAGCTTGCTCCCGGTCTTATCGGCGGTATTTTCGACGGCATTCAGCGTCCGCTTGAAGAAATAGTCGAAAAGTACGGCGATCGTATTACCCGCGGCATAAAGATCAACAGCATCGATCACGAAAAGCAATGGCATTTCAAACCGGCTAAAAAAGTCGGAGATAAAGTGCAGCCCGGCGACGTACTCGGCACCGTGGACGAAACGGCGATAGTCGTGCACAAAATTCTCGTGCCGGCAGGCGTTTCGGGAACGATAGAAAAAATAGAGGACGGCGACTTTAATATCACCGAAACGGTTGCCGTAATCGCAGAAGGCGAAAAAAAGCATGAAGTTTGCATGCTTACCAAGTGGCCCGTGCGAAAAGCAAGACCGTACAAAACCAAAATGTCGCCCGCAATGCCCATGATAACCGGACAGAGAGTCATCGACACGCTGTTCCCGATAGCCAAAGGCGGCGTTGCAGCCGTTCCCGGACCGTTCGGAAGCGGAAAAACAATAGTTCAGCACCAACTGGCGAAATGGGCGGACGCTGAAATAATCGTGTACGTCGGATGCGGCGAACGCGGCAACGAAATGACCGACGTTCTCAACGAATTCCCGCAGCTGAAAGACCCGAAGACGGGCGAGCCTCTCATGAAGCGTACCGTGCTTATCGCAAATACTTCCGATATGCCGGTTGCGGCGCGAGAAGCTTCCATTTACACCGGCATCACTATTGCCGAATATTTCCGCGACATGGGCTACAACGTGGCAATCATGGCGGATTCCACTTCGCGTTGGGCGGAAGCACTGCGTGAAATGAGCGGTAGACTGGAAGAAATGCCCGGCGACGAAGGTTACCCAGCGTATCTATCGTCCCGTCTTGCCGAATTCTACGAGCGCGCCGGAATAGTCAAAGTTCTCGGAAGCGAGGATATCACCGGTTCGGTTTCCGCAATCGGCGCGGTATCGCCTCCCGGCGGCGACTTGTCCGAACCTGTTTCGCAGGCAACGCTCAGAATAGTCAAAGTGTTCTGGGGTTTGTCGGCTCAGCTTGCGTACAAACGCCACTTCCCGGCAATCGACTGGCTTATCAGCTATTCGCTTTATGCCGACAGAATGAAAGATTGGTTCGACGCAAACGTCGGAGAAGATTTTATGTCTTTGCGCGCGTTTATAATGAATATTCTGCAGGAAGAAGCAAGCCTTGACGAAATAGTCCGTCTGGTCGGTATGGACGCATTGTCCAGCCGCGACAGAATGACCATGGAAACGGCAAAAATGGTGCGTGAAGACTATCTGCATCAAAACGCTTTCCACGAAACAGACACGTATACGTCGCTTGCAAAACAGCACAAAATGCTGTCGCTTATCAAAAAGTTCTATGATCTCGGAAACGAAGCGGTCGCTTCCTATGCGGATATCGATGACGTAATATCCTGCCCCGCAAAAGAACAGATCGGAAGATCCAAGTATATCAAAGAAGACGAACTGGATAAGTTCGACGAGATAGATAAAGCGCTCACCAAGCAGCTTAAGGCGCTTGCCATGAAAGGAGAAAGCGATGTATAAGGAATATAAAACCATTAAAGAAGTTGTCGGACCGCTTATGCTTGTAGAGGGCGTCGAAGGCGTCAAATACGACGAGCTTGTCGAAGTAGTCCAGGAAAACGGCGAAATCCGCCGTGGTAAAGTGCTGGAAGTAAAGGACGACAAAGCGGTAGTGCAGCTGTTTGAAAACACTCAGGGACTCAAAATCGCCACTTCCAAAGCAAGATTTTTAGGAAGAAGCCTGTCGCTTTCGGTGTCCGAAGATATGCTGGGCAGAGTGTTCGACGGTATGGGAAATCCCCGCGACGGCGGCGCGCCCGTAATTCCCGATAAAATCATGAACATCAACGGCGAGCCTATCAACCCTGCCGCACGCGACTACCCCAACGAGTTTATTCAAACCGGTATTTCCGCAATCGACGGACTTAACACTCTCGTCCGCGGTCAGAAACTACCCGTGTTCTCCATGAGCGGACTTCCGCACGCCGAACTCGCCGCGCAAATCGCCCGTCAGGCAAAAGTGCGCGGTTCCAACGAAAAATTCGCGGTTGTGTTCGCCGCAATCGGTATTACGTACGAAGAAGCCGAATATTTTATCGACGACTTCAAGCGTACCGGCGCAATCGAAAGAACGGTACTGTTTACAAACCTTGCAAACGACCCGGCAATCGAGCGTATAGCAACGCCCCGTATGGCACTCACCTGCGCCGAATATCTGGCGTTTGAAAAGGGCATGCACGTGCTTGTCATCATGACCGACATAACCAACTACGCCGAAGCGCTTCGCGAAGTGTCCGCGGCAAGAAAAGAAGTGCCCGGTCGTCGCGGATATCCCGGCTATCTGTACACCGACCTTGCTTCGCTTTATGAGCGCGCGGGAAGAATAAGAGGAAGAGCGGGTTCCATAACTCAGATTCCCATTCTCACCATGCCCGAAGACGATAAAACGCACCCCATCCCCGACCTTACCGGCTACATCACCGAGGGTCAGATAATTCTGTCGCGCGACCTTTACAAAAAAGGCATCAATCCGCCTATCGACGTTCTGCCCAGCCTGTCCCGTCTTAAAGATAAGGGTATAGGCGCAAACAAAACTCGTGAGGATCACGCCGACACCATGAACCAGCTGTTCGCGGCTTACGCAAAGGGCAAGGAATGCAAGGAACTGTCCGCAATACTCGGCGATTCCGCGCTTACCGCAACCGATAAGCTGTATGCGGCGTTTGCCGAACAATTTGAAAAACAGTATGTTTCGCAGGGCTTTACCACCGACAGAAAGATAGAGGAAACGCTTGATCTCGGCTGGAGACTTCTCAGAATTCTGCCCAAAAGCGAACTCAAACGTATCCGCGAGGAATATATCGCAAAATATCTCGACGGAAAGAAAGACTGATTTTTTTTCTGCAAAAACCATTTTATTCCGAGGTGTTATAAATGACACGGTTAAACGTCAATCCCACCCGTATGGAGCTTAAAAAGCTTAAAGCGCGGCTTTCAACCGCCGTTCGCGGACATAAACTTTTGAAAGACAAGTCCGATGAAATGATAAGACGCTTTACGGTAATAATCAAAGAAAACAAACGCTTGCGCGATCAGGCGGAGAAAGAGCTTGGCGACTGCCTGAAACAGTTCTCCGCTGCGGTCAGCGGTATGTCCGCACCCGAAATGGAAAAAGCGTTTTCTTTTCCCGTGTCCGGAGTGAAAGCCGAGTTTTCTACGTCCGACGTCATGAGCGTGGTCGTGCCTAAAATTACGGTAAACGAAAACATTTCAAAAGCGGTTTTCCCGTACGCTTTCACCGAAATCACGTCCGAAGCAGACTATTCCATCGAACGCGTAGGTAAAGTGTTGGGGCTTCTTCTTCGCCTTGCCGAATCTGAAAAGGCCGCCGCTATGCTCGCCGTCGAAATAGAACGTAACAAGAGAAGAGTAAACGCTCTCGAGTACATTATGATTCCGCAAATCGAGGAAACAATCAAGTATATCAAGAGTAAGCTCGACGAAAACGAGCGTGCGTCCGTCACTCGTCTTATGAAAGTAAAGGATA